>ERZ1090861.1016-NODE-1016-length-15507-cov-41.665868_pt1 | contig 15507 bp, 9 predicted proteins | sample MGYA00478482_ERZ1090861 | MGnify/ENA primary metagenome ERZ1090861 (study PRJEB33644, sample SAMEA5815744) | chicken gut metagenome | biome: Chicken; feature: Gastrointestinal Tract; material: Caecum | place: Ireland | collected 2019-01-01 | study: A study of... | reverse complement strand
TTTTACCGTTTTCCCAGAGGATCAAAGAAAGCCCGTCAAACTCCTCTTTTCTGCCGTCATCCATTTCGTTGCAGAAATACCACTCTACGATCGTCTGTTCTTCCTTGTGAAAAAACTGTTTAATATCCCACGTCTTAACGCTACCGCGTGTATTCCATTCTTCAAACCAATGCTTAATAGCGTTTATTCCTGTATATTTCGGACCCCAACTCTCTACATAAACAGCACCTTGACAAAACAAGTCCTCTATTCCTTCGCAGTTTTTGTCTATCCACATTGAAAACCATTTTCTAATTTTAAGTTCTCTTTCTTTCTGCATTATTTCATCCCATCCTCTTTATCAAATTACTTGCCCATTCAATTATATCTTGACTTTTTTCGTTAAATACTTCCTCGCTATATTCGGTAGAAAATCCGTTACATTCTTCAAGAATTTTTTTATCAGTATTTCCTGCAATATTAAACAATTCTCGCATTGATGAAACATAAGAGCCTGTTTCATAAAAGTTTTTCATCCTTATTACAAATCGAGCCGACTTATATACATCTTTGAGCACCACCATATTTCTTGCGTGCAAAAAATTATGTGAAGCAACATGATATATATTACAAACTCCAACCCTGACAGCTTGTCTTATATTTTCTCCCGTAAAAGTATCTTTCAGAAAATCCAAACTCCCCACATACGGTTTCGTATCAAGATAGAGTTGTAACAAATCATACTTTTCCCACGCTAAAAGCTCTTCTTTCCCTGCCACAAAGCCGCAAAGCATTTCCCTGCACCCGTTTGTATCTAAAACCTTGCGATAGGTTTGCAAATCGGAAAAAGATACTCTATCGAGGATAACAACAACATCAATATCGCTCGTCGAGGTTTGTTCTCCTCTGCCATAACTGCCTTGCAATCCAAAACATATTATCCTATCGCCAAACGACTGTAAAAGTTTTTCCTTAAAATCATCTATCCAAAATTCCATGTTTGAAAATTGTTTCATAAAGTTGCACCACAACATTGAGCTTTGTTCTTTTCTTATATTATACATAAAAAAAGTTGAAAGAGCAAGTGACCACCCTCTCTTTCTCTATTATATAATCGCCTATATAATCGCCGTGCCTTAGCATCGTATAAATTTTATATCAATAAACTGACAAGTTTTACAGTTCTGAATTGTGTTATATATTCTTTTTCGATGAAATTAGCCTACAAGCATAGATTTTTTTGAGTTCTTATTTTTTAAATTAAAAAAGCGCAAGATTTTCTTGCGCTTTTCCTTATTATATTATTTCAAAATGTGCCAGAGTCTCTTTGATAGCCAAAACCATTTTTTCAGTCGGATGCGATCTCGGACGTTTTAACTCTTCGACTGCGTTAGGAGCATCATACATTGGCAACCCCAAATTACGCTTGACCTCCGCGATATATGCCGTATGCACCTTGAAGCCATAGTTTTCTTCAACATAATTTTGGATATCCTTATATGTCGTTTTAGATTTCGGTTTTCGCCCTTCGGCACGTTTCAGCGCATCTTTTAATGAAATCTTACCTTCTCCCTCGCCAAACTCGACATCAACTACGATATGACTGTCAGGCTTTTTTTTGGAAAGCAGTACCAGTGTCTCTACATTAGTCGTTTGCCGCTATATATCCAAATTGTCGCACAGATGTCGATAGTTCAAATCCTGTTTTCCTGAAAATTAACGAAAAAGCAGCCCTAAAATATTATCTTTACTTCACTTTTCATAAATACTCGTTTTTGCCGCATAAATAGCAAAAAACCATGAAAAACAGTACGTTTTTCATGGTTTTTTTGTCTTGCAGCCTTTTCGTCTGCAATCATGCTCTATGTGACGGGTCTTGAACTGACAACTTTGACGAATCTACTATTTATTATAATTCCCCAAGGCTATTTACCTTGTGATAATATTTTGTTGTCATTAGAATTCATTTCTTTTGTCCTCCGTTTTGTTATTTTATTTGCAACTGGCAGGTCGCATTACCATTCTAACAAAACGGAGTTTTTGTTTCAATACCACCTCGGCAAAAGCCTACTACTGTACCCCCGGACTATCCGGGGGTTTTCTTTATACAAAAAGCGGCGAGTGCCTCGTGTGAAGCACCCGCCGCCCTGCCGTTAATCAAGGTTTTTTAACATTCGGCGCAACCTCTGTAGGTTGTAAATGAGAATATATGTATTTATATACCGCGTTCTTTCGCGGTCGTCACCGTACTCATTTAACGGTAGTCTGTGTCCGTATGGGTTCAATCGGACTTTCGGCTATTAAGTTGTGTATTCAGTTGTGATTGCCTTTCGGCGCGCCACGCCTCAAACTCTCTCTGACCTTCCTCCGTCATAAAATAGTTCTGTATTGCGGGCAATAATGTTCGTGCAAGGGAATCGATTTCGCAATCGGGTATTCCGGTATCATTTTTCCTCCGCCTCGACATAACTTTTTATCCGATAACATTTCCTCCTTTTAGCGTTTATTCAATTGTTATTTGCCGCCGCGGTCGAAACCGCTTGATTTGAACGATGAAACGTTCGACTTCTTTGCTCGTGACTTGCTCAATAGTGCGTCAAACTCTTCGGGATAGGCAGCAAGCATATCGGTTACCATTTTGTAGGCACTTTCCTTGCTCTTGCCTGCACGCTCGGCTTTTTGTAGCTGCTCAAACAAGTCCTTGCGGTCGCGGTCGGCAATGCTCTTTGATTGCCGTAATGCCTCGTTCTCCGTGCGGAGTAGGGCGATTTCCTCCTCGGCTTGACGCCTGCGCTTTGGAACGGGCTTCGCCTTTTCATTCTCCACCGATCGAATCACGCCGTCCAGATATTCCTGCGCCTGCACTTTGGCATTGTCCGCCTGCGATTGTGCTTCGGTAACGATTTCGTCCGCGTGGAGCCGCGCAACCTTAACCTTGCGTTCGGCGGTCGCTTTTAACTCATCCGCTTCGCAGTGAGCCTGCTCTACGATCTTCTTCGCCTTGTATTCCGCCGTGGAGAGATGCTTTGCCTGACTCCCCTCCCGCCCGCGTTGCAAATTCCATTTTTTGCCCACAACGGAATGGAAGTCGGTCTGCAAGTTCTGCAATGCCTTTCTGTCAAACAGTTGTTTGGCGCACAATCGACCACCTGCAATCGGAATTAAATTCAGGTGCAGGTGCGGCGTAGTTTCGTCCATGTGAACGACCGCCGAGATAATATTTCCCTCGCCGTACCGCTCCGCAAAGAAGTGGGTGCAGTCCACAAAGAATTGCTTCTGTTCTTCTTCCGATAAATTGCCGAAAAACTGCCTGTCTGAACCCACGACAAAGGAGCACATAAGCACGGCATCCTTGCGCACTTTCGTGGGTAAGTCTAACGCTTCAATCTTATCGTTGATGAATTGGGTGTACGACCGCTGCCTCTTTATAATGTTGTAGTTGTTCCGTGTGCGCGTGAAGTCTATCTGCGGATTGTCCGCCTGATAGGTTTCATCGCGCTCGTTCTCCTGCTCGACGGGCGCAATGTCCGTCTTGTGATACTTCTCCATGTGACAAACTAAAAAACTTATATTCTCACCTCCTTGTTTTCTTGTTTCAAAAGCCTCGCAGAGCCCACTAAACTTCGGAACGAAGTATAGTGGGCTATACTTTTGCGGGAGCCCTTAAAAGTTTGCTTGCCATAATGCGGCTTTACTTTCCGTTTGGTTTTCCATGATCATGGTGGTCTGATCGACGTTTGCTTGCTCATAACTTTCCTCCAAGTTTGATTTGGTTTTATCTTTCCCCATGCCGAAAAAGCGCAGGTCAGATACCTGAAAAGGGGGTGCAAAAAAGCCGATGACGCTCTTTATGCGATCACCGACTTCAACCGTGTTTAGCAATTTCTCATTGCCCTATGGTGGTCAACCATTCTGTAAAGTTGTCGTTTGATTTTTCTTTGCTCGCCTCAATTAAAAAAATGTATGCAGAAAAAACCCTTCACGGCACATCTAAAAATACGGCTTGAAACGGCTTTGCCTGCAAAAAAATTGTACGCTGAAAAAGCCTTTCATCGCGCATCTTTTCCGGGCGAGGACTTTGGGGGACTTACATAAAAAATCGTAACACAAAATAAGCCCATCTTCGCCCGACGAAAAACTGACCTTAAACGAGGCTCTATATCAAAAAAGCGTATGCTTATAAAAGCCCCGTTATGGCTCGTCTTTCAGACGGCTCGGGTTGGTTCCCGCCGCGCCTTCTTTCCGCGCGGCAACTTCGGAGCATACAACTCCGCGGCGCAATCTCGTTATGCGCCCTCACCCCCGCAAGGGGAATACGCCATACCTAAAATCAATGTACAGCATAAGAGTACAGGCAACTTTCACGCCTGTACTCTTGCATTATATCATATTCATTTTCACAAGTCAATAGAATCGCGAACATTTGTTTGTATATTTTTATTCTAATAATTTCTTGCATCCCCTTGACGAAAACTTAAAATTGCGCTATAATAAAAATAACTTTGAAAAAAGTGGACACGTCCAAAATTTTCTATTTAAAGTGAGGCTGCTATGATTAAGCGTGATTTGTACTTACAAAGGCTTATCGACAGAATGAATAACGGTTCGATCAAGGTCATCACAGGCATTCGCCGCTGCGGTAAATCGGTGTTGCTATTCGATATTTTCGGTGAATACCTCTCGCAGCAGGGTATTGACGAGAGGCATATTATCAAGTTTGCCTTTGATTCGGAGGACGACCTCGAAAAAATCGGCGAAAATATGCTTGACCTCGCGGAGAACAAGCGCAAAGTTGACCCGCACAAGTTTTCTGTCTATATCAAGAGCAAATTGACCGACGACGGAAAGTATTACCTGCTTTTGGACGAAGTACAGCAACTTGGCTCGTTTGAAACCGTTCTGAATGGCTACCTGTACAAAAAGAATCTCGACGTGTATGTTACGGGCAGCAATTCAAAGTTTCTGTCGAGCGATATTCTCACCGAATTCCGCGGCAGAGGTGACGAAGTAAGAGTCTATCCCCTGTCGTTCAGCGAGTTTTACTCCGCCAAGGGCGGCGACAAATACGACGCATGGGACGAGTATCATTTATATGGCGGTATGCCTGCCCTCTTCGAACGCAACACTGAAGAGCAGAAAATCGAATACCTGAAAACGCTCATGTCAAAGGTCTACCTCTCCGACATCGTTGAGCGTAATCGTGTACAGTACCCCGACGAGATGGACTCTATCGTCGATTTCCTGTGTTCTGCCATCGGCTCGCTCACAAATCCTAAAAAAATTTCCGATACGTTGAAAAGTATAAAGGGTAAGTCGATTAGCGACGTTACGGCAAAGAACTACCTCGGCTATCTCACCGACGCCTTCCTCTTTGACAGCGCGAAGCGCTATGATGTAAAGGGCAAAAAATACTTTGAAACGCCGCTCAAATATTACATGGCGGATGTGGGGTTGCGCAATGCCCGCCTCAATTTTAGGCAGATAGAAGAAAACCACATTATGGAGAACATCATCTTCAATGAACTGAAAGTGCGCGGCTATTCGGTTGACGTCGGCGTTGTGGAGAGTAAGGAAACAATCGACGGTAAGCGTAAGTTAAAGCAGCTTGAAATCGATTTCGTCGCAAACAAGGGCGCAAAGAAATATTATATTCAGTCCGCTTACGAGATGCCCACAGAGGAAAAGCTGCGGCAGGAAAAGCGCTCGCTCATTAAGGTGGGCGATTCGTTCAAAAAAATCGTTGTCGTCAAAGACAATATCCGCCCGCGCATCGACGAGGACGGCATCGTCACAATGGGGCTTTTAAACTTTTTGCTCGACCAAAAAAGTTTGGATTTATAAAAAAATTTTTTATATGTGACTATTTTTGTCATGTATTATGTGCTAATATAAAAATCGAGGAACAAATCATGTTTAAAATTGGTGACACGATAGAAGTAAAATACAATGGCAAAATAGGAGCTATTATTTCCATTGAAGAATATAATAACTCTAATCGTTACATTGCGCTTATTGATGGTAAAAAAGTAAGCCTGTATCCCGAGCAAATTAGGCCTGCGAATCTGGAAAATGCAGCTTTGAATTACACAGCAAAAGACGTAAATTCTCTTTTTACGGCTCGACTTTTACTGAATCCAAATATAAACTCCTTATACTCGCTCAACTCCTCAAAAATTGATTATATACCCTATCAATTTCGGCCCGTATTAAAAATCATAAAATCTGAAAGCCCACGCATTTTAATAGCTGACGGCGTTGGAGTAGGAAAAACAATTGAGGCTGGTCTAATTCTCAAAGAACTCGAAGCGCGTTTTGACATAAAATCTGTTCTTGTTATCTGTCCTCGCCCGTTGATCACGGAGAAAAAATGGCAGAATGAATTGAAAGACAAATTTGGAGAAAAGTTTGTACATATAGACGGGGAGAAATTACGTTACTGTGTAAACGAGGCTTATCTTGAAGATGAATGGCCCGATGATTATGCAAAGTGTATTATTCCATATTCTCTCTTTGATGAAGCAATAGTATGTGGAACAGCAGAAAATGGATTGAAAAAACTCAATAAAAGGTCTTTTGCTGATTTAAAACCATTCCCGAAATTTGATTTGGTAATCATCGATGAAGCGCACCATATAAAAAATCCAAATACTTATGCTTACCAAGCCGTGCAAATGTTTTGTGAAAATGCAGCAAGTATTGTAATGTTGACGGCAACCCCGATTCAGTTAGGTGATAAAGATTTATTTGTTCTGCTTCATCTGTTGCGCCCCGACTTGATTTATGATTACGAAAGCTTTGAACATATGTCAGAACCAAATCCTTATATCAACGAGGCAGTAAAATCGATTCGCGGTAATGATTCCGATTGGCAGAAAAAAGCTTTGAGTAATTTAATTGACGCCGGCAACACAAAATGGGGATCCTCCGTTCTTAAACGGAATCCCGTTTATCTTAACGCCATAAATATTATACATCAACTCATAATCAGTCAAAGCGAACGAGTTAAATTGATTACTGATGTGGAAAGCCTCCATACGTTTGCCCGCATTATTAATCGTACTCGGCGCAGAGATATCGGAGAATTTACTGTAAGAAAACCCGAAACTCTTAAGGTTAAATTTACAAATGACCAAGCCACCCTCTATAATGAGTTGCTTCGCATACAAGCAAACATATTGATTCAATTGCATGGTGATCGCGGAATACGTTTTATGATGACAACTATTATGCGGCAAGCTTCAAGCTGTATTCACGGATTGCGTCCCTTCCTTGAAGATATATTAACGCGGCGGTTTGACGAATTGGGTTTCAATAATGGCGATATGGGCCAGGACGCATCGGAGGCTTCTCCCGAATTGATGACCACGCCGCAGATTGTTGAAGCAGTTAAAAAATTGCTTGCATTTACCGAAAAAATGAGTGATGAAGATACAAAAGTTGAAGAACTCATTAAAACAATACAGAATAAGCAATCTATGCAGAACAATAAAGTTATGGTGTTCAGCAGTTTTCGCCATACTTTGCGACATCTTTTTGAAAAACTTTCGGCGTGTGGAATCCGCGTTGGTATTATTCACGGCGGTGTGAAAGATGATGAAAGAGTTATTTTACGCGACAGGTTCAAATCGGACAGACAATTGACCGATTCTTTAGATGTCCTTTTATTCTCTGAGGTTGGATGCGAAGGCTTAGACTATCAGTTCTGTGATTGCCTGATCAATTACGACTTGCCGTGGAATCCTCAGGCAATTGAACAGAGAATCGGGCGTATTGACCGTAACGGACAAAAGAGCGAAAGCATTTCAATCATAAATATTATTACAGAGGGGACAATTGATTGTGATATTTATGACAAATGTTTATCACGTATTGGAGTTTTTAATTCCTCCATCGGTGACAGTGAAGAAATTTTAGGCGAGGTAACACAAGAGATTTATAATATTGTGGAGCAATATATCCTTAATCCTGAAGAGCGAGCTAAAAAAGAGCTTCAAATTGCAGATAACGCGATTAGAAAAATGCAAGAGCAACAGCGTTTAGAAGAAGAAAAACACACCTTCTTCGGCTTAGATTTAAGCGAAGAAGTTATGAAGAATGAAATGCAGGATGCAACAAATATCCATTTAAGTGCTCAAGCCATCGCACAACTTGTTGAAACTTATCTTGAAAAGCGTTTTGGAACGGACAAGCAATATATTCTTGGCGAAGGCACCTTAAAAACGTTAAGATTAAACGCTGAAAACAGAAATGTTCTCTTGACTGATTTTTTGTCGTTAGACAAACAAGCAAATCCAGTATATAAAGCGTGGGAAAACTACTTAACCAACAAAACAGCATTTGAAAAAATTACTTTCGATGGCGAGTATGCGACCGAACATCAAGACACGACTTTTATTATGCCTACTCACCCACTTGTGAAACAGGCAATTAATTGTTTTGCCGATGATTCTGTACAATGTTATTTATCGGTCAAAACAACCGAATTGCCTGTGGGCAAATATCCGTTCATTGTATATGAATGGCAGTATAAAGGAGTGAAGCCCGATAACGAGTTAGTTGTAATTACATCAAATAATATTGATTCAAAGTTGATGTTGAAACTGATATATAATTCGTCAGATTTTAGTAGTGAACAATCTACCGCACCCTTCGATGAATTGGAGCAAACTCATTTTACCTTATGGAAAGCAACAAAAGAAAAATATTTAACGGAAGCTCAACAAATTATCAGATTTAAATTAGAAAGCTTAGTATCGAGTCAGCAGGGACAAGTGCGGGCTATCGAAAATCAGCTTTCCAAAACCACTAATGAGCGAATTAAAGTTATGCGTCAGGGTCAACTTGAACGATTAGAGCAGTCCTTTAATGAAAAACAAGAAAAGCTTAAAGGCGAGATAGATAAATGCGATATTATATCATCTAAACTTGTTGTGGGAATTTTACGGGTGGAGAATTAAAATGGGTAAATATCAAAGTTTTGAAGAATTAAAAAACGCAAGGTTAAAGGCTTATATTGGCATGCGTGAAGGTGATGTGCTGGGCTTTTTAGACCAGCATACGGGGTTTTATCCCGATCCTGCCCATTTTATTTATGAGTTATTACAAAATGCTGAGGATATGGAAGCAAAAGAAGTAACATTTAAGTTATTTTCGGATAAGCTCATATTTGAGCATAACGGAACAAAACGCGATTTTGACTTGGATGACATCGATGCAATTACTAATAAGGGCAAGAGTCCCAAAGCGAATGACCCTACGCAAATCGGAAAATTTGGCATGGGATTTAAGGCAGTATATGTTTATACAAATACACCCGAAATTCATTCAGGTAAATTTGATTTTAGAATAAAAAATATTATTATTCCTGATGATGAAGATGTTCCCAAACTTGCCAGGGAGCATTTTACGCAATTTATTTTCCCATTTGATAATCCTGAAAAATCTGCTAACGATGCAGTTAAAGAAATTATCGAAGAAGGCTTTTATAAGTTAAGCGAAACAGCACTTCTCTTTTTAAACCATATTGAAACTATACAATATTACCTACCGGATGGTTATGAAGGAAATATCTCTATTGAACACAAAATAAGCAATATACGATTCCTTGATGCTATTACAGTAAAAAAGCCTTCTGAAGATAAATTAATCACATATTGGGCAAGATTTTCCGATGAATGCCCCATTATGGTAAAGGAAAAAGATTCCAATAACAGAGCAGTAAAGTCGTTTCCAGTATCTATTGCTTACAGGCTTATTAAAAAAAATGATAAATTCTCCTTGGATAGTTCATTGGTAGGAAAGGTTTGTTTGTTTTTCCCTACTGAAATGGATAGTCTCTTACATTTTCATATCAATGCACCGTTTGCTTCCACCGTTGCGCGCGATGTAATCTTATCAAAAGGAGAAGACGGAGAATCTAATGATAAACTGATAAGTAAATTAGCTGATTTAACGGCGGAATCATTGCATTGGCTAAAGAAGGCTAAAATGCTTGATTATGCTGCATATTCTACTCTACCCACGTTGAGAGATTATACTAACCAGCCCAATAGCAGATATAAAATTTTTGCGATTCGTATTAAAGAAGAATTTGAAAACTCTGAATTATTTATTACCGACGATGGAAATTACTGTTCTATCGGCAACATTTTCAATGCGGCAAATAAAGAAATTAAAACAATTTTGCCAACAGAGTTTGTAGAAAAATTATATCATAAAAGTTGGATTCCTACCGTACCTTCCGTAACGAGAATAGAGTATTTCATTGACCAATTTGACATTGAAGAATACTCAATAGAAGATTTTATTAATTCGTTAGAAAAGGATAATACTTTCTTCGACGAGCTTTTTTCTAAACAAAAGGATAAAGACTATTTTAGGGCTCTTTATTATCAACTATCACAATCAAGGGAAAGGAAACAATATTCTATATTTGATTCCAAACCGTCAAGAAAAGAGATTTTAACTAATGTTAGCTTTGTGTTATGTGAAGATGATAACCTTCATAATTTAAAAGAAAAATTGTATTTGCAAACGACCTATACCCCCAAGCATTATATAAAAAATCCCCTTTATGTAAAAATTTTATTAAAGAATACCGCTCAAGATAGGGACATTAAGCAATTTTTATTATCTATCGGCGTACAAGAAATGTCAGAGTTGGTAGACATTGGTGCAGGAATTTCTAGTGATAATGAAAGCGTTTTAATTGTTTGGCTTGACATTTTGAAACAGTTTGAAGAAAATCCCGAATCGCTTTTACAATATAAAGACCAAGAAATATTTTTAGCAAGAAAGCCGAATGATTCTCACATATTTAGAGTTTGCGCTAAAGACTGTTGCTGGTCGAAAGAAGTTGCTTTTTTCTATAAGGACAAATATGTTTTTGCTGTCGATTGTTATGCCGAAATAAGTAAACATTTGCCTCAAATTAAGCAAATTTTTATTAAGTTGGGTGGCAATGTTGAACCAAAGATTGTAGAAAAGTATTTAGATGACGACTATCCATTACTATCTCTGTTGAAAAGGGAGCGTGAACGTTATGATACTTGTAAACGCACGGATTATGGATTAGCTGAATTCGATTGGAGTAAACTTCGTACATTAAAATCAAATTCTTTAATAAAAGAGGCGCAGGTGTTATGGCAGTTAGTTCTAAAATACAATAACCCCAAAATATTGAATATTGTATATCAAGCCAATTCAAGTGCTACAGTACAAAATAACTTAGAATCTTCACTTGTTTACTATTTGAAACGAATAGCATGGATTCCAACATCAAATGGACAATTCAAATGTCCCTATGAACTGTCGGAAAATGATTTGCTTGAAGATTTCAAATATGAAAGGTCATCCTTATTACTTGACGCAATTAAGTCCAAACCTAATGATATTGTTGAACAATTAAAAAGCAAAGGAATAAAAGATGAAAATACGCTTTTTTTTGCTGGTTGCGATTCTGACGAACAAGCACTTGCTCGTAAATATATTGAGAAATTGCGTTCACAAAAGAAAACTACAGGCAAATCTCTTTCCGAATTAGCCGCAACGGCCGACAGAGGGCAATCACCCGAAGAAGATGAAGACGATAATTTTGGGGAATTTCATAAGCCAAAGAATTTAGACAAACGCAGAATAAAATTAGAAAAAGAGTTTGATGATAGAGATGAACCGCAAGTTCCCATTAAAAAGTTGCGTTTTGTTTTAGAAAAACCGGGTACAGAAGAAAAGACATTCGTAAAAAATGAATATCACGGGCATTGTCAAATCTGCGGAAATGAAGGCATATTAACCTCAAAAGGTAAAAGATATTTTGAAGCCATAAATATATTCAATACCGGTAAATTAGATGAATCCTTGCAACTTAATCTCGGGTTAGGTTGGAATACATTATCTCTGTGTCCTAATTGCGCAGCTAAATTTAAATATAGCCAAATAACCATCAGTAGCTTGATTGAGCAGGTTCAACATATTGATATTAATGATGCACAAAGTTCATTTTTTGATATTTCAATAAATTTAGAGGGTAAGTCTACAACAATTCGTTTTACTCCAAAGCATTTGTTGGCGCTTCAAGTTGCTATCAAAAAAATTAAGGAAATAGAAAAATCTGACGATTAGTTTTAAGGTGAAAGATATGAAAGCAGTAATTTATGCCCGGTATTCTTCCGACAATCAGACAGAGGCCTCTATTGAAGGTCAGCTGCGCGAATGTATGGAATTTGCCGAGCGCACGGGCATTGACGTTATAGGCAACTACATAGACAGAGCTTTCTCCGCCAAGTCCGACCACCGCCCTGAATTTCAGCGGATGATAAAGGACAGTTATAAGCACGCCTTTGACTGCATTATCGTGTGGAAGCTGGACAGGTTTTCGCGCAACCGCTATGACAGCGCACACTACAAAACTTTACTGCGCAAAAACGGCGTTAAAGTCATCTCTGCAATGGAGAGCATTTCGGAAGGTTCCGAGGGTATATTACTTGAATCTGTGCTCGAAGGTATGGCGGAATACTACTCTGCCGAGCTTGCCGAAAAGGTTGTGCGCGGTATGAAGGAGAACGCGCTCAAAGGCATAAGCAACGGCGGGCAGGTTACTTTCGGCTACAAGATCAACGAAGAACGCCGCTTTGAACGGGACGAAGTAAACGCACCAATTGTTGAGGAAATTTTTGGAATGTATGCCGACGGCAAGACGATAAAGCAAATCGTGGACTATCTCGACGACAAGCAAATTCGAACCTCGCGCGGCGGAAAGATAAATTTCAATGCCGTTCAGCGTATGCTTTCCAACCGCAGATATATCGGTGAATACAAGTTCCGCGATGTGGTAATGCCGCACGCCATACCTGCACTCGTTCCCGACGACTTGTTTGAGAAAGTACAGAAGAAGTTGGTTAAGAATAAAAAGGCTCCCGCCGCACGCAAAGCCGAGGACGAATATCTTTTGACCTTAAAATTGTTTTGCGGCAAGTGCGGCGCGCACATGGTGGGAGAGAGCGGAATGGGCACTTCGCACATCTACCGATACTATAAATGCGCCAATACAAAGAAGGTTCACACCTGTGACAAAAAGCCCGTCCGCAAGGAATGGATAGAAGATTTGGCCGTCAGGAAGGCGCTCGAGATTTTGAACGACGAAAAGCTGATAGGCTACCTGACGGACAGAATTTATATATTACAGGGCGAGGAAAATCCGAGGATACCCAACTTAAAGGCACAGCTCGAAGATACGCAAAAGCGCATAGGCAACATAATGGACGCCATCGAGCAGGGCATTATTACGGAGAACACCAAAAATAGACTTACACAGCTTGAAAGCAGACAGAAGGAGCTTGAGATCGCCATTTTGCAGGAGAAAATAAAAAAGCCCTTTCTGACGAAAGAGCAGATACGGTTCGGCATAGAGAAATTCAAAAAGCTGGACATCTCCACGCAGGAAGGAAAACAGCGGCTGATAGACGGGTTTATTAACTCCATTTACCTGTACGATGACAAACTGACGATAACATTCAACTTCAAAGACGGAACACAGACGGTAAGTCTTTCCGAAATTGAAGCGGCAAAAAATTCGGATATTGATTGCGTTGCTGCACCACAAACCGAGGATGGCAAAAAATTTGCCATCCTCGGTTTGTTTTGTGCACCTACAGGAATTTGAACGCGGAGCGGCTACAAGCCGCGTATGCTCGAGCTTTCGCCGACAGGCGAAGCCCTGCCGAGGCTCACAACCGAAGGTTGGGAAACGGCAGTATTCCTTACGGTGCAGTTTTATTTTTTGTAGTCATTTGTTTGGCGCACCTACAGGAATTTGAACGCGGAGCGGCTACAAGCCGCGTATGCTCGCGCGAGGCGTAGCCGAAACTCTGCCAGGGGCCCCTTTAGGGGTATGGCAGTATTCCTTACGGTGCACCACAAATATCCCCGACCCAAATTTTGGGTCGGGGGTATTTGTTTGGCGCAACAACTACAGGAATTTGAACGCGGAGCGATTGCATGCTGCCGCCAACACTTTATTAAACGCCAACTTTGCGATAAAAGTTGGCATAAAAGTTATCCATCGGGGCTGTGGATAAACTTTTAATATAGTTGTAAAAAAGTTGTCGAAAAATTGTCCAAAACGGCTTATAAACAGCCCGTTGTGAATAAATTGTGGATAACTTATTTTCAAGCCGTCTTTATTAACAGTTTTACCCACCAACTTTTTGTGGAAAATGTGGATAAACACACACCTTTTGGCCCGCTTATGTGCAAAACTTATTAGTTATCAACACCGGCACAATTTTACGGAATAAGGCGCGGCGGCGCAGCGCGCGGAACGGGCGTTACAAATTAATTTTATTATATCCCCTTGACAGACTATGCATTATATGATATCATTTTTATACCAAATAAATATCCATTTTAAGGAGGATATGGAAATGAATGAGAAAGTTTTAAACAAAAAGCCGAACGGGTTGGCGGCGGCAATTGGCTGGGGTGCACTGTACATCATTGCAATAGCGCTATGCTGCGCAGGTTTTGCCATGTTTGAACAGGCGCAGGAAGGATCACAGTATGCGCCGGTCGCTCTCATGGTCATATGCGCGATATGGATATGCGTGGGCTGGGTCCCCTTTATGGGTCTGAAGATATTAAAGCCGCAGGAGGCGATAGTTTTAACGCTGTTCGGAAAATACCACGGCACGCTGAAGGGCGAGGGCTTTTACTGGGTTAACCCCTTCTGCACCACCTTCAACCCCGCGGCCAAGACCAAACTCGGCCAAAGCGGCGACGTAACCACCGAGAAGTCCGCCGCAACTGCCGGCCAGAGCAACAGCATGAAGATATCGCTCAAGGTGATGACCCTTTCAAATGCAAAACAGAAGATAAACGACTGCCTGGGCAACCCCGTGGAAATAGGAATCGCCGTGACATGGAGGGTCGTCGATACGGCCAAAGCAGTATTTAATGTAGACAACTACAAGGAATTTCTGTCGCTGCAGTGCGACACGGCACTGCGAGATATCGTGCGCATATACCCCTATGACGTGGCGCCCAACGTGGATACGACGGGCGACGGTCTTGCCGACGACGGCAGCCTGCGCGGCTCGAGCGAGATAGTTGTAAAGCGCATACGCGATAAAATACAGGAAAAAGTTGAAGAAGCCGGACTTGAAATAATCGAGGCGAGAATTACATACCTTGCCTACGCACCCGAAATTGCCGCGGCTATGCTGCAACGCCAGCAGGCCTCAGCCATCATCGACGCGCGCAAGATGATAGTCGACGGCGCGGTGGGAATGGTCGAAATGGCGCTCGAACGGCTGAATCAGAACCACACCGTTGAACTCGACGAAGAACGCAAGGCAGCCATGGTATCGAACCTTTTGGTCGTGCTCTGCGGCAACAAGGACGCACAGCCTGTGGTAAACTCCGGTAGTCTATACTGATAAATATTCGTAAAATTTTGTGCGGGCGGCATGCCGCCCGCACAACCCCCCCCCGCCCCCCCCGCGGGCGGTTAAAAAAAATTAAAAATAATATATA
>ERZ1090861.1013-NODE-1013-length-15550-cov-13.241626_pt1 | contig 15550 bp, 19 predicted proteins | sample MGYA00478482_ERZ1090861 | MGnify/ENA primary metagenome ERZ1090861 (study PRJEB33644, sample SAMEA5815744) | chicken gut metagenome | biome: Chicken; feature: Gastrointestinal Tract; material: Caecum | place: Ireland | collected 2019-01-01 | study: A study of... | reverse complement strand
CTCACGGCCCCGATTTGCGCACTGTGAGGAACCAAATTTCAAGGTTTCACCACATCACGCAAAATCGAGACCGTCTCAACACTTAAACGTTCAATCCCCAAAAAACAACCACATCAACGCTTCAGTAATTTTAAGCAGTCCTACAGTACCCAGCACCAGCGCACCAAACACAGCCATGAAAATCATAATCACCAACATCAGTTCCACGTTTTCACCTTCTTCCCTAAAAAATGATTCATCATTTCTGCTACACTTTAATTATATCAAATTATGTGTACCTTGTCAAACAAAAAATTCGTGTTCTTTGTAGAACACGAACGTTTGTTCGTATATTTTCAGTTAGTCATTCCTAACGTGGTACCGGTGCAAGCGTCAATTATTTATCAATATTACATTAACTCCACACGAAGGAAAGGTGTCCGATAAACCGGACACCACTCCTAAGGGAAGATAAAAAAATGACAAAGGAAAACGTTTTCCCAAACACTATTACACCACGGTTAGAACAACACGTCAACTTAAATTTTCAGCAATTCGCCATTTCTGAGCCTTCTAAGTAATTCCAAATTCTGTTCCGCTGTCCCGCTATAATTCCCCATTCCGTTTCTCAACGCAATTCTGCATCTGTTTTCAAAACTCCCGTCAATACCGATCTCTTCCAGAGCCGCCGCAATGCTTTCGCCGTAAATCAGATTTTCCAGATAGACGGACTTGTCACTCCAAAAGGGTGTGAGAATATCTTCGTCAAACACAGATAAATCGCAGAAATAAGAAATTCCGTCAATGTATGCGCGTGAAGTGTACTGCCATCCAGTCCAGTCATAATCAGACACGAAAGACGTATCAGGTATATCACTGTTAATATCATATATCGTAGAAAACGGATATCTCGCAATCCACAACGGAACATCCGGTAAATCAAACCATTTTTCCCGTAGGCAATTATAACCAGTATACACGCCAGCATAAAAACCATTTTTCAGAATTGCATCAATGCCAGTTTGTATAAGCGTTGTTAGTGCGCTTCTGCCCAGTGCTTGTAATGAATCATCTTCAATATCTAACCATATTCGTTTACATTTTGCGCCGTTGTCCTGAATACATTTTATTGTGCCAAATACTTCCTGATTGATTTCTTCGATGTTTTGCGCATACACATATTTATAAACGTCATACGGCATTTGGATTTCGTTTAATGTTTTTACGTTTTCCGCAAAACGCGCGTCTGTTTTACCGCTTTTTAAAACGCTTCGCAGTATTACATAATCAATTCCAGCTTTCGCATACTTCCAGTCAATTTTTCCCTGATTGCTTGACACATCTAAAGCCTTAATCATTTTCATCATTTTCCTTCTCATTCATAGAATCACGAATATTTTCAATCCGTTTTGCCAGCCATTCCGGCACCGTAGAAAATTCACCTACATTTTCAATAATGCTAAGAGTTTCATTTAAGCAGTACCAAACGCACACAATCATTCCAAATAGTAGTTGATTTTGAACCGCAATCCCTACACGCGTAGCGTAATATGACACAATGAAATCAAAACACATAGCGCAACAGATGATAAGCAGATAACCAATTTTTTTCGCAATTCCCTTCGCTCCCTTTTCGCTGTTCAAAGTTCCCGATTTCCAGCACGCTGTGAGCCTGCTTGCGTAATCCAGAATCATTAAAATTAATAGAATTATCAGCACTGGAAAAACTGCCTCAGCCTCAGCCGCCAGCCAGCCTCCTATTGCGCTGAGAATAGCGCCTGCTAATGTCATAACATTATCGAATTGTTTCATATTTACACCTCATTTCTAATTGCTTTATAATAATTTCCTCCGATTGCCTTAAATTGTACGCCCTGATAAATTACAATGTCTTTACTTACCCGTTTCACCGTACTGGACAATACATAGGGCATAGAATCCGAGCGTATCAGAATCCAGAACACGCCTCCGCATTCCCAGAGATATTTATATTCGTTATCCGGCTCATCCGGTTCCGGCGGGTCAGGAGGTTCAGGTGGTTCCGGGTCAGGCGGGTTTGGGTTTCCGTCATGAAAAATTTGAAACCACCGCCATGCTTGTACACCGCGCTGTGGTTGATTTTGATTTTCAGGACGTTCATAATTTTTTATCCATGCGTCAGCGAGATATTTACACGCCTCTTCATCAGTTTTACCATTTATCGGTTCATAATGTAAAAATTCATCAAACGAAAGCGGATATGCAGACGTGCTGTAATATTGCTCATTATTCTGGTATTCCCAGACAATGCGCTCTAGCTGTCCCTCATACCCTTTAGGGTCATATCCGTGCGCCTCTGCCCAGTCAAGAAAATTAGTAGCGGGCGTCCACTGAACCAGACCGTACCCACCTTCTTTATTTCCCTCATTAAGTCCTTGCCAGATTCCGGGATTCAGGGTTGATTCCGTCTGCATATTCCCCATTATTCCTGCAATAGCCCAATCACTCCATCCTAGGGCCTGCATAGCAGGCCATAGGATTTCAGCGTTGTTTTGCATTTGATTTGAATTGAGCCAGAAATTACCCGTGATAATAGGCATTTTTTATTCTCCACCACTCTGATATTTCCCGTATTCAATAGAATAGTTGAAACTTGTAATGCTGACTCCTGCACCCTGATTTCCGGTCACACTCATTTTTGTGTAATTCCCGGGAATAAAATATTTATCGGGGATTGCACCGTTTTGCAGTTGATATGATGTGCTTGGTTCAGTTCCGCCCGTTATCCGCCAGTTTAAGGCTGCGCCTGTTAAATTTGAAATAGTGATTCCTCGTGTTTCTTCAGTTATGTCAATAGAAAATCCTGTGCTAATCCCGGTTGCTCCTGTGCATGACCCAGTACCCGTAACAGTAAACGTTTCAATAGCACTTTCCTCTAGTGCTGTCACCCGTTCAGAAAGTTCATTTAGCGTTGTTACATTTCCATTCGCCACCTGCTGAGCCGCCTGTGCATCCGCAGACGCCTGATTGGCGGCGGTCACCGCAGGCTGAATCTGAGAAGTTGCTCTGTTCGCGGCAGTAGTAGCGTCATTTGCGGCTGTAAGTGCCTGTTGCACATTCTGATTAACCGTTGCGGCGATACCGGAAACGTTCGCAACCTCAGTCTGTACCTCAGTCAACGTTTCCTGCGTCTCAGTCAACGCGGCCTGCGCCTGCTGTAATTCGGAAAGTCCTTCGCCTGCGTTCTGCGCGTTGTTGTGAAGCGCGGTGTCAATCGCAGACATTGCGTTGTTAAAATCTCCTAAGAACGTGGGTTTGTCAGTTCCGACATACTGAGGGAGATTGTAATTCGGGGTATGATTTGTAAAACTCATAATTTTTTCCTCTCTTTCTTTTAAGCGGTTTTGCCTTCAAGTGCCTCAATTCTCAGGGTCAAGCCCTGAATCCCAGTTGCAACTGTCTGGTTCGTCTGCTGAACATTCGTTACTTGTGAAACTGCCTGATTCACAGTAGTCACAGCACCGTTCACGTCAGACAGTGCTTTCTGCGCCGTGGTGTTTGCGTTCTGTGCAACATTTCGGGCGGTGACAGCGTTTCCAGCGTTTTCATTCAACTGTCCTTCGGCCACGTTCAATTCAGAACGCCACTGCTTAATTTGGTTGTCCCATGTGGGTTTCTGCTGATTGATACTGTCCGCAGTATCCGTGTACTGCTCGATCGTGTCTGCATTGTCTTTCAACTGTGTGTCAATTTCAAGAAAATTGGCATTCCAGTCCGCTTCAATGTTGACAATATCGTTTTTCTGATATTTTCCCAGAGAATAATATCTGGTTTTTCCGGTCATCATGATTCATTGCACTCCTTTCTTTTTTTGTTTTTTTTTAGGCGGCGGCAACTGCGGCGGCGTAGGTGTTGAACATGTCAACAACGTCACTTGTTAATGCCGTCATGATAGCCTGATTATCATCAGTAACTTGATATTGCAATCGTATGATTGTACTATTTCCGGTTACAGTAATTGTAGGTGTTGGACCTGTAAACGTTACATTTACAGGTGCGTTTTCATTTTTTGTAAACTGTGGCGTAAAACCAGCTACCAACCAGTGCCACCCTGAAATGGTCGGATACAATGTAGTTACTCCCGTCACGGGGCTATCAGGTGGCGTATATAGCCACGGTTCATTACGTTTCCACAGAGCAAACATATTTCCGATTTTGCGTATAAACGTGTTTTCAGTATCATGCATTTTTACACTGTCCGTGTCCCACCAAAACGCGCTTTTCGCTAACGCTTCGATTGCATCACATGTCAACCCCTCGTCGTCTCTTTCCTCGCAATTCAACGCCTGCTCAGACGAAAACGACATGATTTCTTCAAGCGCCTGCGCGTGAGAAACCATAATTCCCGTGACCGGACTGTTCACCTGTTCGTCATACTGTGCATACATCAGCAAATGTGCCCGCGTGTCAAAATCAATCGCGGAAATAAACAGGTTGCGGAATGAATCGCAATCATTGCCATAATACGTAAACCATGCATCAAATTCGTCACACGTAATTGCATGCACCCTCAGGGCGTTGTATACGTCATTAACCGTGTTTCCCACGCGGTCGCGTTCACCCGTGGTCGGATTGTCAATTCGGAACCCGTCTTCATTGATTTCGTCCACTTCCAGCCTGATTTTGTCAAGCTGTTCACTTGTCCACGCCTGAAGAACATCAATCTGTCTGTCCGTGTAAGCAGTCAGCTGTTCATACTGCGCCTGTAATGCACCCTGTAGCTGTGCAATATCCTGAGCGTGCTTCGTTCGAATGTCCTCAAAATTTTTATCACAATATGACCTTAAAGCGTCAATATTGTTTTGAAGTCGGGTAATATCCTGAGTATGCCTTTCCCAGTACGCTAAATCCTGAGCGTCCACGTATGTTTTCATAGCGGCGTTTAAACTATCTGCATAATCGTGTAATGCCTGATCGGCCGCGTCAACATACGCTTTTAATTCCGCTACTTTTTTATCTGTATATTCTTCGTAGTTGGTCTGCAAATCCTGCAAATACTGAATAATAACATTGACGTTATACACCAGTTTACGCAGATTTTCTGCATATGACAACGACCAGTCCCACGCTGACGGGAGAGATAACCAGCTTGGTGGGTTTACAATCTGCTCCGGCAGTTTACCGTTTTTGTTGTCAGCCATGTTTTTTCACTCCCTTCTTTTTTTCTAATCATACATGTACAGTTTCAAGAAAATCCGTTTTGAGCATTCATCTACCATTGCGCCTATTACGTCCACGAGACTGTCACGGTTCTTTTTCAATATCTCACCCTGTGGCCCATCAAACCCGGTTTCAATCAGATCTTCATGATCGGAATAGTTGGAATTGTCAGTTCCTTCTCCGTTCGTTTCTCCTGATGCACTTCCTGAATTATTCGTGATAGATGTAGCATAATCACTGTTCCCCAGCCTGCTTTCCGGCGTGTCCTCAAACACTTCATTATTGCTTGACGTACTGGAAGAAGTACCATGATCGGTTGTCCGCCTTTCCTCGTTTCCGTTCGTATTGCGCAGTAATTGCCTGCGGTGCGAATTTAATAAATCAATATCCGCCGAGAGCGTTTCATACAGCTTATTATAACGCCATATAACGCGCCGGATATTCAAATTAAATTGCAGAATCCACATGGCAACTTCTTCGTATTCGATCTCGCGCATTAGGTTTGACAAACAAAACTGCATCCAAAACTCTGATTTCATTTCATCGTTATAGAATTCAATATCCGATGAGATAATAGAATCCTGCGCTGTCTTGATACGCTGTTCAACGGGTACATCCTGTCCCGGCAAAATGAACGGGTAACGCCCTGTTTCCTGTCCGACACGCTCAGCAATAGTTATCGGGTCATCTTCCTGTGAATAATGATAGATAATGTCTCTCAATGTAGTTGTAAAATGTGCCATTATTCGTCACCCTCTCCCTCTGCTGTTCCCGCGTACCCTTCCCGCCCGCTTTTCCCAGACGGTGTTAATATACCCTGTCTGTCAACATGGACATTCGGCGAGAACTCTACTTCAATGTTTAGTCCGAACATACGGTTTACCTGTTCAAGTCCGTCACGCCTGCTCTGCAATGCAGATTCCCGAAACGCCATGATGTTTTCATTATTCGCGTTACCTTCGTCAACGGTTAGATGCTCTGACTTATAAATGTTAATGTTGTTGTACCCCAGCCGTGAAAGATATTCTCCCAGCACCGTGAATTTTCCCTTGTCAATGTCCGGGATAATAATCGGACTGGACAGGTCAAGAATTTCTGTTCCGTTCCCGCCGCTTAAAATGTTATCCTCGTCTTCATACAGAATATACGGTTCACCCAGTTCAACCTTGTTCAGCATCTGACGAACGCTGTTCTCATTATCTTTATTCGTGCGAATAATTTTCGGACGCATCAACAGGGCAATATTGGCATCTTTCGCCATTTCCAGACGAGTGAGTTTATTCGCGTAAAAGGCAATCGTGTCAATGAACGGAGTTCTCGTATCATCATTGAAAATCAACACGCTGTTCTGCTCTGTTCGGGTTGTGTGATATCCGCTTGCTGTATTCACTCGCCGCACTTTCGGAACGTCATAGATATTTACACGCGACGCCGCAGTAGCAGGAAGCGCCAGAAAACCCATAATTTCATTTTTAAAAAACAACACGCTTCCCCGCTCAATCAAAGATTTTTCAATCACACGCCGCGAAACGGTGGCGGGTAGATTTTTATACTGAAAACGGGATACTGCGAGCAAATACAGGTGTTCCATGTAATTGTTGAACGTGACACGCCACATGAACGCTTTTGTGACGTTCTGCGAATAGCCGAAACCGTCCAACCCCAGCGGCTTCTTTTTCATGTTTCCTCTGCCCATTTTTACACCTCCCTTCTATCCATTATTTCCGTAGGTTCCCACGTTGTCGTAATCGTGCCAGAACGTTACACCGTTCAAAAACATGTTTCGTATCATCGATAAATGTTCCTGCGGGATATTCCCGTAAATATTGACGGAATTACATCTCACATAATTGTAGCGCGGTCGGTTGTTCATATTAGGAACGCCTATTCGATTAGACTTGTAACCGAAAGCATCAAAATATTGCTCCAATTTCTGCTGAAATTCCGGCTTCAAGCACCACGCTCTAACCCGCACGCTCAAGCCCTGAGCCATTGTCATTAGCAATGCCTGCGCACCGTTAGACTGCTGGCCGCTGAGTGAAACTGAACCTTGCATTTGATCGATTTTCTGCCTGTCTCTTGCCGCCGCCTGCTGTTCATTCAACATTGACATGACCGTATTTCCCAGCCAGTTAACTGCGCCGCCCAGAGCACCCGCAATTCCTGTCAGTCCACCATCATCACCGGCGATTGCGCCCCCGCCTATTGATGAAAACGCGCCAGTAATTGCGCCGATTTGCATGTTCGTACGGTTTTGCAGATGAATCAATTCATATGTGCTGATTGCCTGTTGTTTCGCAACAGTGTATTGATCGTTTTGAACAGGAAAAGACGGAAAACCGGAAAACAATACGGAGCCGAACAGGGAATCCGTTCCGGTTGCGCCTGCGTCATTGCCCGCATAATTAGCGACCGCTACAAGCACTTGCCCCGTGGGAATACAGCATCCGTTACACACTAACTGTAAAGTATCACTTTCAAGTAGTTCGGGTTTAATAATCAAACTTGTGCCATCATCCAAAACGATTTCCAAAAAGGAATACGGATAGCAATACAACTTTCCTTGTGAAAACGCTGGAAACATTGACCGCCACGCCTGCTCAATAATTCGTCTTCCACCTCCGGAAATATTCCCATGCACCCGCCCTATAACAAGCCCAGTGGCTGTCATAGTTGTGCCAGCTTTCGGGAGAAAATCAGCGGGAAAAGGGAATATAGAGATAATTCCCTGTGCTACCCAAGGGTAGTCTGCCATGGTCTGAAAAAACGTGGAAATGTTTGCTGTTGTGGCATCTAAATAATCGACTTCACACGCCGTAGGCAGACCTTGAATCTCGTTGCCCCACGCTCCGTAAATAACCGGGTTGTCTACAGTTCCACCGGAATTGACTAGGTTAATGGTGGAAATTATCACATATGTGGTCACTTCGTCCTGTGAATCCAGCGTATACACCTGTTCGGAATTAATGATATAATCCCCGTAGTCTACGCCTTCCGCGACAGTGTTATAATTGTACGCGCTTCCGCTGGGCACATGTTCCCGCGCAATATCGCAATCCCTTATATCAACATTCATGAAATAGGTTTGCCACGCGTCCACCGTGAAATAAATTAACGACGTGTTCGGGTTCACGTATTCCACCCGGTCGATAGAACAGTACATCCAGACGCCGTTATACGCGTTATTCCGAAAACGCATATAATTAGCGGCTTCCAGCGTTTCCACGTTCAACGCAACTTTCAACGCTCTGTGTTCGCGCACGAATTTCATATCCGTGAATGTCCAGATAACGTGACTGTCAAAATACGCATCCCTCTCAGCAGTTGAATTAAAATACAACTGCTGAGTGGGCGTTATCGGAATACCGGAAAGAAGTTGAAACGTATTCGATTGTAACGTTCTCACTTCCACGTTATTCATCTAATCAGCCTCCTGCCGCTGTGACAGATTTTGTTCCCGATTTCGTATTGTCTGCATAACTCTGTGCATGGATCGTCAGCGTTCCGGTTTCCTGTCTTCCTGCGTACAGCATTCCATTATCATCCATGCGTGTGGACGGGTCAGTATTTCCAGTTACGTACCAGATAACTGCCTGTGCGGGACTGTTTGTTCCGGTGACGGATGCTGTGTACTGACTGGACGCTCCCGCCGTATAGGTTTCTGCGCCAGTCACAGTGACCTGTGTGACGGTCGGAACATTTCCGGTCACGATTGCAACCGCATTATGGAATGGACTTAGGAAATAGGTCTGCCAAACATGGAGCCAGTAATTCCAGCTGAGATGCTCCCGGTCTTCAAAATCGCGGGTCTCAAAAAGATTATCGTAAATGTTTAAAAATTCCTCGTCCGCAACGATTGCGATAATCTCAGGATGCCCCGGAATCTCAGGAATCAGGGTGACACGACCTAAAAACTGCGCCTCTTCCATGTGAAACGCGTAGGCCAACGCCTGCACAGAAACATTTGCATCCGCACTGGGAGTGATAAACAGTCTCTGATTGTCACGGGAAGTGGTGTTCATAACACCCATAGCGTTATACTGTCTGGACGGGAACAGAAAATTGTTGGAAACAGTACGCAGTGTCGTTAAAAACGACTTTGCGCTGTTCTCGTCCGTGGGTTCCGTTGCACCGACAAGATGAAACTTTCCTGCGTCTGCGTATTCAGAAAACAGGGCGATTGTATACACAAACTCGCTTACATCGTTGGAAGTGTACATTCCGTTGATGATACGATCAACCAGTTCCGCAACGCCCTGTTCGGACGTGAAGGCCGCGCGTAAATCCTGCTCAGTCACAGTCTGCTTGAAAAACTCTTCCCTGTTACGGTTATGATAGACTGCGCGAATATTAGGGCGTTCCCATTTCAGCATAGCCGTATCGTCCATGTCCGACATGTACGGGTGTGCCTGCGCAATGTCAACCCAGATATCTTCAATCGTATAGCCGTAACGGATCAGGCCACGCTTCGCAAACGCATACGGGTTTGTGAAATACATTTTGCGGACAACTGCAAACGCGATTCTGTTCACCAGCCAATTCACGAAACGGTTCATGATCGGCTGATAATTAATCAGCGTTCCGCCATAGTTAATAATATTGTCACTTGTGGGTTCGGGAATAATTCCTTCCCACTCCGTGCCTGCCAGCGTTTCATTGAACGCGGATAACAGCATAGGCACACTTTTTACTGCTTTTGTAGCCATACTATTTTTTCTCCTTTCTTACAGATTAAGAAAATCTTCCAGTTTAGCAGGTTCTTTTTCCTCTTTCACTTCCTCCACTGTCTCAACTGCCGCAGGCTTTGTGAAATCATCGATATACTGCTGTTTGATTCTGTCTCTGTCCTTCACTGTGTTTTCGTATTCGTCCGCCGCTCTGTTAATTTCGTTAGAAATAAACGCCTCGTCGTATACTTCGCCTGCTTCTTCATTCAGACCCATCCCCGCAATACGTTTCAAAATTGCAATGAACTCTTCCCTTTTCATTGTGTCGCCTCCTTTCCTTTTTTAAGTTCTGAAAATGAAGAAACATATGCCGCTATCAATCAATCGTGGGATCGTCGATTGACTTGTTCCGACAGCGTTTCCTACGCTTTCCCGTTAGGCCGGATACAATAGTGATAACAACATATGTTCTTATTATTATTATATCAACTATAACGCATAATGTCAAGAACAATTTTCTTAATTTTTCCGCTTTCAAAATACATAAATCCACGGTCGAAAGAATCCCGGAAAAATCGAATTAGTTCCGCGTTGTCAGAAGTCAATAATGTGTCCTCAGTGTGCGTTCGCGGATTGAAGGTTATTACACGTTTGTGTTCAGGGTTGACCTTTGAACACACATAGCATTTGTTCTGACCTACGTACACAGCGATTTTATCCGGTGCATCGGATTCATCGTTATAAAAAACGATAGTACCCCAGTATAGCATACCTCTTGTGTTTTCAGCAGAAACAAAGGCATCATTGTCTAAAATGTGCTTATTTTTTGCCGCTGACTGGACATAACTTGTACCCCCAAACGCTTTCGAAAATCCAGAATTTAACATTAATTCCCGCGCATTAACATTATTAGCAATTTCAAGAACCCAGCCATCACCGCGCACAAATTTTGAATTATTCTCTAATCGATCTGAAATTCCTAGCGCGATATAGTACGGGTTGTACTTTGTAAAAGTATTTGAAGCCAGAAATTCACGAACATAACGATACTGCTTTCCGTAACCTCTCGCGATACTGTAATGAATTGACATATATTTTGATATTTCCCTGTCAATATAATCACCGTTTTCAGATTGAAATTCATCCATGAAGCGATTATAAACACCTGAAAAACGTGACGCCGCCCGTTTTATTGATTCGTAAGCGTTCAAATACGTTGCAAACCCACATTCTACCGGTTCATTAAATTTACCGCCTGATAAATATAAAACTTTATAAGCCCCACGCCTTTCTGATTCTGCGTGCATATCATAATCAGGAAATAGTTCACGCAAATCATCCATGAAGGATTTTTCGCAATCTGATATGTCATAATTTTTTCTGAATTGTAACATGAACTGATTCCCGTTTTTCAAAAAATCACGCAACATAAATTCTTTAATCGCAAACGTTTTGCCTGCTGTACGGTTTCCCGCAACGATGTAAATTTCAGGCGTATTTCCGTTAATATCCTTTTTTGATAGCAGTCTGTCTAATCTATAATATTGTCCCATTTTATCACCCCTTAAAATGTTTCACGTGAAACATTTTTTATTAATAAAAGGGCCTTTCATCTGAAAAGCCCTTTATAACCGATTAAAAAATTAAATTTTTTCTCGTTGCTTTTTACACAACGTCCAGATAAAAGTATTCTCTTCCTGCGTTGCTTTTTCCGGTTTTGACTTCAACAGCGATAGGATTCTCCTGAGAAGGAATCCCGAAAATCTCCACCATGTTATGCACACTGTCATCAACCGTCGGGGATAACGTAGCATAGCATTCCCCGGTGTCAGATATCAAAACCGTGTTCACTGCTTCTTCTCCCGTTTCCTTTCTCACGCTGTTGACCTGAATAATATCAGTGACGTTAATTTTCAGGCCGGGGAAATCTTTCAACTGTAATGAACCGTTGTTGATTGCCTTGTACATTTTCTTTTTGTCGTCAGTCGTGCAAATTAAGATTCTTTCCATGTTTTTAGTCTCCTATTCTTTGCTTAATTTTTACTCTGCTTCCTCATCATTGCTGGGTCCCAGCGGAAAAGAATTTTCAATGGAGTTTTCTTCCGGCGTCTCATGATTTTTACTCTTCGTCCTCGCTGTCCTCGCTGGATTCCAGTGGGAGAGAATTTGCAATGAATGTTTCTTCCGTCATGTAACGCTTTTCTTCCACCGTCTCAATAGACACGCAAATCAGCGTTCCAACGTAGTCCGGCCACTGAGCATTTGCAAGCTTCATCAGCTTTTTTGCATCGACCTTTTTTCCGGCTTTACACTCAACTGTTCCTACTTCCACCATGGAACCGGAAGCCGTGTCGTAGCGGGAAAAATGCCCTACTGCCTTGGAAAAACTTCTTGTAATGCATCCTCTCATTTTTTATCTTCTCCTTTCTTTTATAGTTTTGGTACATTATTATCTTAACATAAAACCCGCTAAAAATCAAGCTTTTCTGAACTTTTTTCTTCCACATTTCCAAATTTTTTAGGCGGCTTATAGGCTCTGTGCTCGTACAATGTGTAATCATCATCGACCAGCAAAACCCCACCCTTAACATAACGTTGTTTTAGCTGTGACGGCATAGTCAACCCGTAGTCAAACGCCGTAATGGGTCTTGTCTTCAGGAAAAATTCTTTTGACCTGTCCTGCATTCCCGCGCACTTAATCAGCCAATAAGGTTTTACTTTTTCATGATCTTCTTTGCGCACGAATTCGCAATACGTTTTCTGCCTTATATATTTTGCCCTGCTCCATTCACTTTCGCACTTCCAACACAATAATTCTGTTGAGTGTTCCTTAATTCCTCGTGATTCCACATCCAGCATATGAATGCTGTCTGTATCAGCGTACAAAAAAGCGTCAAAATTTTGTTGCGCGTGCGTTATCGTAAAATACCGTGCGTATGACGTAATAGCGGAACCTTGTGCGATTGAAATTGTCTGCTTATTATGTTCTTCATGAAATATGAAACGCAGAATGCCGTCCTCATCCAGAAACGGTTCCTGATAACTGCTATCATCAGACGATGCCAGTTTTCCATAGCAGTTGTTCAAAAACAATTTTGCTTCCGTTCTCGCACCACCTGTTGAATTTTGTTTAATTTCCATATATTTGTTGATATAATCATCGAATAATCCACACACTGTTGAAAACCAGCATCCGTGTAGATATTCAATTTCAATTATATCATAGTGCGCAAAAAACAATTTCAAATCAGTACATGTTAATGTCATTTCAGCATATGCCATTTTTAATACGCCCTCCGAATCCCAATAATACGGATAAAATTTTCCATTTGATTGAACATCTGATGATATTAACCAATCTGTAGAACGGTACATTAATGAATCCTTAATCTGAACCGTAGGAAGATGCTTGTCTTTAATTCTAAAACGCACTTTTATACGAACGAAAAAATAAATATTTTCATGTTTTGCTTCTGGTGGAATTTCTCCCACCCAAAAATGCGGCCTTCCGACGGGGTATATATTTCCGGATTTGCTGTGCATCACAGACGGATATAGACTATTTACATCATACGTTCTTCCGCTCTGGTTTATCCACTGATTTTCAATACCCCGTTTCACGTAACACCAGCCTCCGCGATACGAACGACGGATATATGCGTCAGCGTCTGGATAACCAAATTGCTCCGGCAATTTAATTGCCTTCAAATCTGGATATAATGTCAGCCATTCGCCTTTTGAAAAACCCTGTCTGTATTCATGCAAACAATTTGAGCCTATTGTCAATCGTGTATTTCCGTGATTCAACATATATTCCAATGCTTCTTTCAATACTAATACGTCGTTAATGATATACTGCATCTCGTTCGACTTGATGATACCGCCTGCATGGCGTTCTCCCTTATATTCCATCTCCAGTTTTTGATGCTTTGTTTTGAACGCCTTTCCCATTGCCTTTATCGACATGGGCATTAATTTAGCACTGTCACGAAACTCCACCTGAGTTCGTCCAAAACAGACTGTGACAGAATACCACCGGTTTTCGCCTGATATAACGCAATCATATTCCCCCTTGTATAACTTGTCAAATTTTCGTTCGCGCTTCTTGAACTTGAAACCGCGATTGATTAGTGCAGTTAGAAAAAACGCGCCGTCGAATTTGATATTATGAAACCACACTATAACCTTTTGCTCTGTCAAATGTTCAAAATATGCCAGAAAATCATCAATGTTATTATAGACCTGTACAACGTCAGAATACAACTGCGCGAAAGCCGCCGACCATACCTCTGTACTTTTCTGTTCTTTTGTGTTTTCATTAACCGTCGTTTCAAAATCAGCGGCAAAATACAACATGGTTGCGATCCCCTTTTAACAGTTTCTTAAAAATAATCGTCCCAAAGATTGTCTACTACTGCGTTTACTTCTTCCTGTGGCACGCCTAAAGTTGACGCCATTGAACGCAGACTATTTTGTAGTCTAATTGCGTCATATGCTTCGCGGGTGGAGAGCCAATTGCCGTTTGCTTTTCCCTGTTCAAGCATAATAGCAACACTATTTTCACCATATCTTGAAATAGCGTCGTTCAGCCATGCTATTGCAAAATCACGACGATCTGTTATCCTACCTTTCCACGGTGAGCCAAATACATATGATGAAATTAGTTCATAAAAATTTTCAATTATAATTCTACTGGCTTGCGGCACTTCTTCATACCCTCCGCCGCGATATAGTTTGCGGTCTTGACGATAACGCTTACGGCCTTCCTTCGGAGAAAACAATTCGCCAGTATTAAAATCAACATAGGCTTTTTGATACTTTTCCAAATTCTTATTGATTTTATTTAATCTGTTAATACTGCCTTGCGTGATTTTTTTTGGAATAGACGGAATGACATCATCCGAAAATATGAAACCGCGCTTTGACCACGCGCGTACACGCGCCAAAAAATTACGCCTGATTCTGCGGTATTCATATACCACTTTTGAAACTTTAGATTTTCTTCTTTTCGCCATATCGTTTTACCTCTGCGCGTGAAATTTTATTATCGACTTCACTAAAAATTGAATCGTGAAGATCTGTAGCTATGAGCGTGCCTCTTGATTCACGCGCTATATACTGAGATAGCGCGTCTAAAATGACGGCTGTCTGAGCGCGTGTAAATTTGTAAGTTAGAAAAGATTTAGCTTTTTGATTCATTTGATTGCTCCTTTCTTGATGAAGTTTACTACTCTTATATTATACCATAATGCTCTGATAATGTCAAAAAAAGACTGTTCTATAACGAATAGAACAGTCTTTTCTGAGATTTAATTTTCGCGTTCACATATACGAATTATTGAGGCGGCTCTAAATTTATAACCATCACCTGTGTATTCGTAGTCTACCTGCTGAAGCTCATCTAATAGTGCGAATAACGTTTTCGGTGTGGCTTCTATTGTTACCATGTTACTACCTTTGCTGTACATTATTTCGGCTTTAATCATTTTTTTTATTCCCCTTTCGTTTCTTATTTTTTGTTTCATATCTTCCTTACAATTATATGATAGCATAAATAATGTTTTTTGTCAACGCTTTTTTCAATGTTTTTTCTGAAACACTTACGATAATAAACGAAAAAAATAATCATTTACAAATTTGATATATTATGATACAATCATTATAATGGGAGAGATATATTAAAAATATTATGCAGCGGTGAACCT
>ERZ1090861.1011-NODE-1011-length-15557-cov-7.792478_pt1 | contig 15557 bp, 4 predicted proteins | sample MGYA00478482_ERZ1090861 | MGnify/ENA primary metagenome ERZ1090861 (study PRJEB33644, sample SAMEA5815744) | chicken gut metagenome | biome: Chicken; feature: Gastrointestinal Tract; material: Caecum | place: Ireland | collected 2019-01-01 | study: A study of the... | reverse complement strand
GTTTAACGTCGGGCGTATTGCGCAAACGGCCGACTGATGATATTATATCCTCGAAAGTTTTTTCTGTCAATACCTTTACGGGAAATTTTTTGCCGTTTTTTGTCATCCGGCGTTTTGTTGCGCGGATATTTTTTCGGACAGGGCGGGCAGGGATTTCACGAACGGCATAAAAAGTCCGGCGTCCGGACAAAAAACCGCGAAAAGGGACGGGACGGAATCCGACGGATTAAAAAATCGGACGGGCGGCGGGTTCATTGGTTTTCCTTATGGCCGGAATCATAAAATTTGATATATGAAAATTTTGTTTTTTACTTTTATTTGCTTGACAGAAGCGGGGTAAGTGGGGTACTATTTGGTATAGTATAAACAGTATATTCCGTCATTGCCGGTCTGATTGCCGGCCTTATTTTGTCGGGATTCCGTCCCGCCGGCGTTCCGGCAGACGATCCGACAGACTCCGGCGAAGGCGGCAGGCGGAGAGTCCGACATTACTAAAAGGAGAGACTAAGGAGAGTTATGAAAAATCCTGTACGCAGAACATGGTTGGTCATCGTGAGCGTTTTGTTGCTGGTGCTCCTGTCATTGGGCGCAGTGGCGTGCGGCGCCAAGTCGTATACGCTTACGTTCGTGACGAACGGCGGAACGGAGATAGCGCCGATTACGGCGGAGGCGGGTGCGGCAATCGAGCCCCCTGCGGATCCCGAGAAGGACGGGTGGGTATTTGACGGTTGGTTTACCGCTTCCGATTTTTCGGGAGAAGAGACGGAAATTCCCTCCGTCATGCCCGAGAAAAACATCACTTATTATGCCAAATTCACCGAAATTCCCAAGGCGACGCTCACGCTGGACGCAGGCGTGGGGACGCTGGAAACCGCGGTGTATGAAATGGAGATCGGGGCGGACGTCTCCGGTTTTGTCGCCGATATCGTGCCCGTCACGCCGGAAGGGGTGACGTTTGCGGGCTGGTTTGAAGGCGACGCGCCTCTGGGCGAGGATGTGACGATGCCGGCGGCCGGGATCCGGCTCACCGCCCGTTACACGGCGGCTTATACCGTGGAGATCTATCTGCAGAGCGCCCCGGAGAGCGAGGAATACACGTTGGACGCCGACGCGGAGACGGAAGGCGGGAGCGGCTATCTGGGAGACGCCGTCGATCTTTCCTCTTCCCTGAAAGCGCCGACCGGCTATAAGCTGAACAAGACCAGGACGCAGCCGCTCGTTTTGGGCACGGAAGGAAATGTATTCAAAGCCTATTACGATCTGTCGGTGTACACCGTCTATTACTTCGACAACGCCCCGCAGGATGCGACCGTCGAAGGAGAGATGGCGAACGGTTCCGCATATTACAGTTATGAGACGGAAATTCCCGCAAACGGCTATTCGATCGAAGGGTACCGCTTTGCCGGCTGGGCGACTTCGCCGCGCGGCGGAGTGGTCTATCAGTCGGGGGATAAAATTACGGCGAGCTCCACGCTCATGCTGTATGCCTGCTGGAATCTGGGAATCACCGACGCCAACGGCGGCAAGGACGTCCTGTATGTCCTGAAAGAAGAACCGGGGACGATCGTGCTCGAACGCCAGTATGCGGAGGACCGGAAGGGGATTTACGACGAGGCTACCCGCACTTTCTATTTCGGAAAAGGGGCAAACGACAATTCTCTTCCCCGCGGCCGCGTTGCGGCGGACGGAGCTTCGTTTGTCTATTATTACGAGGCATTTGCGCTCACCTTCTCCCGTTACGACTGGATGGCGGAAGAACTTGTCGCTGCCGAGACGATCGTACTGGACGGCGTGGACGGCGCGGTATATACCTATACCGAAAACGGCGAAAAGAAGACGGCGGAAGGCACTTATATGCCGGAAGGCACCAGTTATTCCTTTGTCTCGGACGACGGCGCGGTGGAATTTGTGTTTGCGCTGGGGACGCTCACTTACGGCGAGGGAGAGGATGCGGAACAGACGGACGTCTTTCTCGTCAGAGACGACTGCGCCGGAACCTATTATTATATGAACGGTTCGGGCAGCATCTATTATTTCCCGCTCATTATCCTGGACGGATACGGCGAAGCGATTTATGTGGAGAGCATTTCCGGCGACGGGATTCTTTCGGGCAGCTATGTGCCTGCCGGCGGAGAGAACACGGTGGAAGTGACGATAGAAACGTCGGAAGGTACGCAGAATGCAATGTACCGGCTGACCCGGGAAGTGCCGACCCAGTCCGGAACGGCGATGAATGTGTTTGAAAACGCGGACGGCGTGCAGGGAGTCTATTCCTTCCGTATGACGGGCGGCGACGGCGAAGGCACGATGACGGTCGAGGCGGACGGGTTCGGAGAGCTGCATTATACGTTCACGCCCGACTCGGGTACGGCGGTGAACGGCGACGCGGCCTATTACTATCTCGGCACCTATACTTCCGGCGAAACCGGATACGGCATTTTCTACTTCACCGTCGGTACGGGGGAGAGCGCCCATCGTTACACCGTGCGCTTTGAAACGGAAGGCACGGGCGTGCAACTGATCGGCAGCGAGGCGGGCGTCTATTCGGAGCTCAATCCCGACAGCCCTTACACGGCGCGGCTGTTCCTGCACGGCGACGGTACGGCGGCCATGTATTTCCTGATGGCAAGTCAGGCCTATTCGCCGCTCCTTGAAGGGACGTATCAGGCAGACGGGGAAACGGGGAATTACCGGTTTACGGCTACATCCTATGCGGAAAATTACGAAGAATCGCTCAGCGTATATTACGCGGATTTCACCTTCCGGCTGTATGCCGACAGAGCGCAGTTCTCCGTGAGCGACGGCGTGGACGGCACATATACCTTCTCGGACGGGGACAGCGAATGGACGATTGTCTGCAACGGATTCGGATATGCGACGCTGACGCAGGCGGGCTCGGCGACCGGTTCGCAGGTGCCGTATGAACTGCATGAGGGTTACGGAAACTATCGTTTCCTGCAGTTCAGCCTTTCTTCGGTTTTCGGGACTTATCAATATTACATCCGCCTTGCGGAAGGAGCGTCTTCCGGGGAACTTTACACCTCCGGATTCCTGGGCGTCTATTCCGATCTGGGCAACCGGATTTCCGGCTATACCGAACAGATGCAGCTTTATCCCGACGGGCACGCGGTGATCAGCGTACTGTCCGGAGAAGAATATATTCCCGTGGCGGAGGGCAGCTATGTGCAGGGAGAGACCGGCGGCCTGTATACCTTTACGGCTTCGGCGGCTCCTGAAGAGAAATACGCCTGCTACGCTTCCTTCACGTTCAGCGTCGGGACGCTGTCCGGCAATTATGTATTCTGCTACTATGAGGAAGGGGAAGTATTCTCCTTTGTGTTCCGCGATCAGACGCTGACTTTGACGGGCTACGGAGTTGCTTTCTACGGAACCGCGCAGACGCAGTATTTCTATCAGTTCACCGACGGGGAGGACGGCTATCGCTATCTCAGTCTCAGCACGTTTACCGGGAGTCTGGTGTATCGGATCCGCTACGATGAAGATACGGCTTCCCTGATCGAACCGGGCGACGAGATGGGGTCCTACTATTCGTATCTTTACAACGAAGAGGAAGGGAAGTATCTGGTCGGAGAATATGTGCTGACGCTGGACGGCTACGGAGGAGCGACGCTCATTTCCCTGAACGGAGAACTCAACGAATACGAGGTGTTCGCAACGGGCACCTATGTCGAAGAGGCGGGGGATTATTACACGCTTTCCTGGAGCGAAGGGAATCCGGGCTGGACGACGGCGGCGCTTTCGAGCGCCACGGTCAGCGGCAGCGTGATGTCCGTATATATCACGGGCGATGCCGGAAGAGAAATGACCTATGAAATTCTGACGGACGGAAGCGTAAGCGGAAAAGTGCAGACGGACGCTTTCGGAAGAATGAGCTACACGGACGCGGAGGGCAATGTGTTCCGGGCCGTGTATCAGACGGGAACGCTTCTGATTGACGGCCGGGCGGTGCTGCTGCTGGAGGTGTACGACGAATCGGGTTCGGTCGGTCAGACGCAACTGTATCTTGTGACGGATACCGATCCGGACGACGGAAGGGCGCAGATGGTGCTGACGGACGGAAAAGTGGGCCGGTATGTGCTGGTGGACAACGGACTTCTGGACGAGGAGCAGACGCTGACCCTGGACGGGTTGGGCAATGCGGTATGGATTGATGAAAACGGCGTTTCGGTCAACGGAAAATATACTCCGGCCGAAGGGGAAAACGAGTGGAATTTCGTTTCCGACGACGGAAAATATTCCTTCCGTTTCCTGATCACGACCGTTTCTTCTGCCGACGGAGAATCCCATTCCGCCTATATCGTTTACAACGCGGAAACGGATACCGAACTGACGGACGACCGGTGGCAGAAGATCATGCTGGACGGATATGCCACCGCGACGCTGGTAGACTTTTACGGAAGGGTGTATAAGGTCAATTATATGCTGATTGAAGAAGGCGGACGTACGGTGCTGAAGCTGTACGGAAGCACTTTGGGAAATCGGTACTATGCGGTGGATTTCCAGACAAAGACGTTTACGGAAACCGTGGACGGGGATGCCGCGGCGTAATGCCGCGGGAAGCCCGCCGCCCGACCGGGCGGCGGGCAGAACAACAGTCCCGAGACCGCACCTGCGATCTCTTTTTTGGATTTTATACATAATATTCGCCGTATAATGAATATTTTGTACTTGTGAAATTATATAACGAGCATTTATGGTTTGTATACGCAATTCTTATGTTAAAATTTAGCGATTTTATTTGACAAGGAAGAAAAAACTGTGATAAAATTATAAAAATATCCTATACAGAAACCGCAAATAAGCGGCAGAAAGCAGATGTTTGCCCTTATAGGCGCACTGCGGAGGAATAGCGTCGAAAAAAACAGGAGGTTAAGTATGAAGCAGAAAAAGTGGTTGATTGCGGCATTGACGGGTGCAATGTCCGTTACCACGCTGTTGGCAATCGTCGCGTGCAAAGACGGAGCGACGTCAACGGACGATTCGTCGTCGTCGTCGAGTTCTTCGCCGACAGAGCCGACAGAAGGGCCTGAAACCGGCGTATATTATTACGATGCGGCCGATGACGAATACCAGATCGCGCTGAACGGCGGAGATCGGTTTACTTTTCTCGTCATGGACGAAAACGCATCCGGTACATATACGCTGACGGGTGATACGTTAGTGCTGAATTTCTCGCGTTCGGCGATGGAACCGATCACGGCGGTTTACGCGGATAACGTGATCACGTTTACCTATGAAAACTCCGAGATGCGCTTTCTGAAAAAGATTGACTATACTATTACTTTTGACTCCAATGAAGGAAGCACAGTCGAGGCCGTGGAGGTCGTAAACGGACGCACGGCGAACAAGCCCGCGGATCCCGTCCGCCAGGGCTACAAGTTCATCGGTTGGTATACGGATGAAGAATTTACGGATCCGTTCCTGTTCGGCACGGAGCCCGTCATGTCCGATATGACCCTGTACGCATACTGGAGTCAGAACAAAGTCGGAACGAGCGAATTCAAAGTGGACTTCGATCTCGGATATGACGCTGTGGCGCCCGAGGCGACGGAAACCATCAATTCGTGCGTTTATATGCTGCCGGAACCCGTCCGCGACGGATATGACTTCGAGGGCTGGTGGGTGAGCGCCTATGACGACGCCGAAAAACTGACCTATCGTTTCGAGAACGGAATGCAGCTGACCGAAGATACCACGCTGTATGCGGTGTGGTCGGATAAGGCGGCCGAGGCGACCGCGCCTCTGGTCAGCGTGGACGCGAACAATGTGCGCTGGACGGCTGTCCGGGGCGCCATCGTTTACGCGGTTACGGTGAAGACTTCCGACGGACAGGTAATCGTCGATAACGCAAAGACGGATACGCTCAGCTATGCGTTCGATTTTTCGGCGCAGGCGGCCGGGGATTATATTGTCTCCGTTCAGGCGTCCGCGGTCAACAATGTCACCGAAGATCCCGCGGCTACCACGGTCTGCTACTACCGGAACAAAGCGCTTGCACGCGTATCCAACATCAGCGTGGTCGAGCCGTCTGCGCTCGTCTTCGAAGGGGTGGAAAATGCGCAGCGTTATTATATCACCATCGATTGCGGGGACGACAATCACGAGCATGCGATGGTGGCGCTCGGCAGTTCCACCAATTATAATTTTTCTGGATGCTCGATGCAGCAGGGCGGGATCCGGTTTGTGATCACGGCGGAAGCGGACGGATGGAGTTCCTCCGTTTCCAGGGAGTTCGTTTATAATCGCGAACTCGCGGCGATCGACGAATTTGAATTTGACGAAGAGACGCAGACTCTGCACTGGAATCCGGTGGCGGATGCCGTGAGCTACGTCGTCTCCGTTTCCTGCGGGGATTCTTCGCACAGTCATGAAGAAGTGGATATCGGCAGCAGCACGAGCTACTGCATCAAAGAATGCGGGGCGGGCCAGATCGTAGTCAACGTATATCCGAAGACGAAGGGCTGGAATTCTCCCGTTGCGGCGCAGTGGACGTATGAAAAGACGGCGCCCGGTACTCCTTACAACGTGCGCACGGTCGGCAATTACATTTACTGGAACGCGGTTTCCGGCGCAACTTCTTATACGGTGGAGATCAACGGTACCGAATATACCGTGGACACCAACGCTTTCGATCTGAGCGCGAATCTCGACGCCGGAGCGGGCGTAAACGATTATACCGTCCGGATCCGCGCGAACGGGACGGAAAGTTCGCTCTGGAGCGATGCGGTCGGGATGCACTATCTCGCGATGGCAGGTTCCCTGTCTTATGATCAGGGCGTATTGTCCTGGGACGGCGTCTGGGGCGCAACTTATTACGAGATCCAGGTGAACGACGGCGAAGTGATGCGCGTGGACAGCGATTGCAATTCCTCCGCAATCAAACTGACGAAGTCGGGAAAGAATACTGTCCGCGTGCGGTTCGGAAACAGTGTGGATCCGGTGTCCGGCTGGATTGAAACGTCGGTGTACGCTTACGAGGTCGTGCTGGATACGCGCGGCGGAACAGGCGCGGAAACCGTTTATAAGGCATACGGAGATCCCCTCGGCCTGCCCGAACAGATCGCCCGTGCGGGATATGATTTTGCGGGCTGGTACAATGTGCCGGGCGGCGCGCTGAACGGCGGTGCGAAATACGACGAAGCGCTGTTCAACGAACGCAACGATATTATCCTGTATGCGTACTGGACGCCGCGCACCTATCAGGTGTCGCTGAATACAGACGGAGGCGAGAGCGAACAGCAGAGCGCCGCGCTGGTTTACGGCAATGAATTCTCCCTGGAAGTGCCGAAGAACGGAACCGGACGGGATGAGCGGTTTGCCTTCAAAGGATATTATTCGGAACCGAACGGCCGCGGGGTGCGTTATACGGATTCCGAAGGGAACAGCGTTACGCCCTGGGCGATCGCGGAAGAAGGAGCGACGCTGTACGCCTGCTGGAGAGAAGTGTTCAGCTTTGTGGAGACGATCGCGGCGGACGGTTCGACGTCCTATGCGGTGGAGCAGGGCCCTCAGATCAACGAGCTCAATGCGGTCCGCGTCCCCGTATCCTATAACAACATCCGGGTGACGACCATTTACAGCGGCGCGTTTTTGGATTGCACGTCGCTGGAGAGAATAGACATTCCCAACACGATCGAACTGATCGGATCGGTTTCTACGTCTGATACGACGGGCGCCTTTGCGGGTTGCTCCAATCTGCAGAACGTAAATGTGTATGCGGTGGAAGGCACGCACGAAGTAAAATATACTTCCGTGGAAGGCGTGCTGATCGATAACAATTCGGCGAACGGCCTTGTGCGTATCGCTTACTTCCCCGCCGCGCGGACGGGCGTCTATCGCATCCCCGCCGGAGTGCAGGAAATCCCCGTGCGTACATTCTCCGGTTCGGATATCAGTTCCGTGACCATTCCTTCGACGGTAAATTATATCCGTCAGTCGGCATTTTACGGCTGTGAAAATCTGAAGGAGATCATTTTCGAAACGGCGCTTTCCGACGGCGGTTCGGGCGAATTGGTGATCGAAGACCTCGCCTTCCAGAACTGCAAAGCGCTCGAGACAATCGTTCTGCCCAAACGCGTGGGCGAATTCGAATCGGTCAGCGAAGCTTTCTACGGTTGTTCGCTGCTGGCGAATATCGAAGTGGAAGAGGGCAACGCCTATTATTCCTCCGTGGACGGAATGCTCTGCGACGCAGAGGGCAAGACCATTCTTTACTGCCCGATCAACCGCGGCGGGGATTACACGATTCCCGCGGGGATTACCGCGATCGGAGACGGTGCGTTTGACGGGCGGAAGATGTTCACGTCCATCGTATTCAATCCGTATGTCGTTTCCATCGGCGCGGGTGCGTTTGAAAGCTGTACCAAACTGGAAAAGATCGTGTTCCAGAGCGCGGTGGTGCAGGCGGAAGAAAAGACGATCGGCGACCGGGCTTTCTATGGCTGCTCCGCTCTGAAAGAAGTGGAGTTCCAGGCGAACAGCGGCGTGACGGAGATCGGCAATTATTCGTTCGCTTATTGCAAAATGCTGTCCGGCCTTGTCGTTCCCGAAACGATCGAAAGCATCGGTTCGTATGCGTTCCAGAGCTGTGAAAGCCTGGAGACGGTGAACTTTGCCGGCGGCGGCGGCGACATGGCGTTCGGGGAATATGTATTCAGCGAATGTCTGGCGCTGAACCGGGTGGAGCTGTCCGCGTCCGTGGGCGTGTTTGACGTCATGAGCGTGTTCAGCGGCTGCGACAATCTTTCGAGCGTCGTCGTGGATCCGGGAAATCCCAATTATACCGACAAAGAAGGCGTGCTGTACGATAAAGAAGTCACGCAGCTGGTCTTCTATCCCAAGCAGATTTCTGTGACGCAGGTGACGTTGCCCGAGACGGTGACGACGATCGGCGCGCATGTGTTTGAAAACAATACAATCATTCAGTCGATCACGATCGGCAAGAACGTGACGACGATCGGCGACAATGCGTTTAACGGTTGTACCGGACTTCAGTCCGTGGTGTTCGAAGAAGGCGGAACGGAAACGCTGACGCTGGGCGAATATGCCTTCTCCGGCTGCGCGAACGTCGCGTCCATTGTCCTTCCCGAACGCCTGACCGAACTGAGCGCATATGCGTTCTATCTCAACGGCGGCCTTTCTTCCGTGACGTTCGGCTCGCAGCTGACGAAGATCGGAGCTTACGCGTTGGCCGGGACCGGCCTGCCGGAAATCATCATTCCGGGCAGCGTCCAGACGGTGGAAGCGTATGCGTTCGACAATTGCAGCGCGTTGGTGAAGGCGGAGTTCCCCGCTTCGATGAAGACGATCGGAAGCTCCATTTTCAGCAACTGCAATATGCTCAGCGAAGTGGTGATTCCCGAGGGCGTGGAAGAGATCGGCGATTTCGCGTTTGAATGGTGCGTGGCGCTGGAAGAAATTCAGCTTCCCGTCTCCTTGAAGACCATCGGCAATTTTGCTTTTGCCGGCTGTACGGCGCTGGAAAGCATCGTCATTCCTCAGGGCGTCGAAAGCATCGGCGGCGGCGCGTTCTCCGAATGTACCGCGCTCAGCCGGGTGACGTTTGAAGAAGGGGGAGAAGCGGGACTCCGTCTGGAGACCATTCCCGATGATCTCGCTCTCAACGGACATATGGATTCAGAGGGCGTATTCTATCAGTGCACCGCGCTGACGAGTATTACGCTTCCTGTCCGCATCGCGTATATCGGGCAGTGGTGTTTCTATAACTGCAGCAATCTGACGTCTGTCGTATTTGAAACGGACGAAAGCGGAACGAGCAGGCTGGAAACGATTGACGAATTGGCGTTTGCCAGCGTACGCCTGAGCTCTCTGGCATTGCCGGAAGGGCTGAAGACGATCGAAAGGCGCGCTTTTGCCATTACGGGTACGGGCGCCGCGCTGGAAGAATTGGTAATTCCTTCCACCGTGACGACGGTCGGCGAACAGGCTTTCGATATGCAGAAAGCGCTGAAGAGCGTAGTGTTCAGAGAGGGAGCGGAAGAGCTGACGATCGTCGACGAGGCATTCTCCGATTGTACGGCTTTGGAAACGGTGGTTCTGCCTTCCAATCTGGTTTCGTTGGCGGAAGACGCGTTTGTCGGATGTATTTCCGTGACGGCGTACAGTTTCTCCGGAGAGAATACGAACTTCGTGGCGGAAGGCGGCGCGCTGTACAATGCGGAAAAGACGAAGCTTCTGGCGTTCCCGATAGGGCTTACGGGCAGTATCAGGCTTCCGGAAGGGTTGACCGAACTGTCGGCCAACGCGTTGGAAGGCGCCAAAGCGACGGAGATTATTCTTCCTTCGACGCTGGTTTCCATCGGAAACTATGCGCTCAGTGAAACCGCGATCACGTCCATTGTCATTCCCAAGTCCGTCACTACGATGGGCACGAATGTATTCCGCAACTGCGCGGATCTCGCCGAGATCACTTTTGAGGAAGGTTCTCTTCTCACAGAGATGGGGATTTATACCTTCTCCGGCACGGCGATTGAGCAGATCACCCTGCCCGGCAATGTGACTTCGGTCGGCAATTATTCCTTCAGAAACTGCAAACAGCTTGTTTCCGTCACGTTGCCCAAGTCGATTGAGACATTCGGCTCGAATATGTTCTACGGCTGTTCGAAACTGACGACGGTCACGTTTGAAGAGGGCTGGAAAGCAGAAGCGTTCGGCAGCAACAATTTCCGCGATTGTACGGCGCTGAAGAGCATTACCATCCCTGCGGGAACGACGACGATCGGCACTTATGCCTTCCAGGACAGCGGACTGGTTTCCGTTGTGATTCCGAACAGCGTGACGAGCATCGCCAACAATGCGTTCCGCAACTGCGACGCGATGGAGACCGTGACGTTTGAGGCGGGCGGAACGAAAGCCCTGTCGATTGCAAACGGAAATACCAGCACTTCGAGTGCCAATACCTCGGCCGGCGCCTTCAAGAGCTGTACGGCTTTGGAAAGCATCGTGTTGCCCGCGAGACTCAGCCTGCTCGGTTCGTACGCGTTTGCCGACTGCACCAATCTTGCAAGCGTCACCTTTGAACAGGGCAGCACGCTGAAAGAGATCGGCAACCTGGCGTTCTGGAGATGTGCAATTTCGGAATTTGTCATTCCTTCAACGGTTACCAAACTCGGTACGGCGACGGCGACGACCACGACGATGGCACCGTTCAAGAACTGTGAGAATCTGAAGAGTGTGACTCTTCCTGATAACTGGGAGATCATGCGCAACCGGTTCAACGGCTGCGAAGCGCTGGAAGAAGTGCTCGTAACCGACAATAACAGCAAATATATTTCCGTGGACGGCGTCATACTCAGTCTGGACGGAACGGAACTGGTGTATTTCCCTGCCGGCAAAGCGGTCGGTGAGACTTACACGATTCCCGCAACGGTGAAGACGATCGGAGATTACGCGTTCTTCCATACCAGAGTGACGAGCACGAGCAATTACATCGCGGACTATGCGAAGTTCACCGAAGTAGTGCTTCCGGCCGAACTGACCGAAATCGGAACGTATGCTTTTGAATACTGCGAAGATCTGGTTAAGGTCACCTTTGCGGGGAACGGAAAGCTGACGACGATCGGAAATTATGCGTTTGCCTATTCGGGACTGGAATCGGTGTTGATTCCTTCCACGGTGACGACGATCGGTACGAACGCCTTCTATACCTGTAAATCGCTTGAAACCGTTAATTTTGAAACGAACAGCAATTTGACGTCGATCGGAAATTCCGCATTCCGCAGCATTCCCGTGACGTCCATAACCTTCCCTGACAGCGTGACGTCTGTCGGAACGTATGTACTGGCAGGATGCACCGCCCTTACGGAATTCACCGTTCCCGCGGGTCTGACGTCTGTCGGCAATTATATGTTCCAGGGATGCACGGCGCTCAGATCGGTGACGCTTCCCGATACCGTGACTGCGATCGGCAACTATGCGTTCCAGAATTGCTCTGCGATGACGGAATTCGTCATTCCCGCCGAAGTGACGTCCGTCGGAACGTATGTGTTCTCCGGTTGTTCCAACCTCGTTTCCGTGACGCTGGAATCGGGTTCGCGCCTGAAGACGTTCGGCAACTATGCCTTCCAGAACTGTAAAGCGCTGGAACAGGTTGAACTTCCGATGACGTTGGAAGAAATCCCCGATTATATGTTTACGGGCTGCACGTCTCTGACGACGGTGGAAATTCCCAATACCGTTTCGGATATCGGCAGAAATGCCTTCTACGGCTGCACGGCTCTGCAGGATATCACGATTCCGGGCAATGTAATCAGCATCGGGCAGTCGGCGTTTGAAGGCTGCGAAAATCTGAGTTCGGCCGAGCTCATCCGCGGTATTACCAGCATCGGCGCGGCGGCGTTCCGCGACTGCGCGCAGCTGACGGATATCCGGATCGTGAGTACGATCACCGAGATCGGGGATAACGCTTTCTCCGGTTGTACGCAGATCAATTATACGGTAGAGCCGGAAAGCTCTTCGTATCTGACGGACGCGCAGGGCGTGCTGTATGACAGTAAAATGCAGACGCTCCTTGCGGTGCCGGCAGTAATGACGGGCGAATACGTCGTTCCCGATACCGTTACGGTCATCACGCCGGGCGTCTTCCAGAACTCTCTGGTGAGCAAAGTGACGCTTCCCGAGGCGATCACGGAAATCGGTGAAGAGATGTTTGCGAATACTCCCAACCTGACGGAAGTGGAAATGCTCGGCAACATTACCTACATCGGGAAATCGGCGTTTGCGGGCAGTGCCATTCAGAAAATTACGATCGGGAAGTATGTGACCAAGATCGACGAATCCGCCTTTGACGGATGCACCAATCTTCAGGAAGTCACGTTTGAAAAGGGCGGCAATTCCGGATTGCAAATCATAAGATATGCGTTCCGCGGTTGTACGTCTCTGCAATCGATCGAACTGCCCCGCCGCGTGAGAAACGTGGAAACTTATAACTCTTACGGAAATATATCGTCTGTAACGGCGGGCGTCGGCGAGTCCTGTTTCGAAGGCTGCACTTCGCTTTCGTCGGTCACGTTTGAACAGACGGGCGCATGGTTGCTGAAAGAAGCGCTCAGTCTCGGAAAATCCGCATTTAAGAACTGTACGTCGCTTCAGTCGATTTCTATTCCCGACTATGTTTATACGAGGGCAATAGGTTCTTCCTATGGTACGACCTATTATTACGGACTCAGCGACTATTGTTTCAGCGGCTGTACCGCGCTTAATTCCGTGGTGTTTGAAGGATACGACCAGTCGACCAGCTACTACATCGGCGCGTATGTCTTTGAAAACTGCACGGCTCTCAGATCGATCGAGATTCCTTCCACGCTTTATATGGTGAGCAATACGAAGGGTCTGTTCAGCGGCTGTACGGCTTTGGAAGAAGCCGTCTTCTCCGGAAACGGATGGTCGTATAACACCGATCAGCTGATTTTCAAAGGCTGCAGCGCGTTGAAGAAAGTGACCATTACGGGCGGCATCAGCGGCGCGATCGGCATGAATGCGTTTGTCGATTGTCCCGAGCTGGAAACCGTTCAGGTTACGGGCGAAATCAATTATATCGGCAAGAGTGCGTTCAAGGGTTGCACCAAACTGCAATCGTTCGTTGTTCCCGAAACGTGTCTGACGATTTACGACAATGCGTTTGAGGGATGCACCGGTCTGACCGGACTCACGCTGGGCGCTTCTCTGAAGACGATTAATGCGGAGGCGTTCAAGGATTGCACCGGTTTGCAGACCGTTACGATTTCCAGATATGTCGCTACGATCGGCGAGGGAGTGTTTGACGGTTGCACGGCGCTGACCGCAATCGAAGTGGCGGAGGAGAACCTCACCTATAAATCGGCGGACGGCAATCTGTACAGTGCGGACGGCACGCAGCTTATCCGCTATGCGGCGGGTAAGACGGCGGAATCGTTCGCGGTTCCCGAGGGCGTCACGACGATCTGCGCAGGCGCGTTCAAGGATTGCACGGCTCTGAAGAGCGTGACGATTTCCGAAGGCGTTACGACCGTCGAAGCGGGTGCGTTTGAAGGCTGGACGGCGGAACAGCACATCGCGGTTTCGTTTGCGACGGCAGAAGAGACCCCGGAAGGCTGGGCAGACGGCTGGGCGGCGGACGCAACGGTCGATTACACCGTCTCCGAAGAAGCGGCAGGGGAAGAAACCCCGGCCAATGAGTAAAAATCGGCCGATAAATGCCGCATGAAGGACCTGAAGTAACTGCGGGATTTGAGCGGTATCGGCGGAATTGACTACAATTTTGCTCAATCAAGTCATCGGCGGAAAAGCCGATGACTTGTAGGCCATTTTTAAGGATGGCTTTTCTGGTTTTGTTAAAATCAGAGTTAAAAAAATTTTTATGTAAGGAGGGTTTTATGGACAGTAAACAGATCTTTCAGAAGTATTATCGTCGGCTTTCCGGAGAAGGCGTTCTTCGTGCGTTTGTCTGGGGCCTGATGGCCGGAATGCTTACTTTTGCCGTGGCGACGTTTATTTTCTGGCTCGCAGGCTATGATCCGGGGATTCTGATCGCACTCGGAATCGGCGTCGTCGTAACGGCAATCTGTACTGTTGTTCTTTATAATGTGGCCTTCCGGCCTACGACGGAACAGATTGCACGCAGGCTTGATGAAGAACTCGGGCTGGAAGAACGCATGGTCACCATGCTGGAACTCAGCAAAGATGAATCGTATATTGCCATGCGGCAGCGGGAAGACGCGCAAAAACGTCTGCGTTCCGCGCCGGAAACCAAGTTTTCCCGCCGGGTGTCCCGGCTCAGCGTTGGGCTGGCTGGCGGCTTTTCCGGACTTGCGGTCGTCATTGCCGGGGTATTTATACTCAGCATATTGGATTTTCTGCCCCGCGGGCTTGAAATTCTGAATCCGGAAGAAATCATATACGTCAATATCCATTATCTGGAAAATGACGGCGGGGTCATCCAGGGCAACACCGAGCAGCGCGTACAGAAAGGAGAAGACGGAGAAGCGGTTTTGGCGGTTGCCTCCGACGGTTATATTTTTTTGGGCTGGTCGGACGGCGTTCAGACCGTAGCCCGGCAGGACAAAAACGTAACAGAGGAATTGTTCGTGTTTCCTCTGTTTGAGGAAATGGAGTTCGGGGACGGGGATTCCGAAGGCGAGGGATCCGAACCCGGGGATCAGGAAGCCCCTTCGGACGCGCCGCATTCCGAAACCGGAACGCCGGACGACAGTCCCGGGGAGCCTTCCCCTCCTTCACCGGGTGCCGGCGGCAGTGAATCCGAAAGCGGCAATATTGTCGACGGAGAAACCAACTACTCGGATATTTACGATTATTATTATCAATTGGCGCTTCAGATGCTTGCTTCGGGGGAAGAGCTGCCCGAGGAACTGAGGGCGTTTCTTGAATCTTATTACGGAAGTCTTTTGTAACTGACCGATCGAGATCGGCATCGGCGCCCGGGGAAAACACCGGGCCGGTGGCGGGCAAAACCCGAGGGGGGAATTAAATTAAAAAAAAAAATAAAAAGACGAATAAAAAGTGTAGACCGGGGAAGCCTA
>ERZ1090861.1007-NODE-1007-length-15592-cov-24.654631_pt1 | contig 15592 bp, 27 predicted proteins | sample MGYA00478482_ERZ1090861 | MGnify/ENA primary metagenome ERZ1090861 (study PRJEB33644, sample SAMEA5815744) | chicken gut metagenome | biome: Chicken; feature: Gastrointestinal Tract; material: Caecum | place: Ireland | collected 2019-01-01 | study: A study of... | reverse complement strand
CTCCGGCTCCAGGCCGGTGTCCTCGTAGGTGGCGAGGCGCTGGACAGCATCAATTAGGGGCAAATATTCACTGTTATAATCCAGCCTTTCGGTATGCAGTTCATTGCAAATGCGGATGGCTTCGTCACTATATCTCTCCATGTTCGCTACTCCTACACAAATGGATTAGGTGTGAGTACCTTACTCTTCCAGTCCAGCTTCTTGTAGTTCGCCCGGCAAATCGGGCAATTGTGGCCCACTCTCACATCCAGTGCGACAGCTGCTTCTCCTGTCGTGCCTGACCCAAGCCACGGGTCAACAACAATATCTCCGATAGCTGTACATGCTTTAATATATTTCTCAGGGAGAGCCAGAGGCTGAACGGCTTGGTGTGTTGTTTTATTCGGCATCACTCCGCACGTAATAACATTCTGGGGCAGTGCTCCGAGTGGATTCGGTGTAATGCTCTTGTTTTTTCTTACATAAGTAAGCCCGTTTTCTCGCGCTTTATATTCATAGTCTTTGTACAAATCCAGACTATGATCTGAATACGGTCTTCGTATTGCATCTATGTTAATTTCCCATTTTGGCGACTTGGAAAACCACAGAATCTGCTCGTATGCATCCTGACACGCAACTCGAAGGCCCGTTGGTGCAGGGTTGCCCTTGACCCATATCTCAATGTCAACGCACGAAAAGCCCCACTGTTCTTCAAGCAGAACTGCGAGTTTTTCAACAACCAGCGATCTCTTTGATGCTTTCGACGCAGTTTTTTTGCTCCGGTTGGCCTTTACGTTTATTACCAAAAACCCATCATCCGACAGCGCATGCTGTGCACCATCGATGAATGGCGAGATAAGCTCTATATAATCTTTTTCTTTCCAAACGCCATAATTTCTCTCTGCGTTTGGGTATGGAGGCGATCCATAAATGAGCTTAACAGTTCCTTTTTCTATCTCCTTTAGACCGGCTGCGCCGTCACAGCAAAGGAGTCGATAACTTTTATCGTCGAATATAATCACTGTCATTCCTCCTCTGATATGGAGGCGATCCATGCCTGTCCGAGCTTTTGATATTCAGGGTTAACATCGATGCAAAAATACTGTCGTCCATGCTTATGTGCAACAACACCCGTCGTACCAGAACCAGCAAACGGGTCCAGTACTATATCTCCGGGGTTGCTGCCAGAAAGGATGAAAAACTCAGCCAGCTTTTCTGGATAACGAGCAGGATGCTTAATACCCATCTCTTTACAAAGCTTCTGCACAAAACCGTTGCTGGCAGTATTGCTTACTGAAATTACGCTGCCGGGGTCTGCGCCTCCTTTATTATCCCACGGATGGCTTAGATCAAAATTATGTCTGCTTGGACGAGAGTTTTTTTCTCGACCTCCACGCTCAACGGCTTTTCCATCAATAATATCCATCATGCTTTTGCTGTATGGCTTACGAATTGGATCCATGTTGAACGTCCACTGCTCCGACTTGCTAAACCAGAAACAGTATTCGTGGGATTTTTTCGTTCTACCCATAGTCCCGCGAGAGAACACGTTCGGAGGTGTTGCAGGATTATGCCAAATATAATCGCGAACAAGATGAAATCCAACATCCTTACACAGTTTCAGCAAAAGCTCAAAAACATACAAATGCTGATAGTTGTCCACAACTTTATCACTAATATTGAGCACAAAACTGCCCTCTGGTTTTAACACACGAAGGAATTCCTGTGCTCTCTGTAAAAACCATTCAATATAATCATCTGGTTTAATTTTCTTAACGACATCACCATAATCTTTAATCTGGTCAGCATAGGGAGGTGATGTCATTATCAAATCTATGCTGTTATCGGGAACACCACGCAAAACATCGAGACAATCTCCGCAGATGTATGCGTTTTGGTATTCCAGTTCTTTATTGTGTTTAGCTTCCATGCTGGATCTTCCTCTCGTGTTAGCGATTGAATGCTATTTATCTCCAGGGGATCGTAGTAGCCCCTGAGAAAATAATCGCCCACCTGTTCGCCGCACCTGGCGCAGAAGATTTCACCCAAGCAGCCTTCGGTGATATGGCTGTGGACGAGAAGCGAACAAGTAACACTTTTGCGCTGCTCTTCCGTCAGTGGTTCAAGGGCCACCATTTTTGCATCATATTCTTCTCTTGTCATTGATCACCCCTCCTCTCTCGGCATCATAAAGCAGATCCAATCTGCATCTGCTCGTCGCAAGGGATCTTGGTGATGTAGATCTCCGTGCGCGGGTTCTGCGGATCCAGTAGTACTCGGCTCCCATCGTGGCCAACGACGATCCTGCTATTATCATCACGCAGGATCCTGTTGGCCACCAGTAGATCATCAATCATTGCCTGCAAATTGAGCCCATCCACGATCCGCCTTGTCGCCATGTAGGACATGATCCGGACATTTACCGGGCAGTCTATGGGCCTGGGCGGGATCGGCCGCAGGTACCAGGCTGCAGCCTCCGCATATTTATCCTGCGCCTTGCCCTGCCGGATAAATTGATTCGCAAATTTCTTGCAAACCGGGCACCTTTTTCCGCTTCCGGCAATCATTTGGTGATTTTTCTTGGTCCGGGGGTCGCCCGGAATTACGTACTTGATCTCTGCCATATGTCAGCCCTCCAGCCTTTTGATTGCGGGATTATCTCCGCTTGTCAAGCTTGTTACAAACTCCCTAATGGCCGGCGGCAGCGCTTGGAACTCCTTATCGCTCTTGACCCGCGTCTGGTACGACCGTTGGAAGTTAGATGCCACCACGGATTGCACCGTTTTTGTGTCCATCGCAGCCCACTCCTTAAGCTGGGCCGGAGCACCAACAAGCCGCTGCACTATAGGCGGGAGTTTTGCAAATTCCTCAGCCGCACCGTAGAAGCTGTTGCGAAGGGCTTTAGCCACAAGATTCCACGCCTCCAGCTCCGTCATCTCATCAGGTTTGGTGAGCCGCTGGATCTGGGCTGTAACCTCTCCGATGGTAGGCGGAAAAGAGTTGGGCCGGGTCTTAATCAGCGCATATACAGCCGCACTGACCAGATCATAGGGCTCCTCCTCGAAGCATTCCTGCCACAATTTCACTGCCGCATCTTTGTCCATATCGCCAGCCTTGGCATAAAATCCTGGATACGCCGCCCACAGGATTGCCATGATCTTTTTCGTTTCAACCTTGTTCAAAGTTCGCCCTCCTCCTGCAACATCCGCAAAAACGGGTTATTGGTCTGCGGCTGTTCCTGGTGACCCTGGGTTTGGCTGTCGTACTTGCCGTCCAGGACTTTGGCCATATTTGCGTCGGCAATCAGCCAGTCAAAATCTGCCGACCAATTGCGCTTGTTGGACCCCTTCAGAAAAGCGCTGGCTTCGGCCTTTGCGAATAGGGCCTGGAAGTCATCCGGCGTATATCCGGCCCTTAGCCTGGCGTGGATTGCCTTTTTCCGGGCATCCGACAAGGTCCTGCACCGGGGGAGTGATATACAGGTGGTGTTATACATGTCCTGGATGGCCTTATAATCAACAGCCGGTGCCGCCGGGCCGTCAGGCCCGTTATTATCCGTAGCGCTGCCGCCAGGAGGCGCGGAGGGGTTAGGGGTGGTAGGTACTGTTATATCCCCGTTAGGGGATATGGTACTGTTACTGTTACTGTAGCAGCGGATTTTGTCCGGACATGCTGCGGATGTCCGTTGGACGTCCGGCGGACATCCTGCGGACGTCCCAGTTTGTTCCGCGCTCGTTCCGCTTTCTTTCTGCTTCCTTTCCTCCCGCTTTTTGCGCTTTCGCTCTGCGTCGCCTTTGCGCCGATCCATGAGCCGCCCCGTGTATTCAGCCCAATCATGGATCGACAGCGTTTCGCCGTCTTGATCAATCCACCCGTTAGAAATCAGGGCGGCCATAAGCTTGTCTGCCTTCTTTTCAGGCCATTTAGCGGCCCGGGCAACGCTGCGATTTGATATACCGGCCAGATTACCGTCCTGCACATTGTCCAGCGCCCAGAGCCACAGGGACACCAACATGCCCAGCATCGTAACCGGTTCCACGCCCAAATCATCAGCGCACGCATACAGTTTCCGATGTTCCCGCAGTTCTTGGTGTACCTCCAGCCAAGCCATATCCCTCACTCCCTTCCAATGGAGGCGGGCCGACGCCCGCCTCCTGCTGTGTGGTTACTCCTCATCGTCTACTGCAGCATCTTCGTCCTGGAAGAACTCTTCAAAACCCGCCTCGTCAGCGGCATCTTCGCCAGGCTCGTCCAATGGGTTGTCATGCTCAATCGCAGGCATCATGCCGGTACGCAGAGCGCCTCTCTCCATCACATCCCTGAAAAAGTATTGCTGCCAGAAGGTAATCATCTTACTCAGAATGTTTTCGATCTTGCTCCTCAAGGTTTTACTGATAGTAAAGGTACCTCCTTGGACCTTGGTCTCCAAAGTACTGCCTTCGAAGATCCATGTCATGGATGCTTCCGGGCTGCGATAGCCCACACCCTCTACGTTTTCCAGCATGGTCATTTGTGCATCTGGACTTTGTATAGACCTGACAGTAAAGGTGATCGGATACTTATCCTTCACTAATCGGAAGGTTAGGTCATGCTCATAGCATAGGTCCGTCATCTTCTTAACCTGTGCTTCATAATTAGAAAGTTCGCTCATAGCGTTCTCCTTTTTTATACTATATTCTAGGCATCCTTGTACCGAGCCAGCTGCTCCGGGGTATCGGTTTCAATGCCGACCTCTCGGCATTCGGAAATCACGCCGTCCAGAAACGCGTTCATTTCCTTTGTGGTGTATTCGCTTGTACCCTTAATTGCCCGGTAATGAATAAACTTCTTCCCATTTACATAGCCTTGTCCAATCTCAGCGTAATGCCGGGCTACCATGTTAGGCGGGATACCTTCTCGCAGAGAGAAAATTACTTTGCATTCGCTCCCGGCCTCATCCAGGTAAGTTTCTCCGGTCCCGTAGCGTCGGAGCAACTCCTCATAAACGGAGTCTTTGTCTGCGCTTATCGCCTCGGCCAGTTTCTCTATCAATGCCCAGGCGTAGTTATTGGCGTTTAGGCTACGTGGGACGGTACGCTTTTTGATAGTAAACGTAACTTCATGATCCCCAAGTGATTCCCAAAGGCGCTTGCAGCTCTCCCGAGTGGTGAGCGTCAGTACGTTCTCGCCATTGCGGGAAAAGGTCCAGTCCTTCAGTTTCCCGTTCATAGGGCTTTCCATTTCTCCTGGTAGGTAGTAAGCAGGCTCATGCTCCGCAACCATTCGAGGAAATTTGAGATAATAGGGTAGATGCTGCGGGTTTCCTCGCGCCGGTAGGTTTCCAGCCATACGGAGCTACCGTTACTGGCAAGGTAAGTAAATTCTTGCGCTTCTGGGATCAACTCAAAATAGACTGGGTGCTGTGTGCTGTCAAAATACTTGCCGGGGTCGTAGTTTTTGGTGAATTTGATATCAATGATCCGTCCGGCTCTCAAGCAGTCAAGGCGGCCATACAGCAGTAGGTTTACGCCGTCAACTACAATACGTTTCCTGGCCGTATACTGGAGGATGCCCCCGGTGCAGGACCGCGCTACTCGATCGGCAGCTTCGAACCACTTGTTTTCGGGATCTCTGTGCCCATGGATGATATCCGTCACCAAATTTTCAAAGTCAATTCCGTTCTGCATAGCTTCGCTGGTTGGTGTCGGCTCCCGGCGCAAGGTCAGCATGAATTCGCCCATAGGATCGCCTTCGGAGGTCAAGTCCTCGTAAGGGTTGTCCCGCATGGCATAGATCCACGAGGCCAGCAAGGAATGGGTCATCAGATAGCGGCCTTCCATTTATTCCGCCCCTTTCGCCTCGGTATATTCTTTCAGAACCTTGTCAAAAAACAGGCCGAGCCCCTTGACCTTTTTGTTCCAGAGTACGCTCAGCTCTTTGCTAGAAGTCAGGGCGTGCTTGATAGCTTGGTATTGTGGCATCGCGGCGTTTGCGGTATCGGCATCGGAAATACTGTCGATGATAGCCCGCCCCTGTGCCATGGCAGCCTCATACGCCTTTTTATCCGCCGCTGCTTGCTCCGTCTCTTTTGCAGATGTGGCGTTGTAATCGCGGAACAGCTTGGTCAGGAAATCATTCGGCTCAGTAGGCGCCAAATTGGGAATAGGATAAATGCCGTGAATGCCACGGGTGCCCTTGGCGAAGTACCGCTCGCAGTTGGAAAAACCGATGGTACGCTGATTCCCCCGCATTTCCATGAAGCCGCCCAGGTCCATAACCTCCCAGACGGAGTTCTTAGAAGATCCTTCCGCTTTGATGCGAAGTTTCGTGTCGTCACCATCCTTTTCCTCGACGGTGTGGAATACGATGACAATGTTCTTGTCAAGCTGGTAGATAATGTGGTCAAGGAATCGCTGGAATTCCTTGCCGAGCCAGCCATAGCCTTTCAAAGACAGGGAACCATCACGCTGTCCGTACTTCGGTTCAATGTTCTTTCCGTACTGCCCCATGATGGTCAGCAGTTTGCCTCCTGTGTCCACTACAATGGTCTGAATATCACTCAAGGTGTTTTTGACGATAGACAGTTCCATCTCAGAACAACCGATGCCAAGGTCCTTTCGAAGCTCACTGTAATCTTTCGGCTGGGTCACGCCGGCCGCGAGATTCAAGATTTCTCTGTTGATACGTTCTGCTGAAAGGTCCACGTCGATGTAGAGAGGTTTCGGGGCACTGAGAGCCAGAGTGGTCTTGCCGATTCCTGGATAACCGGCAATCAGCATGCGGACTTTTTTGTCTGAGAAGTTCAGATTTTCAGGCTTTACAATCATGGTAATTACTCCTTTCCGTGTTCGCAGCCCCAGCAAAATCCAGAGTCGGGGTTGTAAATTTCTCTCCCGCAAACCGGGCAGAATCCATACACCGGGTCCTGCTGCCGGTCCCGGAACCAAAACAGATCTGGATTTTCCATTGACTCACGCTCCTCCTGCTGCTATAATGGGGTTATGATCTTTTCTCTTGCCGCTCACGGGACTGGTACTCCCGGGGGCGGCTTTTTTTGTTGCCACGATTGCGATCATGATCACCGCCAATCTACGCCCATCCGCCCAAGCCACTGCCGGGCATGTTTTTCGCGGGCGGCGTTAATGCGCCTAAGATCGTCAAAGTCATCGCCCTTTATCAGCAGGGCGTTGATCGATGCCATCAGATGCCCACACGCAGCCAATATGGCATTTGCATCCTTGCGATCCTTCTTCAGGTCGCCTGGATTCGTGGATTCCAGGATTGCGGCCGCCAAGGCAGATGCATCTTGGGCTGCCCGGCAGGCTATTCTCACATAACTTGCGTTCCGGGCAATCTCTTTTTCCTCTTTCGTTTGCATTGATACCCCTCCTTGTTATGCCATTGTGTAGACCAGGCATGCCGCCACAGCAGCCCCCAGCAGGATGGTCCAGGCGATACAAGCCCAGGTGGGCATGTCCCGCCGCGCCGGTTGCCGGGTTTGCTGTGCGCGCCGCTTGGCGCGCCGGTGATTGGCGTCCACAGCCGCCTGCATGGCAATGGACAGCTCGCTGTCTGATGTGATCATACGCTTTTTACCTCCTTATTTTATTTCCCGCCCCATTGCTCCGCCATGGCGGCGGCAATGCCGGGAAAAGTTTTTGACCTGGATTTGCTGTCATGCTTTAGCGCGCCGTTTTTCCCGCTGCGGCTGCTTGGCATGACACAGTCTACTGGTTGCACCACATCCGTAGGGGCAAGTGGTGGCAGCCCCCGTAGCCACAGGCACGTACACTTTGTCAGCGGGTGCCCAAATTGCCACGGTTGTATCCGTTGGCTACATGGGGGCAAGCCGTAGATTGTATTGGGTATCGGGTTTTCCACCGCGATTTTGGGGCAATCCGCCGTAAAAAACCGCATGAAAAAATCTTTGGCTTGCAACCCTTTGTAATACCGGTCAAAATTTAGGCCCCCACCTTGGTATAACCATCGGTTACCCGCGTTGGACAGGTATGTGCAAGGCGGATGTGCAATAATCAGGTCCCATTTGATTTTGATGATCTCCAGCGCATCAGCCTGTATGTGCCACTCCGGGTGGCCACCGCTACAAGGCTGTATGTCACAGCTGTAGGCTTCGTGCCCCAGCCGCCGGAAGGCCTTGCATACCGCCTGTGATTCCTCGCAGGCGACTAATACGCGCAAGATTCGTCCTCCTTGTCCGATTTTTCCGGGTCTATGGACTGGTCTAAGTTGGGGGCGGCCTTGCCGGCAAGCCAATCGTAAAGGTCGCGTGGGAAGATCTCGAACTTCCGGTTGCCGTTCGGGCCGACGCTTACGACGCGCCCAAATGAGTAGCGCCCGGATGCGATCCCATCAGCCATGGATTTGGTAGATACGGGTATGCCTGCTGCGCGGAATGCCTTACAGGCATCGTGGATGGTCATATGACCTACGTAGATGTGTGGCATAGTGTTTTACTCCTTTCATTTTGTTCGGCGTCAAGCGATTCGAGTGCTGCGTGGAATTTTGCTCTCCAAGATTCTTGCGTTTCGCCGGTGATGTTTTGACCTCGGATAACCCAAGACAAATACTGCGGCGTTGTACCGGCCCGCACCGCAAAATCTTGCAGGGATGTATTCCGTTTTGCAAGCTCTACGATTAACCAAAGTCCGACGGAATTTAGCGGGTCTTTAGTTTTAGGCATGTAATAACCTCCTTTCCGACAATTTGGCGAGAAATCGTAAACTTTTATTTGACAAACCGTGTCACCGCTGATATGATGTAGGTGCCAGCCAACAAAATATCGGATATGATGCCCATCGCCAAAATTGTGTTATGGGCCTGGTGTTTTGTTGCCAGAAAAAAGTTTACGCACTTATTATATCTGTAATTTTTATAGATGTCAAGCTGCTTGTACGTAACTTTTTTAGATTTGTATGGATTGCACAATATGGGGGTGTTGTTTTTGGCAAAAAGGGAGACTGTCCGAGTAGATGTTGCTGCCGTTGTGGCCGCAATAAAAAACAATGGATGGAGCGCGTCCACGCTGTGCAAAAAAATGGGAAGATCCGTAACTTGGGTAAGCGAATGGAAAAAAACGCCGCCAAAAAACTTCCCGTCCCCAGAAGAAGCGGCACGTATGTGCGCGATCCTTGGTGTCGACCCAGCAGATATTTTGTTGGAGCAAGCCGATATAAATAAGGTAACTGCTTTGTTGGACGCGGAAAGGCCAAAAAAAAATCAGCCCGACGAAGACGACGGGCTGCCTCAGGAATTCATGATTCGTTATAATGGACTTTCGGAGGAGAACCAAAAGAAGGTTGATGAATACATTGCTCTTCTTCTAAACGCGCAATCAAATCAATAACTTTCCTCTGGTTTTCGAGTGCTAATTTTTTGAACTTGTAATATGTATTACATTTTCTCTCTGTTTTGTTATCTACCATAATTACCCCTCCTTTTGTGTCTATGTATCCCGCTGTAGCGGGATAGCTTTAATTGCCTTCTTCTGGAACTAATTCGTCCATGCTTACTTCCAGAGCTGTTGCCAGCTTGCGGATTACGCTTGCTTTGGGATCCACAGCGCCGTTTTCGATGCGAGAAATTGTTGCGGTCGATACACCGGACAGCTTTGCTAGTATCCGTATCGAATAGCCCCTCTTTTCCCGAAGTTGTTGCAGATATATCAGTTGTCCCACCCCCGTATAGTATCTTGCGCGGGTGTGAATCGGATTATCCATATTATAGCACAAAATGCGTTACATGTGTGTAACAGAAGGCATATTTTTTATTTTCGTTTACTATGCACAAATTTAAGCCACCCTAATTGTGCAGTATGTACAAAAAATTATGAACCCAGGAAATTTATATGAGCACAAGCTTTATAAATAACAATTGCTCGAGGGGGAAGCCTCTCAGTTATTGAACGCTTGTTTGAACAGCAATATAATAGCAAACAAATGGCCGGAAGTCAAGTGCAATTTTGCGGGCACTGGCACTGGACCTGGTGTAAATAAATTAAAATGGGGGAGAGCATAAAATGAGTGGGAAAAATCTATTTTTCTACTTAAGTGGATTAGGAAACTTGCCAGAAAGGGCATATTTCCGCGTAGGGCTTGATGGGGACACGCTGATTCTGGCCCAAGTTTCTCCGCGCGCTTTTGGCAAAGATAAGATAATACAGCAGTATAAGATTGCTGCGCAAAGCATCTTGGCGTTTGATATTTTAACCGAGGCAGAACTAAAGAAGCGGTCTGTAGTTGGGCGCGGTGTAGCAGGAGGACTTTTATTTGGGCCTGTTGGCGCTGTCTTAGGCGGACTGAGCGGGAATAACAAGCAAAAAATTAAGTCGACATTAGCAATCAGCTATATTCCATCTTCCGGTAATGATCCTCGTACTATTGTATTAGATGCAGAACTGACTTCTTGGGAAGGCCAGAATAAACTATCTGTTGCAAAGATAAAAAACAAACTAGCCAAAATTCCGAAATCTGCGGAGGCTATGGCGTATTTAGGCCAGACCGTGAATCAAGATGGAAGCATAACGTTATAAAGCCTTTAAATATGTAACCATCCGGTGCAAACCGGTGGAAAATAAAGAGAAAAGAGAGGACCCAAGCATGAAGAAATGTTTCGCGGCAATTCTTGCACTCATCATTCTATTCGCGCTAGCTGCTTGTACAACAGGCGAACCTGGCACACAATCGCCTTCGGCACAAGACCCAGCAGCGAGCAGCACTCCAGACACAACCTTGGAAGAAACGACAGAACCAAGTGTTGAACCGGAAACATTGCCTACTTACAGTGTTGGCGACACTGCAGATTTGGGGCATTGGACCATCACGTTGGACGGTTTTGAATTGACTGCTGAAATTGATGGAGACTATTCTACCGTTTTTTACGCTGAAGAAGGGGCTAAATACGGCGTCGTATCCTTAACAGTTGTAAACAACGATACCAGTGCAGACACTTTCTTGCCCCTTCTCTCCCTGAGGGACGATGTGAGAGCAACGATTTGTTCAGGAGAATATACATTTTCTGCAACCAATTTATTAGGCCACTCTGATGATATGCACGACAAGTTTTTGAACCCACTCATGTCTGGGTCTGGGCTTGTTGCATTCCAAATCCCAGACACTATTGCAGATTCGACCGACCCTTTGACGCTTACCATTACATGCTCTGGAGACGAAATCTCCTTCGCGTTGCGGTAAGGCAAAATCTTCGGACGTCACTCCCCTGTAAGGGGAGTGTGGATTGAAATGATTGGGAAATAAGCCGCTCTTGAACAAAACAAGGGCGGCAAATATAATATGCAAATAATTGCTATAATAATGGCAGGACGCCCATATATGTCCGCCGGGGAAGGGATGTCGGATGGCAAACTGTATCAAATGCAAAAAAGAATTGCCGGAAGGTGCACTGTACTGCCCGTATTGCGGGAAAAAGCAGACAGCCGCCCCCAAAAAGCATCGGAAGCGGGCAAATAACACCGGGACGGTGTATAAAATGTCCGGGAAGCGTGCCAAACCCTGGGCCGCGCAGCGTAACGGCGTGTGGATTGGGGCATACCCAACCAGGGAGGACGCCATAAAGGCGTTGGAGCGCATTGCAGACCGCGAAATTACAGATGACTATAATTTGACCTTTGCACAAGTTTATGACCGTTGGAAGCCGGAGCACAGCCGCAGGACAGGCCCTTCGGGGATGTCTGGTTACGCGGCGGCGTATAAGCACTGTGAAAGTATCTACAATCGGCAATTCCGGAAGCTCCGCACGGAGGATTTCCAGGGCATTATCGCGGCGCAGGAAGCGGCCGGAAGGTCCAAGTCACATTGTGAGAAGATTGTGCAGCTGTTTGGCCAGTTGTCAAAATGGGCGATTCGGGAGGGGATTGCCACCACAAATTACGCGCAGTTCGTTACGGTTTTGGCGCAGCAGAAATCGCATAAGACTCCGTTTACAGACGCGCAAATACTGGCAATCCGAGAGTCGGATCTCCCGGCGGCACAGATCGCGCTAGTTCTAATCGGCACCGGCTGTCGGCCGAACGAGTTGTTTCAGGTTCCGGTGGCCAACTGTGCCGCCGGTTATTTCGTGGCCGGATCCAAGACCGAAGCCGGTCGCAATCGGGTAATACCGGTGTCGCCGATTGGCCTGGAGGCATACACCCGCTTGTTGCACGCAGCGCAAGCCAGCAATGCGCGGCGGCTGATTGATGCCTATCCCGGCAATAAGACTGCTGCCAATTACGCTAAACGAGATTTCAAAGAGCTGATGGACGCAATCGGCGCGGAAGATATGACACCCTACAACTGCCGCCATACTTTTTCAACGTTGGCTGTCCGGTCTGGCGTTCGCCCGGAATTGCTGCAAAAAATCATGGGCCATGCGGACTACGCCACGACCGTAGGCGTCTATACGCATCTTGACAAAGATGATATTTTAGCTGCAGCACAGGCAATCAACGTTACAAGCAAATTACAAGCAGGCAAAAATGGCTCTCCAAAAAACACATCAAAAAGTTCGTAAAAAGCAAAAAAACACCCGGAAAACTTACGTTTCCGAGTGTCATATTGGTGACCCGCTGGAGATTCGAACTCCAGACCCATTGCTTAAAAGGCAGAAATTAAAAGTTTTAACTGGTATTTAGGGGCATTTTTTTGCGTTTTTAGGTATTTGCCGAATAAAATCCTGCAAAATAACAGGCTGTGCTTCGCTGTACCATATCAGTTACAGGCAATTTACAAGCACACGAATATGCCCATTCCATGTTGCCGAATTTTTCCGGTATCGGTGGGACTGCCGATATGCTATAATAATCCCGCCGCCGAATCGGCGGCGAAGAAACGTTACGGTAGCGGGCCGTATGTCGGGGCGGTTCGCTATCGTCACAATGCGTCACAATGCAAAAACTCCCTCCCAGCACCAAAAGGTGGTGCCAGGAGGGGAAAATTGTTTGTATCGGTATTTAATCCAGCTTGCCCAGCCGGTCCAGAATCACCAACGTGCGCAGCACGTCGGTGGACAATCCCAGCCCAAGTTCGGTACCCCGTAAGGCGCCGCTGGCCACCAATTTGGACACAGTGGGCTTCCCGTAGTCCGGTACCTTGTCCAGCGTTTGGTATACTACAGGTGTCTGCTGGGCAGGCACTGCCTTTTCCACTGCATCCTCGATCATCTTTTGCACTTCTGCCTTTGTCATGTCGATTTCCTCCTCAGATTTTGTATAGACGGCTACGCCGTCAGAATTATATACGCTGTACCCAACAGGGCAAGCAGCCTTGGCATTTTCCAGGTCGGCATAGGCGCCAATCTGGCTATCTTTATCTTCCCACGTCTTACGCACCCGGTATAGCGGCTCCTTTTCTGCCTCCAGCAGCCGGGCTACGTCGGCGCGGAAATCGTCCATGGTGACGCCGTACCGGCTCCACCAGTGGTCCACGTCGGCGTGATTGCTGGCGATCCCCAGGGCGGCCCCCTCGGCGTGGTCCACAAGCACCCCGGGGGCCAAGGGGTCCAGCCCAAATTTACGGCACAGCTCCGCAGCCAGATCCCGGGCCAGGCGGTAGGTCTTTTCCCAGTAGGCCCGGTCCCGAAGATTGTCTTCGCAGATTTCAAAAGACAGGTGGGTGTTGTTGGCGTCCCCGCCGCAGTGCCAGGCTCGGTACTCCCAGGGCAGGATCTGATAGGCCGCTACCTCCCCCGCCTGGGTCAGTCCCAGAAAGGCGTGGACGCAGACCTCCAGGCCCGGGCGATTCCAATCGTTTTGATTGGCGTTGTATCCCAGGATGCCATCGTCCGGCTGGACGTAGCGGCGCAAATTGGGGTTGTTGGCGCCGGTGGAGTGGACCATGATCCCCCGGGGCCCCCGGTAATACTGGGCGTACCGGCTGTCTCGGTTGGCCGGGGCTTTGGCCAGCTCCGCCTGGTTGCGGGTATAGCAGTCGTTGCGTACAGCAAATTGTTGATGGATCTGCATTGCCTATACCTCCACTTCCGGCAGGCCCGCCACGCTGGTTAATAGCGACAGTACCCCGGCCAGGGCGGATGCAGACGCAACCATGACCCAGTCTACTGCGCCCAGCACGGCGGCGGTGCCGATGGTGGCCACGGCAGTTTGCGCCACAGTCTTGATCGCGCGGACTCCTGCGGCTTTCCACCAATTTTTCCAGTTTTTCATCGATTTATGTCCTCCATTAATTTTATTTGTCCGCCATAGGCGGGTGGTGCGCTTTTAAATCGCGTATATCGTGTTGGCACTCTGTCATTGCGCCCTCCAGTTTATAGGTTCTCTCTACCAGGTTATTGTGCGCCTGGACCTTTTTTTCCAGCTGCTCCAGCCGGTAAACGGTCAACCGGCTGGACGCGATAACGCCAAGGCCGGATCCAAACAGCGTCCCGGCCAGAGACAAAAGTGCCACAATTACAGTATCAGACATCTTGTACTACCTCCCACACATCCGGCAGCGTATCCGGCCCCCACACTGTATTATCGGTATTGCAGCGGTAGATCTGGCCATCTGTCCACACCATGTATTCCCCGCCCTGATAGGCGTCGTGCGCCCCAGTCGGTGCCACATAAGGCAGCGCCCATTTGGGGGATTTGGCGTGGTACGGCACCCACAATGCGCGATTGGTAGCCGGGTCCCAATCCGGGTTGTCTGTGCTGTCGTGGGCTTGGCAGCACTTGTACGGGTATCCGTCCTGTACCCGCACATTCCCGGCGGTATAGTTGCCGGGCACCCATTGCTGCAACAGCGGTGCATCTGCAATCACATCGTCGGCGGCAGCGGTCGGGGCGGCTGCAATGGCATCACGTTTGAACCGGCGCAATGCGGCGGTTAACGCAGCGTAAGTATCATCCATTTGTTAGTCCTCCTGTTATGGCCGCCATCAGGGCAGCCAGTTTTTCTTCGGTGGTGGGTTCGGGCGGTACGGCGTCTTCTGCGGCGGCGTTCATTTCTTCGATCTCTTCTTGTGTCATTTCAATGCGTTGATTATTTACATATTTGTACATCATTTACCCCCGTAAATCCTAAGGATGCCGCTTTTCGCCTGATAGGCTGTGGCGGGCTGGTGCACTTTTAATGTGTTGCATACCCCGGCATTAAGTACGTAGTTGTACGGATTTTGATCAGACGATGCAAGCGCATGATTGCTAGATAACAAGACAGCCGCAGATTTGTTAGTCTCCCAAAATAATCCAGTATACCTTGCGTATGTGTGCGAGTATCCGCTGGCAGTACTCTTTAGGATCCTGATTGGTTGTGCACCCGCTGCCTCCTCTATGCCGTTGATTGCGACTAGTAGGCCGGATTCCGTATTACTCTCGTTTTTTAGGTCTTCGGTCTCAAAAAATAGATCCGTTAGACCGCCCAAGTCCGTTAACTCGATTGTGCCGATACCCTCCGAGTAATCGTACTCCCCTAGTAGTGTCCACGATTTTGTGTCCTCTCCCGGCGGGTCCATAGTGGCCCACACGCCGCCGACAACACCGGCAATCTTACCGTTATCGTCCGCTGTTACAGCAGGTAGCCCAATTCCGGCGGGACCGGTATCACCGGTATCGCCCTTATCGCCCTTAGGGCCAGCTGGCCCCTGGTCTCCAGGGTCGCCCTTTGGGCCTTGCGGTCCT
>ERZ1090861.1006-NODE-1006-length-15593-cov-8.496332_pt1 | contig 15593 bp, 15 predicted proteins | sample MGYA00478482_ERZ1090861 | MGnify/ENA primary metagenome ERZ1090861 (study PRJEB33644, sample SAMEA5815744) | chicken gut metagenome | biome: Chicken; feature: Gastrointestinal Tract; material: Caecum | place: Ireland | collected 2019-01-01 | study: A study of... | reverse complement strand
GAGTTGCTGGTGGTGAAGATATTACTCAAGGTCTTCCTCGTGTTCAAGAGTTATTTGAAGCTCGTAATCCGAAAGGAAAAGCTACCATTGCGGAAATTGATGGTAAAGTATCAAAAATTGCGGAAGACCATGGTAAATTCAAGATTAGCATTACTAATAAAGTAGAAACAAAAGAACATGTTTCAAACTATGGAGCGAAATTGTGTGTGGGAAAAGGTGATGAAGTTCACTGTGGTGATCGTCTAACCGAAGGTGCTATTAGTCCTAAGGAATTGTTAGCCGTTACCGATCCAATTACGACCCAAGAGTACATCTTAAAAGAAGTTCAAAATACTTATCGTTCTCAAGGTGTTGATATTTCCGATAAACATATTGAAGTTATTGCGCGGAGAATGATTAGTAAGATTCGCATCATTGATAGTGGTGATACGAAGTTCTTACCTGGATCACTTGTTAACTTCCGTGAATTTACTGAAGGTAACAAAGGTGTTATCATTCAAGGAAAGAAACCAGCGACCGGTAGACCAGTCTTATTGGGTATTACTAAGGCTTCCCTAGAGACAGACTCTTTCTTATCTGCTGCTTCTTTCCAGGAAACGACTCGTATCTTAACAGATGCAGCGATTCGTGGAAAAGTGGATCACTTAGAAGGGTTGAAAGAAAATGTTATTCTTGGTAAGTTAATTCCTGCTGGAACAGGATTAAAACAATATCGTGATGTATCTTATGAACTTGAAAGTGAGTTTACAGATGAAGAACCCCTTGAAAAGTTAGAAGATGAATTTATGGAGTAGGGAAACCTACTCTTTTTTGACGCCTTTTAATGACAAAAAAATGTCTATCTCTTTTCATTTTCCTTTTCTTTTGTTATAATGACTTTGAGAATAAAAGGATGGTGCAAGATGCGAATTGGTGTAGATATTGATGGTGTATTAAATGATGTGGCTGAATGGCATTTTGCATATGGTTCGAAGTTCTGTTTGGAACATGGAATCAATCGAGGATTTGATCCTACTAAATATTATATGGAAGAACAGTTTTTCTTAACGGCAGAAGAAAATCGTGAATTTTGGAGGCAATATATCTTTGACTTGTTGATTGCTATTTCTCCTCGTCCTTTTGCGAGTGAAGTCATTCATCGGTTAAGACAAGATGGTCATGAAATTATTATTTTAACCGCTCGTGATAACCAATACTTGACGCATCAATATGATGGAATGAGTGATTTCTATGTTAAGATGTGGCTTAGTAAATATAATATTGAGTATGATGATATTATTCTTGGATCATCCAATAAAAGAGAGAAATGTTTGATGGGGAAATTTGATTTAATGATCGAAGACAAAGCAAGTAATGTGGAAAAAATATCGAAAATTATTCCTGTATTTGTCTTTGATGCTCCTTATAATCAAGGTTTTACTTCTAAAAATGTTTTTCGAGTTTATTCTTGGTATCAAATTTATCAGGAAATTATTAATAATTTTGCTGCCATAGAGGTACTATAAAAAGAGGTGATGACGTGAAAAGATTAAATCAACGAGGGTTTGGTATGGTGACGATGATAATCTTTATTTGTCTTTTGCTTGCTGTTTTAGTTTTTGCAATGATTATTAGTAATCAAGTAGAGCGTGATAATAATCCTTTAAATCAAGAGGATAGAGAAGAAGAAACTCATCTTATTACGCCGGATGAAAGATAGGGAGGAAAATATATGAAAAAAATTGCAATTAATGGATTTGGAAGAATTGGAAGACTTGTATTTCGGATTATGGATCAAGATCCGGAATTAGAAGTTGTAGCGATCAATGATTTAACGGATGCGGAGCAGTTAGCATATTTATTAAAATATGATACTTCTCATAGAGGATATCGGCAAGATGATATTTCTTTTGAGGGAGATACTTTAATTGTTGGGGATAAGAGAATTAAAGTATATGCGGAAACGGATCCTTCTCTTCTTCCTTGGAAAGAGTTAGGAATTGATCTTGTTTTTGAATGTACCGGTCATTTTACTTCATTAGAAAAAGCGATGGCTCACATTACTGCTGGTGCTAAGAAAGTAATTATTTCAGCGCCTGGTAAAGGTGATATGAAAACGATCGTTTATAATGTTAACCATGATATTTTAACGGGTGAAGAGCAAGTTATTTCGGCTGCTAGTTGTACCACAAATTGTTTGGCTCCAGTTGTAAAAGTATTAGATGATGTTTTTGGTATTCGTCAAGGTTATATGACGACGGTACATGCTTATACGAATGATCAAGCGACTCTTGATGTTCCTCATAAAAAGGGAATTAAGTCTCGTCGTGGACGGGCAAGTGCTGCTAATATTGTACCAACTAGTACTGGTGCTGCTAGTGCGATTGGTAAAGTTATCCCATCTTTAGAAGGTAAACTAGAAGGAGGAGCAATGCGTGTTCCGGTGACAACTGGTTCGGTGGTTGATCTTGTTTTGAAGTTAAACCGTAATGTTAGTGTGGAAGAAGTCAATCAAGCTTTAAAAGAACATGCCAATGAAACATTAGGTTATACGACGGATCCGATTGTTTCTAGTGATACGATTGGTATGAGTTATGGCTCTTTGGTTGATAGCCTTTTAACTTCTATTAGTGAAGTGGATGGGGAACAACTTGTTAAAGTGGTAGCATGGTATGATAATGAAATGAGTTATTCTTATCAGATGGTTCGGGCTGCAAAATATTTTGTAAATCTATAGAAGAAAGAGGTAATGGTATGAAAAAGTTTTTGGTTTTATTCTTTTTCGCTCTTTCTTTTTTTATTGGTGTTCCTTCTGTTTCCGCTAGTACTTTTGGGACGAATTTCTCTTGTGATAAAGTGGCAGCAGAGGGGGATTTGATTGCTTGTCGATTTATTGTAAGTGGAACAGGTAGTAAAGCTAATATTGAAAAAGTAGAGGGGAATTTTATTTATAATTCGTCTAGTTTTGTACTTGATCATATTGAGCAGGGAAGTTCTATTTCTTTAGCAGAAAACAAAGGAAATTCTCTTTCTTTGCAAGTAAGTGAGGATTATACTTATCCAGCTATTCTTTTTACCGCTTATTTTAAAACACTCTTTCAATCCTATGACAATACAATTTCTTTTCAATATCAGTTTACTTCTGATGTTGATAATAGTAAGCGTTCGCTTACAGAGACGATTGTTCATGATCAGATGCATGAGAGTAAACTTTCTTCCTTGACGATTAATGATGGGGCGATTCCTCTTTCTTTTGATCCGAATGTATTAGAATATCAAGTTACAACTCAAGCAGAGTCTATTGTGCTTACAGGAAGTTTGAAAGATTCTAATGCTACTTGTAATATTGATTTGAATCATTATGAGGTGGCACTTGATTACGGAGCGAATGAAATAGAAATTGTAGTGACGGCTATGGATCAATCGACACGTACCTATCGTCTTATTGTGACGCGAGAAGATCATCGAAATGATGATAGTCAATTAAAAAGCTTAACAATTAATAATCAAGCTGTTTCTTTACAAAGTACACTTTATAGTTATACCTATGAAGTTCCTTATGAGGTCACATCTGCTGATGTGGTTGCTAGTGCTTTGCCAACTTCAACCGTAGAAGTTGATGGAAATACTTCCTTGGCAGTTGGAAATAATACTTTTGTGATTCGCGTTACTTCTGAAAAAGGTTCGGTGTCCAAATATGTTTTGACGGTACGACGACAAGAACAAGTCTTATCGAGTGATTCTTCGATTCGACGTTTAACGATTCAAGGTTATGATCTTGATTTTGATTCTGATGAAACAAATTATGAAATTTCGGTTCCTTTTTATGTCTCTAAACTCGATTTTGATCTTGATTTAAATGATGAAAAAGCAACTTATAAGATTGTAGACAATGAAGATTTAAAAAATGGTAGCGTGGTAAACGTTGAAGTAGAAGCGGAAGATGGAAGTACTACGACTTATTCTTTTCAAATTCAAAAAAGTTTTTTACCGCTCATCTTACTTGTTGGAATTGGCATTGCCGCTTTCATAGTTATTCTTGTTGTTTGTTTAAAAATAAGAAAAAAGAAAAGAGAAATCGTTTAAACTTACACTTTTGTTAGAATTCATGAATTCTCTTTTTTTTTCAAAATAAAAATGCTATACTTTAAGAGGAAAGGATTAGTTCATTATGAAAAAGACAATACGTGATTTTGATTTAGAAAATAAAAAAGTAATAATTCGCTGTGATTTTAATGTTCCGCTTAAGGATGGGAAGATTGCAGATGATACTAGAATTAAGAGAAGTCTAGAAACAATTCAATATGCTTTAGAAAAGAAAGCGAAGGTTATTTTGCTTTCGCACTTGGGACGAGTAAAAACAGAAGAGGATAAAGAGAAAAATAATCTTGAGGTAGTAGCAGATCGTTTGCGAGAGTTACTTCCATGCCCTGTTACTTTTGTTCCTAAAACAAGAGGGGAAGAAGTGGAAAAAGCGATTGCTTCGATGAATCCTTCGGAAGTTGTACTGCTTCAAAATACTCGTTATGAGGATTTAGATGGTAAAAAAGAAAGTGGTTGTGATGAGGAGTTATCTCGTTATTGGGCTTCGCTTGGAGATATCTTTATCAATGATGCTTTTGGTACTCTTCATCGCGCTCATGCTTCCAATGCGGGTATTAGTAAGTATTTAGATAGTGGAATTGGATTTTTAGTAGAGAAAGAAGTAAATGCCTTATCTACCCTATTTGATCCAGAGAGACCTTTTGTCATCATTTTAGGTGGAGCGAAAGTAGCAGATAAAATTGGGTTAATACAAAATCTGATTTCCAAATGTGATAAAATGTTGATTGGAGGAGGAATGGCCTTTACCTTTTTAAAAGCAGAAGGTTATGAGGTAGGTAATTCTTTGGTGGATCAAGACTCTTTGTCTTTTTGCCAAAATATATTAAAAGACTATGGTAACAAAATTATTTTACCAGTTGATGTTCGTTGTAGTCGTGAATATAGTAATGATACTCCTTATGAGGAGAAAGATATTACGAAGCTTGATTTTGATGATATGGGACTTGACTTAGGAAAGAATAGTATTACTTTATTTCAAAATCATTTAAAAGATGCTAAAATGGTTTTATGGAATGGGCCTCTTGGAGTGTATGAGTTTTCTAATTATCAAAAAGGAACTCAAGAGATTCTTTCTTATCTAAAAGAATATCGTGAACAGATAAAAACTGTTTTAGGTGGTGGAGATATTGTAGCGGCAGCGAATCAAGCTGGTGTTGCAGATTCTCTTTATCATGTTTCTACAGGGGGAGGAGCAACCCTTGAATTCTTAGAAGGAAAGGAAATGCCAGGACTAATTAATATTAAAGAGGGGTAGTATGGTAGTATGCAAGCAAAGAAAGTAGAAGTTATAAATCCTTATAATAATAAACAGGTAGAGCAAATGAATGACTTTTGTCTTCATCAAGGAATTGATAATGCAGCAGGGGAATTGTTAGCGATTCAAAAAAGGCAGAGAGAAGAAGACTATCAAAAGAACAGTCTGGTATCTCCTGTGCTTTGTCAATATTTGGCTTTTTTCGAAGACGATAAAATACAAGATTATTGTAAAGTTCAAATGGAAAAGGATATGAAACGTTGTTTTCTTTCTTTTCCTGACTTGATTAAAGAACAAGAAAAAAGAGAGATAGTTCCCTTTGCTCTTTCTTATGTGCTTGCGGATTTAAAAGTGGAAGAAGTGTTTGTAAAAATGAAACAATGTAATCGAAAAACAAGTCATATATTGGAAAAATATGGATTTGAATCCTTAGGAGTAGAGGAGCAAGAAAATGTTTATATGTTAGCTTGTGGAGAAGATAAGAAAAAGGAAAGGAATCGTTCTTATTCATGAAGCATATTAAACGAAATAGTATTATTCTTTTTTTGATTACTTTTCTTGTCTTAATTCTTGTTTTAAAAGATAATTTTGCTTCTACTTTATCTGTCTTTGGGCGGATGGATTTCTTTTTTATTGCTCTTGCTTTTGGCCTTTACTTTCTTTATATCTTTTTTCAAGCTTTGGTTAATTATTTAAGAGTTCATCAAAAAGAAAAGTTTCGGTTAAAAGATGCCGTGGAACATGCTATGATTACGCAGTTTTTTAATGGTATTACCCCATTTTCTTCTGGGGGTCAACCCATGGAAATTTATATGTTGCGTGAACATGGTATTCGAACGACGAGAGCGACTAATATTATTATGCAAAATTTTATTGTTTATCAACTTGCTTTAGTGATCTTTGATATTTTTGCCGTTTGTTATAATGCAGCGACAGGAATATTGCAAAACAATGCTCTTTTAAAAAATTTGATTGTCCTTGGTTTTGCGATTAATACGATGGTTGCTATTTTTCTTTTATTTTTGGCTTTAAGTAAAAAATTTACGCATTTTGTGATGCGCATTGTCATTCATATTAGTAGTAAGCTTAAATTTGTGAAGGATAAAGAAGCGGCGAAAGCGAAATGGGAAGAGAGACTTACAGATTTTCATCAATATACAAAAGAAATTTCCAAAAGAAAAAAATTCTTTGTAGGAGGAATTTTATTAAATCTTTTGGCACTTGCTTGTTATTATGCTATTCCTTTCGTTTTAACTTATAGCTTGCATGATTTTACGTCTCTTACTTTAATCAACTCTCTTGTCGCTTCGGCTTATGTTTTAATTATTGGGGCTTTTGTTCCAATCCCAGGTGCGACAGGAGGAATTGAATATGGTTTCTTGCAGATGTTTGCGAACTTTTTACCAACCAGTGAATTGAATGCTATTATGATCGTATGGCGTTTTATTACTTATTATTTTGGTATGATAATAGGTGCTATTATGTTTAATATCCATCAAGGAGGGCATAAAAAAAATGAGAATCGGCATGTTTACGGATAGTTATCCACCATTTATTAATGGAGTATCTACTAGTATTGAAACTTTAAAAGGGGCTTTAGAGGAAAAAGGTCATACTGTTTATGTCGTAACGGTAGGTCAAGATTCTTCGACTTATCATTATGATGAAGAAAAACGAATTTTAAAAGTGCCAGGTATTCCGATTGGGATTTATGATTATCGGGTAACGAGTATTTATCCGGTTCGGATTATTAATCAAATTAAAGACTGGAATCTTGATGTCATTCATTCTCATACAGAAAGTACGATTGGACTTTTTGCGCGACTTATGGCAAAACAGTATCATATTCCTTTGGTGCATACTTATCATACAATGTATAAAGATTATACTTATTATGTTTCCCGTAATCATAAACTTTTTGATTTGGGTTGTAAAAAAGTAGTGGAATATTTATCGAAATTTTATTGTGATAATACGGCAGATGCCTTCATTGTTCCGACGAATAAAACTTATCGCGTTTTTCGAGAAGAATATCATTATGATAAAGATATTTATGTGATCCCAACAGGAATTGATGCGAAAAGATTTTATCGAGAAAATGTAGATTTAAAGAAAGTAGAAAAGTTACGGAAGAGTTATGGATTTCGGAAGAAGGACTTTGTTGTTTTATTTGTTGGAAGGTTAGCACAAGAGAAGAATATTGATTTTTTATTAAGAGTCATGCAAAGAATTAAGAAACATTATTCGAATATTAAGTTGTTGATTGTGGGCGATGGACCCGATCGAGAACGATATGAAGCGGATAGTAAGATGCTTGATGTGGAAAATGTAGTGGTATTTGCAGGAAAAGTAGCTTGGACAGATGTTCCTCTTTATTATCACATGGCCAATTGTTTCATTACTGCTTCCATTACTGAAACGCAAGGTTTAACTGTGATTGAAGCTCTTGCTGCTGATTTACCAGTTACTTGCATTCGTGATACTGCTTTTGAAGATATGGTAGAAGAGGGCGTGAATGGGTATTACTTTCAAACAGAAGAAGAATGTGCTGCTCTTTTAAAGGATTTGGCTTTTTCTCCTACTAAACTCGAAGAGTTAAAAAAGAATGGTAGAAAATCGATTGAAAAATATTCTTTAGAGCAATTCGCTACTAGTGTAGAAGCGGTTTATCAAAAAGCGATTGAAAAACATCATAATAAAAAAGATTTATCTACTTTTGTTACCAATACGTTTAAGAAAATTTTTAAAAAGAAGGAGAAAAAAGATGATACTAGCTTTAAATCATAAAAGTCATTTTACGAAAGAGGAAATTTTAAAGTATGTGGAAGATTATAAGAAGTTTGATAGTAAGGGACATACGATGATTGTTTGTCCTAGTAGTTGTTATCTTCCTTATTTTGAAGATATTGTTTTAGGATGCCAAGATGTTTCTTCTTATCCATTTGGATCTTACACCGGAAGTATTTCGGCAGAGGCCATGTATTCTTTGGGAGTAAAATATAGTATTATTCATCATAGTGAAAGAGAAAAATGTTTTAAGGAGAGTCTTTCTGAGTCCAAGAAAAAGTTAGAACAGGCAATAAAAGCTGGTCTTATTCCTATTCTTTGTGTAGGAGATACGAAGGAAGAACACGATCAAGGGAAAACCTTAGAAAGTATCAAAGAACAACTTTCCTTTTTTCTTGAAGGACAATCTTATGATTCTCTTTTGATTGCTTATGAACCGATTTATGCGATTGGGACAGGAGATGTTCCTGAAAATAAAGAGATAGAAGAAGTCCTTTCTATGATCAAAGAACATTATCCTTATCCTGTTTTGTATGGTGGAAGTGTGAATGAGGAGAACGTTTTATTGTTAAAACAGATCAAGGGGCTTGATGGCTTTCTTTTAGGTGGTATTTCTCTTGATTTGAAAGCTTTACAAACCTTATGTGATCGCCTATAATCTTGTTATATGGGAGGTTTTGGTTATGCCAAATAAAGAAGAAGCAATTAAAATGAGAGTAAAAGCTATGGAACAAGCTCTTGCAGAAATTGAAAAAATAGAAGAGTTTTTTAAAGGACAAGCGGAGGATTTTTATCAAAAGGAAATTACACCTATGATTGAGCAAGAGGCTCAAAATCACTTATTTGGTGATATCGCAGTAACTATTGATTTCGATTCATATAAGGAAGATGAGTTATTTGATTCCTTGCAGCCTTTATCTCTTAAAATAATTACTATAGGTGATTATCAGCGTTATTTAAGAAGGGATAAAGATCCTATTTATGGTGTTTTTTTGGACGATTCTTATTTTTTTCGTCCCTCTTATTTGAAGGAAATTGTAGAAAAAGATGGATATTCATTTGAACCTTGTGAAACAACTTTATCTATTTATATTATTTCTGCAACGGTACCAAAATTAGAAACAGATGAATGTGGGAAAGTGCTGGTAAAAAAGATGAAGCAGAATTAGATTTTAGAGGATTCGACAAAATCTTCTTTTTTTTGCTCTATCATTTTTTCTTTTGCTGTTATATAATGATCTTGCATGGTAGTTTAATGCGTGGTAGTAGATGGAAGGAGAGAAAATGAAAAAAACCAACGTATTAATGATTGATGATAATGTAGAGCTAGTCAATATGGTAAAGGAATATTTTATAGACCATGACGAAATTAATATTTCTTTAGAAGCTCATGATGGAGTAGAAGGAATGGACTTAATTGAAAATAATCAAGATCAATATGATGTGATTTTGTTAGATTTGATTATGCCAAAGAAAGATGGAATGCAGGTACTAAGAGAAATGAAAGAAAAACAATTGATGAAGAAAGTAATTGTTTTAACTTCTTTTAATACACAAGATGTGATTCGAGAAGCGAGTGAGCTTGGTATCAGTTATTTTATTTTAAAACCTTTTGAGTTATCTGAGCTAGAGCGACGTATTTTAGAATGTAATAATGATGATGAATATAGTAAGAAAACGATTGATATGCGTTATAATAATTTACAAGTTTCCATTACCAAAATTCTTCATGAGTTAGGAGTACCATCTCATATTAAAGGTTATCAATATATCCGTGAAGGGATTACGGTTTTATTTGAGAGACCGGATGTCGTAGGAGGCATTACAAAAGAGTTATATCCAGATATTGCTGATAAGTTTGATACTACGGTATCGCGGGTGGAACGGGCGATTCGTCATGCTATTGAAGTAAGCTGGAATCGTGGTAATTGGCAATTGATGGAAGAAATTTTTGGGCATAGTGTGGATATTGATAAAGCGAAACCAACCAATTCGGAATTTATTGTAACCGTGGCGGATAAACTTCGTCTTGAATTTCATAAAGATGCAGTACGACAATAATAAGACTAGCAGTAGGGTCTTTTTTTTTAATCTTTTTTCGACTTTATTGACTTTGTGTAAGAAATAAATTATACTTAGCTTATAAAGTATGTGAGGTGAGTACAATTTATGGAACGAAAAATAGAAAAGTTTTTCTTAAAATGGAAAAATGATGTGATTCGGAAGCCCCTTTTATTATTTGGGCTCAAACAAATTGGCAAGACTTATACGGTTTTAGAATTTGGACGAAAACATTATCATCATGTGGCTTACTTTAATACTTCTTGTAATCAAGCGTTACTTGATTTGTTTAAAAAAGAACGTTCTATTGATAAGTTGGCGGTCGCTCTTTCGGCAATGGTTGAAGTCCCTGTTTTAAAAAATGAAACCTTACTTGTTTTTGATAATGTTGATGATGAAGAATTAATTAAGGGGATCAAACTTTTTGGATACGATCGGAATGAATATCATGTGATGGCAATTACTTCAAGACGAGAAAATTTGGTTCGTTTTAAGGGAGAAGAGTTGCAATATAAAATTATGACCGAAATGGATTTTGAAGAGTATTTATGGGCTAGAGGAGAAAAAGAAATAGCGGATAATATTCGGCATGCTTATCAAGAAGGAAAACGTTGTGCTTATCATGCGAAAGCGCTTGATCTGTTTTATGATTATTTATTGACTGGTGGTTTTCCCGAAGTGGTATTAGCTTCTTTTCATTCTTCTTTTCCTTTCGAAATGCAAGCAGCGAAAGAAAAAGTTTTTGATATTTTGAAATCCTTTTTAAATGAATGTAATCCTTTAATTGATATTCCAAGAGGATTAGAAGTTTTAAATAGTATTCCGAAACAATTACAAAAAGAAAATAAGAAGTTCCAATACGGTGTTTTGGGTTATGGAAGAAGAGCGAAAGAATATGAAAGTGTGATTCAATATTTAGTTAGTAATTTATTAGTCAATCGTAGTTATAAAATTACTACGGTAAAATCTCCTTTATCTAGTTGTCGAGAACTTGATAGTTTTAAATTATATTATCCTGATGATGGATTATTATCTGGACGTCTTCATATTACGAAGAAACAGTTATTAGAAGATGATGAGTTAAAATATACGTTGTATGAAAATCATATTGCTCATACTTTGTTAGAAGCAGGTTATTCTCTTTATTATTATCAGTCTCAAGGAAAAGCAGAGGTGAATTTTGTCATTCAAAATCGAATGGGAAAAATTATTCCCATTGAGATTGCAACGAAAAAAGGATCTAAGGTAAAAAGTCTTTCGGTTTTTATGAAACAATATATGGTTTTGGATGCTTATCGTATTACAGAAAATAATTTTGGTGAGAAGAGGGAAGTGCACTATCTTCCAGTGTATGCAGTATTTTGTTTGAATGAACAACTTTATTAGGGAGAAAAAATATGTGTGAATGGGATCGTGGAGAATTAAAAGAAAAGTTAAAATATGTTAAAACTAGATTAAGAAGTAATCTTGATGAAAAAGAGCTGATTTCTTTAGAGAGAACAAGACAGGAACTGGTTTATTTATTGGAAGCGACGGAGGGAAGAAAACTTAAGTTTTTTCAAAGAATAAAATCGAATTTGCAGGATTGTTTTCTTATACGAAAAAGTAAAGTAGGAACCGGTTCTTTTGCTATTCAAAATACTATTCCGGAAGAGGATTTACGCTTTTCCTTTGAACTTTGTAAAAAAATGGCTTCTTTTTCTTTTCCTTCGATAGAGCCAGAAGAAGAATCGAAGGAATATACTTTTGAAGATTCCTTGCAAGTATTAGATACTTTTCCCGATTGTGATTTGAAAGAAGGACTTTCAGCTATTTTAAGTGACAAAAGTAAATTTCATGATCATTTGAAAATACCTGGCTCAAATGGAGTATGTGTGCCTTTACCTTATTTTAAAGAGAGTTATTGGGGAGTGTCTGATATGAAACCTTCTGTGGTTCTTCATGAAGCGCTTCACGCTTATGATTTTCAGAAAAAGGATTATGATGTCGATCTTTATCCCTATAGTATTGAAGCGCCCGCATATGCGATGACTTTTTTTACGGTTAATGAGGAAGAGAAAAAGAATTATCTTTCTAGTATTTCTGTGTTTGCGAATCAGCTTATTGCAAGGGGTTGTTATCATAGAACTTTGTGTCCCCCTTTTCAATTGGAACAAGCTCGATATGATCAGATGGAAGATCCTTACTGTTTTTCACATCCATTGTTGACTTTAAAAAATATTTTTATTGGATATGCTCTAACGAAAGAAATGAAGGAGAATAAGGAAGCAGGTTTTGCCCAATTAGAGGATGTGTTAGCGACAACGTTTCATTCCGGACAAATACCAGATTATAGTCGTTTTGGTGTTACCAATGAAGTGTTAGTGGATACCGTATTGGAAATGGGGCAGGATTTACATTCTTCTTTAGAAAAATCAACGGTGAAAAAGCAAAACTAATTTATCACTTTTTTTGACATTCGATTGACGCCATATAACCACTATTTTATAATTAGAGTATATAAAAGAGGAGGAGTTTATGAACGAGTTAAATCAAAAAAAATCTAGGGGGACAATCGTAATTATTATTCTTTTGGTGATTGCTTTATGTGGAATGGGAGGTTATCTTGTTTATGATAAAGTGCTATCACCTCAAGAAGAAACTTCACAAGAAGAGGATAATCGTGATGAAACAGTAGGAGAAGAGGAAGAAACGGATTCCAGTCAAAGTACAGAAAACAGTAGTTATCAAGCGACATTTCGGGGCAATCAAGCGATAAATACATCAGGACTTACCTATCAACTTTTTGATTCTGTTGAGGGTATCAATGTTACTTTAGGTGCAAGTCAAAGAGAAGTTACTTTTTCTTATAATTCCTATACGGTAAATGGGCGGTATGCGCTTGGTTGGGTAACTGCTTTGGATAGTTATACTTATACGCCAGTGACTATCAATAATTTTACTAAAGATATTGTAGATATTTATTTAGGTGGTTTTGGACAAGATGCTTCCAATGATACCCTTTTGTTTTTGATGGATGATGGTACTGTTGAGTATGTTCCAATTCGTCTTGCTTTATCAACGAATAATCAAGCGATATCTTCTTATGGATCTTTGCCTTCGGTTTCGAATGTGGTAAAATTTTACACCGCTCAAGTAAGTTCAGGATATGCTACTGTTTTAGCGCAAAGAAGCGATGGTACCTATTATGATTTAAGTCAAGTTTTAGAAGCCACTGGCAATTATTAGAATGAAGCTCTTTTGGAGCTTTTTCTTTGGAAAAATTTTTTCTAGTTATTGAAAAACATACATATGTATGATAAAGTGATGATGAAGGTGAGATTGCTATGAGACGAATTATTTTTCATATTGATGTGAATAATGCCTTTTTGTCTTGGACTGCTGTTTATTTGTTGGAGCACGGTTATCCAGAAGATATTCGTAAGATTCCTTCCATTATTGGAGGTGATGAAGAAGCAAGAAGAGGCATTGTTTTAGCGAAAAGTCCGGTGGCGAAAAAATATGGAATTGTAACCGCTGAGACAGTTTATTCGGCTCGAAGAAAATGTCCTTTTGTGAAAACATTTCCAGCAAACTATGCTTGGTATAAGGAAGAGTCTAGGAAGTTGATGAAATATTTATCTCAATATACACCAATGTTAGAACAATTTTCGATTGATGAATGTTTTTTGGATATGAGTGGTACCGAGCGTCTTTACGGTGATGATTATGTAGCCTTAGCACTTAAAATTAAAGATGAAATAAAAGAAAAGTTTGGTTTTACGGTAAATGTGGGAATTGGAGAAAATAAATTATGTGCGAAGATGGCTAGTGACTTTGAAAAGCCTGATAAAGTTCATACCCTTTTTTTAAAGGAAATCGAGAAAAAAATGTGGCCTCTTCCTGTGGATGATCTTTTTATGTTGGGAAAGAAGTCCGCTTTAAAATTACATCATTTGGGAATTCATACGATTGGTGATTTGGCTAAGGTTCCTGTTTCTCTTTTGAAACGGCATTTTAAAAGTCAAGGTCTTTATTTTCAGGAAGCGTCTCGGGGTGCGGATTCTACTCCAGTGATGCCACGGAGTTCTAAAAATAAATGCATTAGTGTATCAAGAACGTTGCCTTATGATTTTACGAAGCGAGAAGAGTTGGAGAAAGTGTTATTTCAAGAAGTAGAGGAAGTATCCTTTCAATTGCGCAAGCAGAAGCTTTATACGAAAACGATTGCGATTACTTATCGAAATAATTTGTTTCAAAATTATTCTCACCAGCTTACGTTATTAAATTCGACAAATTCGACGAAAGAAATTTATAAACAAATTTTGGTTTTGTTTGATTGTAGCTATCGTGAAGATCCTATTCGTAATATTGGGGTTCGGTTAAGTGATTTTTCAAATCATGCGGAGGAGCAACTATCCTTATTTGATCAAGCGGAAGAGCAGACGGAGGATCCAGTTGAAAAAGTCATGGATTCTTTGAAGGAGAAGTTTGGGGAAAATAGTATTATGCGAGCGAGTAGTAAAGAAGGAAAAAACGTGGTGAAGCGCGAAGGGTTAAAATAAAAAAATAATTCTTGGATGAATTACTTTTTCAACAATATTTTTTGTTGTGGAGTTTCGGTTATTTCGGAACGATTAATGTCTAGATTCATGATCGCATCACAAATCTTATAATAGTAAAACCGAGTGATATTAGAGTAATCTTTTTCTTGCAAGGCTTCTACTAAATGTTCTTTATAAACTTCTCTTTCTCTTGTTTCAATGTAAATAGGGGGTAGAGCGATTCGCTTGAAAAGTAAATTTTGTAAGGCTCGAAAGGTTCTTTTGTTTCCATCGGGAAAGGGTTGTAAATAGATAAGATCTGTTGTTAATTTAATGCTTCTATTAATATAAGTAAAGATATCATCTCGTTCTAGGGGTGTGAAAATCTCGTTTGAGGTTGCAATGTAGGCATTGAATTCTTCTTTTGCTTTCTTTGCAGTTGGTACCTCGACTGGTAGATCTTGCAATATCACATCGGTATCACGAAGCGTTCCTCCAAATTCTGGATTAGGACAGCAAGAGTATAATTTTTGATGAAGGATTAAAGAAGTAGTAAAGACATTAAAATAGTCTTTGTTAAAATCAAAGTTTTGGATATAGTCATAAATTTTGCCTAATCCGGCTTGTTCTTCTTTGGTGGTGTTCTTTTCTACCCTAGCTTCATTAAAAATGAATTGCTTTTTGTATTCATCAATAATAATATGAAATTCTGGTTTGGTAACATATTCATAATACGTTGTAATAATATGTTCTGGGATAAAATCATCCTCGGAGTAAAGTCTATTTTCTTCTTTTCTTTTTTGATATCCTTGCATCATTTTGCAAATAAAAGTTCTAGCTTCTTGGTTATTTAATAATGGTTCCATAGGTTCACCTCTTAGTAG
>ERZ1090861.1004-NODE-1004-length-15612-cov-63.604487_pt1 | contig 15612 bp, 9 predicted proteins | sample MGYA00478482_ERZ1090861 | MGnify/ENA primary metagenome ERZ1090861 (study PRJEB33644, sample SAMEA5815744) | chicken gut metagenome | biome: Chicken; feature: Gastrointestinal Tract; material: Caecum | place: Ireland | collected 2019-01-01 | study: A study of... | reverse complement strand
AAGTAAATCATCGTGTAAAGGATACGGATATTGTTTGCGAACAAAAGTGGCAAGCGATGCCTGTGGCTATCCAGATAGCCCCACGCGCTTGTTGAGGGAAGTCCCCCAAGCCCCCTTTGAACACAGATTTTCAATCTGTGGCTGCGCGTTCTTGCGAACGCTTTTGACCGCGACCAGCTCACCGCTGGCCGTGGTCTTTTTCTTTCTGTTGCGGCTCGGTCTGCTCCATCGCCAGGACCCGATCCACATTGTTCTTGACCGTCAGCAGCTCCCGCATGGCGGCGCGGGCCTGCCGGTACTCTCCGTAAGCCTTTTTCTTGTCCGCCAGCAGCTGGGCGTACTCGGTCTGAAGCTCCTTGATGGTGGGCAGCTTCTTCACATTCAGCTCGTTGAAGGCTTCCTTGGCGGCCTGGTGCAGCAAGATTTCCTCCTCATGCTCCTGCCGGAATTTCTTTGAATACCCGGCCTTGCGGTAGGCCACATAGGTCTCGCGGGTCTTGGCGTAGTTGACGATGTGGGTGCGCAGCACGGCAATCTCGGCCATGCGCTTCTCAGCGGCCTTGATCTGATCGGACAGCGCATTATAGCGGGCCGTCGCCTCTGCTGTTTTGGTTTCCAAATCGGCATAATCCAGCAGCCCATGTTCGGACAGGTAGTTGAGGGTCTGTGCCATCTGCTTGAGGTTGAACACCTTGGCCCAGCGGGCGTACCCGGCACCTTTTCCGGCCTGGAGTTTTGCCTGGATGTCCACCAGCAGATTGACCTTCGGCGGAGCGGCCTGCGGGACGGCTTGCTTGCGGGGCATATGTTCTTTCTGGCCGGAGAGGACCGCCAACAGATCGTCCAGCGTGTAGCCGTCCCCCAGCCGGTCAAAGCGGACATTGTTGCCCCAGCCCTCCGCGCCGATGGAGATGTTTTTTCCGCGCCGGTGAACGGTGAAGCCGTCCTGTTCCAACAGGCGCAGCAGCTCCTCCAGGCTGGCCGGTTTCTGCGCCAGTGCCCGGTCAATGGCCTGACGCAGCTGCTCCTTGTGGGAGGGCTTCGCCGCGTCACCCAGCCACTTGTTGTAGCTCTGGCCGCGCCGCTTGGGAGCCTCCACAATGGAGTAACCGTTCTCAACGCAGATGGTATCGCTCAGACGGTGGACGGCGCGGGTGCTGCCCCAAAAGTTGCGGAACTTGCGGTCACACTCCAGCGTGGTGGAGTTCCATATAATATGGTTGTGGACGTGAGCCTTGTCGATGTGGGTACAGACGATGAAAGCGTGCTTGCCCTTGGTAAAGCGCCGGGCCAGCTCCACGCCCAGCCGGTTGGCTTCCTCCGGCGTGATCTCGCCCGGCACAAAGGACTGCCGCAGGTGGTAGGCAATCACATCGTCCGCACCGCGCACCCGGCCGGTGCGGGCGGCGTAGGTCTGCTTGTCCAGCAGGAACTGCGCGTCGGCCACGCGGCTGTCGCACTGGTAGCTGGTGATGAGCCTGCCGTGGTCGGTCTTGTCTGGATTTTTTACATAGTCGATGATGTCGCTGATCGCCTTGCCGACCGTGCGGCCCTTGCCGGCGTGCAGCGGTATAATGCGGGTGGTGGCCATGTGGGGTCCGCCTCCTTTCCAAAAAATAAGCGGCCTGCTCATCACAGACCGCATCGGTTTACTCTATATCAGTTTCCTCGTCCATATAAAAATCGAAATCTTCCTCAAAGTCATCTTCCAATTCATCCAGTTCTATCCTGGGCGGGAACCGCATTTCATATTGTTCCGTCGCCAAGGTCCGCACGGCATCCCGCCGGTCTTTCATCCGTTTCTTCAACCACGAAAGCTGTTCTTTGGATAATCGCCAGGGAAGGTTGACCAGCCGGGTAAGTGCCATTTCTTCCGCCTGCTTTTCTGGCGGGAGGGCGGCGCAGGTTTTACAAATGTGCGCGGCGTGACCCTTGCCGGAAAACTTTTCGTTTGCCTTATACTCGCCACAGACCTTGCAGTAGTGTCCACGCTTTTTCATACCGTGCCCTCGCAACGAGCGAACAGCTGACGGACCGCAGCCATGACCGTATCCCAGCCAAGGTCGGACGCATAGGAGAACTTTTTCTGATAGGCCGCCCACAGGTCCTGCATGACCGGGCTGTTCTCCACTTCATCAAAGACTTCGGCGGCCTCGGCCAGATGGCGCTCGGTGCCGCGCTTGTGGGCTGTCGCCAGAAGCGCGTCATGGAGAACGTGCGGGTCCAGAGTGCTGCCATAGAGTTGTTGCAGGATGGCGATGTCGTAAAAATCTCTCATGCGGGTGTTGGTCGTGGTCCGGGTGATGATGGTTTCCAGCTTTTCAGCCAGCACGGTCTCCAGGTTATAGGCCCAAACGTCGATGGAGCGGTCCTCCAGCATGAGCTTGAAGCTGTACCGCACCTCTTTAGGGGTGATGGCGTCGCCGGTAGAAATGTCGATTTTCAGCGGGGTGCGCACCCCGTCAAAGAGCGTTGTCATCGTCACCCGAATGCCGGGATATTCCGCTTCATCCATGATTTCCGAAATGCTTTTCACCTGGAAGGTAACGCCGTCATCAATGGGAACGGCGATGATCTCGGCCATCATGTTCTCCACATCCTCCACGCTGACGTTGGCCCCCTTGACCGTTGCGTCCAGGTCCATCGTGGAGCGGGCGTCCAGACCGACCATCGCGGCCACCAGCATACCACCCTTGAGGATGAACTTGTCCCGGTATGAGGAAAGAGAAATACGTTCAAGAAAACGCTCCATCATATAGTTGCGCATCAAAACCTGCGCATCCGCAGCATTTTTCTTTGACAGGTTACGGATCAAATCTTTCAGCTGTCTGGCTGTCTTTATCATAGCAGTACCTCCAAATACTGGCGTAAAATCTTCTCGACCCGGAACAGCTTGGCATAGCGCACCAGCGTCCGCAGGTCCTTATCTTTCCGGCGAGCATACGCTTTCAAAGCGTCCTGGAATGTCTGCATCTCGATATGGCTCCGGCTGCGCAGCACATCGCAGATCGTCCGTTCCATATCATAGACCGGCACATCGTGGCCGAAGGGGGTTTGCGCGGTTGTCAGGCCGACCTCATGCAGCTCCGCCTTGATGGTAAAGACCTGAACGCCCTCGTCCTTGAGCCGGGTCGGATTGTAGCCCGTCTTGACCGTAATGGAATAGGCCAGCGGCTCCCGGTCGGTCAGGTCGTGGAAAAACAGCGCCGTTTCATGGGAAAAAACTGCCTGCGGACAGCGAAGATGCAGCAGATACATGGCGTCCACCCAGGCGTCTTTGGAAAGATAAATCCCATGCGCCGCCTGTTCCAGCCCACGAGACTGCACGAATTGATAAAAAACAGGTTTTGAGATCCCGGCCGCGAGGGCCTGCCCGGTGCGCAGCATCCCATCCTGACGTTCCATCAGCTGGTCCAGCTGTTGAAATTGGCTCACGTTCTTCACCTTCCTTTCATGCTAATATTATACGCGAAATTAGCACGAAAGTAAAGTCAAAAAATTGCCGGGCACTCACTCCCGGCAATTCTTCGCTTCCTATTCAGCCATACACCGCGTCCTGGATCGCATACCGCAGGTCCTGTACCTTGCCCACCAGCCAGACGGCGGCCATCGGCAGGCCCAGCGGGCTGACCAGGAAGGCGATCACCAGCAGGATTACGCCGTTTTGCGGCGAGTAGGTCACAAGCACCGCGATCCCCAGCAGCGCCACCACCGTGGAGGCCAGGCCGAAGATGAAGCTGGACACATACAGCAGCCCGAAGCACAGCCAGGTGAACAGCATCAGCGCCAGCACCAACGGAGCGGCAAGGATTTTCAGCCCCAATTTCAAAACAAACAGCACAGCTCTCATTTCAGCGCCCCCTTCCGCCAGTCCAGGTAGGGCTGGCACAGCTCCTCCACGGCTTTTTCATCGGCCTCTGTAACCTCCCGGCGGCCTTTCGTCCGGCGGAGCAATTCAAAGTCCTGGTAATCCGTGAGCAACAGGTCAAACAGTTCCTCCGGGATTCGGCAGAGGATACCGTCCACACAGTAGCGGGAATCCTTGTTCCAAGTCAATCGGACATAGCCGCGTTTACAAGGGAGAACTTCTTCCTCCGGGTCGTGCAGCAGGTACTCATGAAAAATCTCCAAGACGTTTTCAAACGTCAACATCAGCCATCACCTCGTTTCTGACTCCATTATCAATCACACCCCACCAAAACGCAACGATACGGGCAAAGAAAAAAAAGAGGGAGGCCCGGCGATGCAGTCTGCACGCGCCGGACCTCCCTCACAGCCGGGGCGTATGCCCCTGTCACGACAGCTTTGCCAGCTGGGTCAATACCTGATGCACCCCATCCCACAAAGCCTCCTGCCGCCGGGATATATCCTCCAGGTCGGCGTCGTAAATGCGCCCGGTTTCATGCACACGGCGGGCCAGCTGGTTCAGGTTGTTGCTGGAATAGCGCATCAGGGACACCAACTCCTTCAGCTCCGGCAGTTCCAGGCGCACCACATAACCGTCCAGAGCCATCTTGCGCAGATAGGCTTCCCGGTTCTTTGTCCCCAGCTGGACCATCTTCTGCTCGATCAGCGCCAGTTCCTCCGGCGAGACCCGGAAGTTCAGCTGCACCTCCCGCTTGCGCTTGGGGGCGCTCATCGCTCCGGCTCCTTTTTCTTATAGATGGGGGATTTTTTCTCCGGCTTTTCAGCGGGGCGCGGCTCCTGTTTCAGCTGGCGGCGGACCGAGGGGCGGCGCTGGCGCAGCTCTTTGGAACGGTCCTCGCTGGCCAAGATGGTGACATAGGTGCCGGGCAGTTCCTTCATGCCGGTGATCGCCAGACTGCGGAACGGCAGCAGCGTCATCAGCTGGTCATGGGCCTGGGTGCCTGCGCGGGCCAGAAAGTCTGGCGAAACGCGGGCCATGTAGTGGGTGCCGTGGGGGCTGTTGGGTGTACCCGGCGCACGAAGCTCCTGCAAAAGCCGGGCGGCCTCGGCACGGATTTCCTCCGGCGTCAGCGGCTGGAGCCGCAGATAATCCTGCCGCGCCTGGCTCAAGAACAGATCGACCAGGCCGGAGTGGCTGTCCACCACAAAGTCCAGGTTGCGTTCGCCGCCAAAGCCGTCCGGGTTGGGCGGGATGTCCACCGTCCTGGCCCACGCCTTGTTGGCCGGGCTGAAACGCCCGTCCCACTCTTTCTGCTGCACGGTGTTTGCCAGCACATAGAGGGTGCGGGTGTAGCCGAACTGCTCGATCACCTGGGGCACCGCGTCTTTGTCCAGCCGGTTGTCCCGGTAATGTTCCGAAATGGACGCCTCGATGGCCTCCTTGCAGGCGATGTTGGCGCGGCGGGACGCCCGGTACAAATCCAGGTCGCCCTGTTCGCGGGCATAGGCGGCGTCGTGCCGGTAGAGCGGCAGTTCCCGCTGGGCGTCCAGCGCCGCCTCGGCCCGCTGTTCGATGCCGTCCCGCACCACATCCATGTAGGAAGTTTCCCGGTCGGCAAACTCCTTGTAGACATCCGCCAGCGGGGACGGCGACGCCAGCAGCGCGGCGGCCCGGCTTTGGGGCAGGTCCAGCTCCTCCATCGCCATCAGGATGTCCTCCCGGACCGTGTACTCATAGGTATGCTTTAGAATTTCCTCCGGGGGCTGGCTTTTCAGCCAGTCCCGGAACTTGTCCTGTTCGGCGGCCATCTTCTCATAGAGGGCCGTGTTTTTATCGGTATTCATCTTATCGCACCTCCTGTTCGTGGTGTTTGGGTTTCTTTTCGGGATTGCGCGGCACCGGGCGTTTCAGACCCTCCAGCACCGAGGGGCGGCTGCTCTTGGCAAGCACCGCCTCCGGCGCAGGGCGGCCCCGGCCGTCCATGTTCAGCAGTACATCCAGCTCGGCCAGCCGGGCGGATTTGTCCCGCAGCTCCTGCTCCTGTGGGAAGGGCTTACCCACCTCTGCCTTGGCGGCGGCCTGCTGCTGGTAGAGGTTGTCCAGCTGGTTCTTCACCGCTTCCAGCCGCTGGGGCATCTGACTGAGCGCATTGTCGATACGGGTTAGATTTCCACGGGGGTCTGTGCCCAGCGTCGCCCGGTGGGTCATCTGGCCTTTCAGCAGGAGCATATACTCCTGCCGGAAAGCGTCAAACGACACCGACATAGTGAAGCCCCGGTAACTGCCCACCGGCACCGGGTCGGCCCCTTTGACCTCCTTGCAGGCGTCCAGCAGCGCCGCACCGGCGTTCTCCTTGTCGGTGAGGGTGTCGCCACGGACTTCCATCCCGGCAAAGCCGTCCTCCGGGTGCGGGTGTTCCGCCAGCGTTTCCATATCCGCTTCCAGCCCGGCGATAAAGCCCTTGTTTTTCTCGATCTCCTCCGGGAAGGTTTTGAGCAGCTGGTCCTCCAGGCGGTACTGCTTGCTCTGGTGGTCGGCCTTCATCAGCTTTAACCGCGCCACGTCCACATCCAGGTCCATGCGTTCCTTGATGCGCGGGTCCCCGGCGCACAGCGCCTTGATCTCGGCAAAGGAAAGCGCCGTTTCGTCCACATCGTCGCAGCTTCGCACCGGCGATTTGGAGGTCATAATCTGGCTGATGAATTTCTGTTTGTTTTCCACCGTCTGCCAGAGGTAGGCGTCAAACGTCCCCTCAGTGACATAGCGGTACACATGGACAGTCTCGTTCTGGTTGCCTTGGCGCTCAATGCGGCCCTTTCGCTGGGCCAGGTCGCCGGGCCGCCACGGGCAGTCCAGGTCATGCAGCGCCACCAGGCGGTCCTGCACGTTGGTGCCCGCGCCCATCTTGGCCGTGCTGCCCAGCAGGACGCGCACCTGGCCGGTGCGGACCTTGGAGAACAGCTCCTTTTTGCGCACCTCGGTGTTGGCCTCATGGATAAAGGCAATCTGCTCGGCGGGCACACCTTTAGCGATGAGCTTCTGCCGGATGTCCTCGTAGACCGTAAAGGCCGGTTCCGGCTCGTCCAGCGGCACCGCGTCCTCCAAAGCGTGGAGGGTCGGGTTGTCCAGCGCCTTCGCCACCTTTTTGGCGGGTTGGGCCTGGGGCGTGGAAATGTCGCAGAACACCAGCTGGGTCAGCTTGTCGGCCTCGCCGTCCCGCCAAATCTGCATGATATTGTCCACGCATTGATTGACCTTGGTGCCCGGCTCATCCGGCAGCAGCTGGTTGATGATCCGTTGGTCCAGCCCCAGCTTGCGCCCGTCGCTGGTGATCTTGAGCATATTGTCCTGGGACGGGTCCACCGTGCCGCTGTGTACCAGGGAAGCGCGTTCCGAGAGCGCCTTCACCATTTCCTGCTGCTGTTCGGTGGGCTGGGCCACGATGTTGTGATATTCTACCTCCGGGGTGGGAAGATGGAGCTGGTCGGCGGTCTTGATGTCTGCCACCTCTTTGAACAGGTTCATCAGCTCCGGCAGGTTGAAGAACTTGGAGAAGCGGGTCCGCGCCCGGTAGCCGGTCCCTTCCGGGGCAAGCTCCAAAGCGGTCACTGTCTCCCCGAAGCGGCTGGCCCAGCAGTCAAAGTGCGCCATGCCCAGCTCTTGCAGCCGGTCATATTGGAGATACCGCTGCATGGTGTAAAGCTCGGTCATGCTGTTGGAAACCGGCGTGCCGGTGGCAAAAACTACACCGCGCCCGCCTGTGATTTCATCCATGTACCGGCACTTGGCAAACATATCGCTGGATTTCTGCGCGTCCGTAGTGGAAAGGCCCGCCACATTCCGCATTTTTGTATAGAGGAACAGGTTTTTATAATTGTGCGCCTCGTCCACAAAGAGCCGGTCCACGCCCAGCTGTTCAAACGTCACCACATCGTCCTTGCGGTCCTCGGCTTGCAGCTTTTCCAGCCGCGCCTCCAAAGACTTTTTCGTGCGTTCCAGCTGCTTGACGGTGAACCGTTCCCCGCCGCTGGCCTCCACCTCGGCGATGCCCTCGGTGATTTCCCAAATCTGCTCATGCAGCAGCCGCTCCTGGCGTTCCTTGCTGATGGGGATTTTCTCGAACTGGGAGTGACCCATGATGATGGCGTCATAGTCGCCGGTGGCGATACGGGCGCAGAACTTCTTGCGGTTGTGCTTCTCGAAGTCCTTTTTGGTTGTCACCAGGATGTTCGCGGACGGGTACAGACGCAGGAACTCCGAAGCCCACTGTTCGGTCAGGTGGTTGGGCACCACGAAGAGGGATTTCTGGCACAGACCCAGCCGCTTGGCCTCCATCGCGGCCCCCACCATTTCAAACGTCTTGCCTGCGCCCACCTCATGGGCCAGCAGCGTGTTGCCGCCGTACAGCACATGGGCGATGGCGTTTTTCTGGTGTTCCCGCAGGGTGATGGCCGGGTTCATGCCGCCAAAAACAATGTGGCTGCCATCATATTCGCGGGGGCGGGTGGCGTTCATTTCCTCATTGTACTGGCGCACCAGCGCCTGCCGACGTTCCGGGTCGCGCCAAATCCAGTCGCGGAAAGCATCCCGGATGGCCTGCTGCTTTTGGGCGGCCAGGGTGGTTTCCTTGGCGTTCAGCACCCGGCGTTCCTTGCCGTCCGCGTCCTCCACGGTGTCGTAGATACGCACATCCCGCAGATTGAGGGAATCTTCGAGGATTTTATAGGCGTTGGCGCGGCTGGTCCCGTAGGTCGAATAGGCGGCCACGTTGTTTTGCCCCACGACATTTTTGCCGGAGATCTGCCATTCCGCCGTAAAGGGGGTGTAGTGGACTTCAATGCTGCGCTGGAGGTAAAAAGGCGTGTCGAAGGTCTCGTACATGAATTGCTGGATGTACTCCTTGTCGATCCACGTTGCCCCCAGCCGCACCTCGATCTCGGAAGCGTCCAGGTCCTTGGGCTGGGCGGCGGTCAGGGCCTCCACGTTGACCGCAAAGGCCGGGTCCTGTTCCGCCGCCCGCTGGGCCTGGCGCAGCTTCCGGCGCACGTTGCCGGAGAGGTATTCATCGGCGGTCACATAATGGGGCGTTCCGTCCGGCTCAGTCTGGCCCGGTACACGGAAGATGACACCGCGCAGCTCGTCAGCCAATTCTTCGCCGGTTTTGCCGGTGAGCTGTTCCATGTAGGCCATATCCACGCAGGCTTTTTCAGAAATGGAGACCGCCAGGGCCTCGGAGGCGGTGTCTACGGTGGTGACGGCCTCATGTGGCTTGATCGTGCGTTTGGTGAACATATCTGCCTTGCGCTCCAACCGGCCATCCTCGTCCAGCACCTCCAGGGCACAGAGCAGGTAATAGCTGCTGTCATCGGCAAAGGCCAGCCGGTTCGCCCGGTCATTGATAAGTCCGTACTTGGCGGAAAAATCGTCATAGCGGCGGTTCAGTTCGGCTATCTGCGCCCGGATGTCGGCATCCGGCGCGGCGGCGTCCATCTCCAGGTCGATGAGTTGCTGCACACAGTCCCGCAGCCCCACCAGCCCTTTGACACGGGCTTCGGCGGTGGCGTTCAGGTCAGGGCGCACCATGCGGCTGTTTTCCCGAAAGTACACCGCCCCGTCCACCACCGTATAGGAGTAGTTCTTTACATTGGGGTCAGCCGGGAGGGATTCGTCGATGTCCTCGCCCTCGCCCAGCTCCGGCAGCGCGGCCTCCTGGTAGGTGCCGCGAATGTACTTCACGGCATCGTGCAGCTGATCGGCCAGCTCCAGCCCCTCGATGGGGGCCACGGTGTAATCCTGTTTGCCGTATTGGGTGCTTTCGGCGGTGGGCCGCCCCAGCACCATCTCCGGGTGATCCAGAAAATACTGGTTGACCGTGAAGCCTTCCTCGGTCCGGCCGGTTTGGGTCCAGTCCGGGGCGATGTCCAGCGGACGGTCCCGCTTTTGCAGAAACAGGATGTCGGACACCACATCGGTCCCGGCGTTGGCGCGAAAGGCGTTGTTGGGCAGGCGGATCGCCCCCAGCAGCTCGGCCCGCTGGGCCAGATACCGGCGCACGGTGGAATCCTTGGCGTCCATTGTGTAGCGGCTGGTGACAAAGGCCACCACGCCGCCGGGGCGCACCTGGTCCAGCGCCTTGGCAAAAAAGTAGTTGTGGATGTTGAAGCCCAGCTTGTTGTAGGCTTTGTCGTTCACCTGATACTGGCCGAAAGGGACGTTACCGATGGCAAGGTCATAGAAGTCCCGCCGGTCGGTGGTCTCGAAGCCCGCCACGGTGATGTCGGCTTTGGGGTAAAGCTGCTTGGCGATGCGCCCGGAAATGCTGTCCAGCTCCACGCCGTACAGACGGCTCCCGGCCATGCTCTCCGGCAGCATCCCGAAGAAATTACCCACGCCGCAGGACGGTTCCAGAATGTTGCCGGTGCGGAAGCCCATCTGCTCCACGGCCTCATAGATGGCGCGGATGACGGTGGGGCTGGTATAGTGGGCGTTGAGGGTGGAGGCCCGCGCCGCAGCGTATTTCTCTGGGGTCAGCAGTTCTTTCAGTTCCGAATACTCGGCATCCCACGCGGGTTTGTCCGGGTCAAAGGCATCCGCCACGCCGCCCCAGCCCACATAGCGGGACAATACCTCCTGCTGTTCCGGCGTGGCCTGCCCGGTGGTCTCTTCCAGATATTTCAGCAGCTTGATCGCCGCCACATTGGCCTGGTACTTGGCCTTGGGGCCGCCCTCGCCCAGATGGTCGTCGGTGATGCGGAAGTTCTCGGCGTTGCGGCGCAGGTTGTCCCGGTACTCCTGATAGGCCGCCTGTTCGGCTGCCCTCTGGTTGGGGAAAGTCTGCCACTCACCGTTCACCGGGATGGCGACCGGGTGATCCGGCTTTTCCTCCGGCTGCGTGTCCGGCGTCGGTTCAGGCGGCGTGGGTTCCGGCCGGTCAACGTGCAGCCGTTCCACCACCACGTCATAGGGAAGTCCGTTTTTGTCACCGGGGTAGACGGCCACCGTCTCGGAGTGGAACGCCGGTGCCTCAGCAGCTTCTTCAATGGGCTTGGCGGTTTCGGCAGGTTCTTCCACGGCGGCAGGGGCTTCCATATACGGTTCATCCTGCTCCTGCACAAAGCCGTCCAGCTGGCGGGCATATAGCCCGCGCAGCAGCGGTGCAACCTCATCCCAGCGGAAGAACAGCATGGCCAGTCGCTTCTCGTCCGCGTCCAGCACTTCCAGCTCGATGCCTTCGGTCATGGTGCGGTAGTCGGCGGTGTCGCCGGTCTCCAGCTCCATCGTCTCGATGATGTCAGGATAGGCCCGGCTCAGCCACAGGGCGACCTCCCGGTTGCTCTTGCCGGTGCGCAGCAGTTCGGAAAGCTCCGCCTTGTCCGGCGCGCCGATCAGGCCGTGGGCCAGCACGTCCCGCAGGTCCTGGTCCGCCGTGTCAGGGTTGACGGGCAGGAACTCGGTGTAGAAGTCGTTGCGGTTGTCTGCCCGCAAAAGCTGCTCGAACCGCTCCCGGCTCTCGACCCGGTAGATGGGATAGCTCATGCCGGTGGGCAGCAGCTGCACCGTATCCTCCCGCAGTTCGGTAATTTGATGGGCGCGGTCATCCAGATAGACGGTATTGCCCACATTGTAAACCGGGGCGGACGGATCGTAGGCGGTGCGCTCCGGGATGGTGCCCCGGATGGCGGCATATTCCTCGTCCGACACCGTGATGTCGATCTCATGGGTGGGTTCGCCGCTGCCAATGGTGAGGGTGTCGCCCTCGCGGGTGACGGGCTGGCCGGATAAGTCCGGCACAGGCGGCTTTGCCGCTGCCTCGGCCTGTTCCTCGGTTGCGACGGCCTCCACATCCCGCATGACCTGCCGGATGAATGGATCACTGTCCAGCTTTTCCGGGTCCACCACCTGGCCGTTCACGATGCCGCGCTCGGCCAGGGCCTCCCGGATGGCGATGGGGTCGATGTTGTCAAATCGGTCCTGCTCCGCCTCGGTGTAGAACCGATCTTCCTTGATGAGCTGGACGATCCGGCGCTGCACCTTGGGCCAGGGCACGTCGCCCGCCGCGCCGTCCACCGTCACAGGCAGGGCCGGGAGATCATCGCCGTACTCCTGCCGCAGCCAGGCGGCGGTATCCTTTTCACGGGCATGGTCCTTCATGTAGCGGACAACCGCGTGCTTACTTTCAATATTGCCGTTCCATTCCTGGATGGCGGCGTCGATCTCCGCCTGGGTCAGCGCCCGGCGCACAGGTTCCGCCTGCGCAGCGGGTTTGGGCATAGAAAAAGCAGAGGGCGTTTTCACACTCTCTGCTTCGTCGATTTTATGGATTTGTTCCGCTTCGGAGAGGAACAGGTTTAAGGTCAGCTGTTGATAAGTTCCGCCAGCAGGATCTCCTCCGCCTGGGCCTTGCAGGTGTTCATCAGGCCCACCCACTGCATGGGGTCGCTGGCTTTCAGCTGCTCCGTCGCGCCCGCTGCCTCCGCCAGCCGGGGCATCATCTGCTCCAGACGGCTGTTCGCGGTCTCGTCGATCTCCCGAAGGTGCGGGTACAGCTTCTCGCTCATCAGCAGCTGGTTGTAGAGGATGGGCCGGTGTTCCTTCAGGTACGCTTTGCGCATCCTGCCGTACTTGCCCAGGGGCTTCTCCGGCTGTTCGGACAGCTTCAGGTCGGGGATCAGGTAATCGCCGTTCCTCGTGTAAGTCAGGTTGTTTTCCATGTGTGGCACTCCTTTCCGCGCCCTTGGCGCGCTCATAGTTCTGGATGGTGACGCCGATCTGCCGCAGTACCTGCTGGTTTATCTGGCTGACCGCCGTGCCCAGCGCCCCCACGGTGGCGGGGGTGTTGAAGTCGAAGATCGCCATGAAATCCTCATGGCTGAAATACTGCTCCGGCTCCAGCCCACAGCGGGACATCAGGGCATAGGTGATGCTGACAGCGGCGGTGGATTTGAACTGGACTTCGATGTTGTACTCATCGTACTCCTCCAAAAAGGAACCGTCAACGATAGGGAGAATATCCCGCCGGTGGTCGGCCCAGTATTCCTCCGCCAGCTTGGCGGCCACATCGGCCAGCTGCTGGGCCAGGTCGCCGCCGCTCACATCATAGTTGCGTTCCAGCATCGCCATGACCGGCGCGGTGTGTTCCTCGTTCATCGTCCACAGCCAGGGGGTGCGGGAGTGTTCACGAGTGCCGGTGTCGGAAATATCAAACACATACCGCAGTCGGGGCCGGTCCCCGGAATCATCCACCAGGGCGATGCCCTTGGACCCGCGCCGCACATACCGGCCCATGCGGTTGTTCCACAGGTCGTACTCGGCGCAGGCGGTAGCGTCCGGGCGCTGGGCGTAGATCATCAGCTGTTCATGGAACGGATATTTGTAGAGGCGGGCGGCGGTGGTGAGAAAGCCCGCCCACTCCTGCCAGCTGCCGGTGAGCTGCCGCGCCACCTGGTCGGCCATCTGCGCATATTGTTCTGCTTTGGTTGGCATGGGGTTCTATCCTCCCTTCCTTCGGATATGAAAATGGGGCGGCACGGCGGCCGCCCCGGCTGGTTAAAACAGGGGGTTACTCGTCAAAATCCGGGTACAGTTCCAGCTCGTCAAACTCGGCGTCGGTCATGGCGCGCAGCTTGGCGAGGGTGCTGTCGGTCAAGGCCAGCAGCTCGGCCTCGTCCGCCTGCAAGTGGCCGCGCATCTCGGTCAGGGCCTCGATGGCCCCCTGGCGGGTGCCGGGGTTGTAGATGCACAGCAGGTTGGTTTCCTCAAAAGTCAAAGCGTTCATATCAGATCTCCCTTTCCGCGCTCTTTTTGGGCGCTGTCTTTTTATGTTCGGGTTTGGGCTGGCTTTTCAGCTGCTCCACAACGGACTTCCGTTTTTCCGGCAACTCCCGTTGGGGCGGCTGCCGCTGGCCGTTGTTGAGAATGCCGTCGATCATGCCGTAGTCATCCTCCACGGCCATTTCCGCATTTTTCAGCGGGTTGTCCGGCAGGAAGCCGGGAACCTCGGCAAAGCCGAAGCTGTCGCAGTAGTGACAGGATACCTTGCCGTCCCGCTTGATGGCAACAATGTCGCTGACACTCATGGACGGGTGGCGATAGTCGGCGGGGTGTTCGTTGTTGAAGCGGTATTCGAGATTGTCCAGCACGCTGCCTTTCAAGTCGCCAGGGGCCAGCGGCGCGGTATAGACCAGATCATAATTGTCCCGCTGCACCGTGCGTCCGATGGACTTGATCCACTCCAGCCCCTCATAACGGATGTCCCGCAGCTCGTCGGTGTGCTTCACCTGGTAGATGGCAAAGCAGTCGCCCTTGTGGCCGAGGAACGCCTGCTCCCGTTCCTGCTGATGGTCCATGCGCGCCTTGACCTGCGCATCGAAAACTGAGCTTTCCTCCCATTCCTCGCGGGTGACGGCAAAGATACCGTCGTGGGCGTCCAGATCGTCGGTGTCAAAGGCCATCGCCGGGTTTTCGCCCTGCTGAACCATGTAAACGGTCATATCCTGCGCCAGCAACTCATAGGCGCGCTCTTTGGAGAGGGGTAGAAGGTCTCCGTCCAGGTAGCCGCATTTCTCCAGATCGTCCTGGGTCAGCGTGGAATCTGGCATGGGGTATTCATCAAGGTGCTGTTCCGGGGCGTCCGGCAGCTGGGTGGTTTCCGGGGCGGCGGCCTGGGCAGTGACCTCCGGCTCCGATGCGGCTTCCTGCTGCGGCGCTGTCTGTTCCGACTGGGCGGCCAGGTCAATACCGCGCTCCTTGCAGATAACCTTATAATGCCGGTCAATGTCCGCGATCAGTTCCCCGGCCGCCTTGTTGATGGTCTCTAAACTGGCCCGCAGCTCCGGCAGCTCCTTACCCTGGCTCCAGTTGGCGATGTAGCCGAAGCTGTTCTCGCCGGTCTGGATACCGTAATACTGGCAAACCGCGTAGGAAATGCTCTCGGCCTCCACCTCCTCGGTGTTGCGGTCTTTCTTCTTGGGCGGCTCCTTGTCACCGGCCCTGGCCGCTTCCTCCTGTGCCTTGGCGTAGTTGTGCAGCTTGCTGTGGGCGATCTCATGGACGGCGGCGGAAACGGTCTGCACCTCGCTCATGCCTGCCCGGATGGCGATGCGCTGCTGGTCCGGCGAGAAATACCCGTCCATGTTGGCGGCCATCGGCTCCACAGAAAGCGGCACCGGCGCGGACCGGCGCAGCGCCTCCATGAAAGCCTCGTAGTTCTGGACACTCCCGGAAAGGGAGGACGCCAGCTCCGGCAGCGGTTTCCCGTCTGTCTGGCTTACATCGAACACCTTCACCGGACGGAACATGGGAATCTCAACTTCCCGTTCCTCCATGACCGCCTTGCCCTCTGCGTCCAGGATGGGGGCCTTGGTGTCCGGGTCCAGCTTCTGTTCCTCGATCTTTTTCTTGAACGGCGTGGGCGCGATGATGGTAATACCATGCTCACCCTTTTTCACATGGCGCTCAAACTGATTTTTCCACTTGTTGTACCCGGCCACCAGCGTGGCGTCCGGCTTCTGCATATAAATGAGCATGGTGTTGTTGACGGAGTAGCGGTGGAAACGGGACATCACGGACAGGTAGCGCATATACTTTTCGCTCTCGAACAGCTCCTTGATACCCTGTTCAATGCCCGCCGTGATTTGCTGCAACCGTTCCCGGTTGGTAGGTTTGTCAGCCATGATGTTCACTCTCCTCCCTATGGCCGAAATTTCAGCGGTGTGTTCTGCGATCCACTGGTCCTGTTCCTCGGT
>ERZ1090861.1002-NODE-1002-length-15653-cov-31.109245_pt1 | contig 15653 bp, 17 predicted proteins | sample MGYA00478482_ERZ1090861 | MGnify/ENA primary metagenome ERZ1090861 (study PRJEB33644, sample SAMEA5815744) | chicken gut metagenome | biome: Chicken; feature: Gastrointestinal Tract; material: Caecum | place: Ireland | collected 2019-01-01 | study: A study of... | reverse complement strand
GTTTGTTTTGTAGCAATGCCAATATAAATTGCATAGCCATTGGCATCTTGATGGCATTCATCGAATACCCGCTGCTCCAGACTTTGATACTCTCTGTCAAAATAATGGTAGAGAGCTAGAATCATTTTTTGTGTAACTTCTTTGTAAGAAGCACGAGCCTCTAAATTTTGAATTTTGAGTGCCTGTTCAGACAGATATGCCTCAAAATCCATATCACTTTCAAAAACACTTTGTCCCATGGTGGCTCCTTATTTTTTGAAAAGACTTACGATACGGTCCAAGATATTAGATTTTTCTTCTTCCGCAGCAGCTTTCTCGGCCGCCTCTTTCTCGGCTGCAGCTTTCTCGGCGGCTTCTTTCTCGGCAGCCTCTTTGATGGCAGCTTCTTCAGCAGCTTTTGCAGTTTCTCCCATGTCAACCAATTCAAGTTTACGGGTGATCTCAGATACTTTACTGTCCATTTTTAGCTCAGAGAAAACATCTTTTGCCAACAAATAGAATTTTTTGGCCTGTACATAATCCTTGGCGTCATAGCGTTCTTCTGCTTGGCGCATATAATCTTCGGCTTCTGTTTCAAGCTGCGTCCGTTCAGACAGTTTCTTTTCTGTGGCATTGAGTTTGATTTGAAGCGCTTCTACCTGCACCTGGTCTGCCAGGTCTGTATATTTTTGAAGTGCTGTAGTGTAATATGTTTTTGCGCTATCATAATCTCCCAAGGAAAAGGCGGTATCGCCTTCCGCAACTACGCTAGCCGCTGCGGTTTGGCTTTCGGCAACTTGCTGGATATCTGCATCTGCTTGAGCTTGCTGCTCTTCTTGAGCGACATATAACTGATCTAAAGCATTGATGGCATCATCACGACCACTATCAAAATATAATCTGGCCGCCAATGCTTTTGCATCAAGGTAGTATGCTTCGGCCTTCTCGTATTGTAGATTTTGAGCTAGGGTGTCTCCTAACGAAATAAGCTCATAGACAGACATATATTGACTGGTTTGCTCCAAACGACTATCAATATAATCCATACCGAGATTATCCGCATAACGAGCTTGATTTCGAGCGTTTAAAAAATATCGCTGTGCATCACTGTATCCATTGTCAGAGAGGGCGTCATCTCCAGCGATAACACTTTCAATTAGCTTCATATAACGGCTGGCATCTCTTTGAATCTCATCATTATGTAGTTCTGCAGCAAGATCTAAAGCAGACTGGCATTGTTCTTGCGCACGAATATAATTATCTTGTTGGATGTATTCTATGGTGTCGTATAAATTCTGCATCATAGACCCGATTTTATTTTGCCGCCGGTTATAGAGCACTAGAGCAATGATGATAATAAAGGCAATGATGACCACTATAATCGCAGATAGAATAACGGCTCGTTTGATTTTGCGTTTTCGATTTGGATCGGTATAAATTTTATTGAAGAAGATTGCTGCAAATGTATATGACTCCAAATCCTTTGGCTGAGAGGATAACAGTAAATCTTCGACATTATTAACCGTTTCCTGCGGATCGTCGGATGCATCGGCAAATGTATCCTGAAGTAAGCCATCATCAATATGTTCCCAGACGCCACGCGTAAGTAGAGCGGCAGCATCTGCATTAGACAATTTGATTTTAGGAGAAATATATGGCTTAAAGTTGTTCTCCTGACCTAAGTAACAATAGAGATTATTTCGTTCAGCATGTTTTTGCAGTTTATCAGGTTCCAGTTTTTCTTCCTGGACTAGATCCATACTGAGGGATTGATCAGTAGATTTTTTTCTTAGAAAACCGTCTCGATAGAAACGAAACCTTGTATTACCTACCTGGCCATAGCGGAGCTTCACATAATCTGTCACCAGCATAGTAACAGACGCTTTTAAGTGCATTTTACTATTTGAATGGAGAAGAGCTTGGTTGGCTGCTTTCAAACAACGACGTAAGGTGCGTTTCTTGATGGAAGGGGATTCTGAAAAGACAGAAATAATTGTATCGACGGCAAGCTTGGCACTTTTTCCGTCGATTTGGTCATCAATGCCGTCTGCAATGACATAACAGGCAAATTTATCCAACTCTACAAAACCGAAAGAATCAGTATTCTTTAGGTTTTTGTCTACTTCGGATGTAAATGCAGTTTTAAAAGTGGAATTTTGCTTTCTCATGTGCAGCTCCCGGTCCAACGAATCAAAATAATACTTGCATTGTCTTTATTCTCTGATTTATTTTGGTTGACCTGTTCAATGATTTCATATGCCATACTTTGACAGTCTTGCCCAGCGGCTAAAATCGATTCCAAATCTTTCCATGGAATTAGATCATAAATGCCATCGCTCATTAAAACAACAACATCTCCAGGCTGGAGAGCGATTGGACGGTCAAATAGCTCAATATCTTTGAACCCATCTTGTCCTAAATAATTGTATAGACGATGATTTTCCAACATGACCAGGGCATCTTCTCGGGAGAGCTTTCCAGTTTTGAAGTGGTCCTCAGCTAAAACGTCCAATGTATGCCCTGCAGAAACTGGTACCAGATCTCCTTTACGATAGATACAGATCTTCACATTGCCTACAACGGCATAATAGAGCCAATTTTGCTGAATCATCGCAGCACCTACACTGGCAGCGCCGTATCCTTCGTCACCGAACTCTTTTAGAATCGCACGATTTGCTGCATTAAATGCCTTGCGATAGTAATATTGCGGGTTATCAAAAGCATTGTAATCTCGAAACAGATCTAAGAAAGTCCCGACAGCAGTACGGCTTGCAATACGTGCTCCAAACTCTTTGCCCATACCATCTGCAAGGACAGCCAACAAACCGGCTGTTGTAGCCAATGTTCCGACCTCATCTTCTTGGATTTCGCGGCTGCCAACGGTCATCGAACTACCGACATCCAGATTGGAAGATGCACTTGATGGTGGCTTTGGTAAAAACCGTAAAACCAACAACAAGATGATTGCAATAGAGAGAAGTAATAAGAAAATCAATGGCAGTGGTATCATTGAATCGGTTCCTTTCCTTGATTATTCCTGTTTCTGCCCCCACATAAAGTGTTCACCACAGAAGGGGAGGAAAAGAAATTTGGACTTTCCCATCTCGATTTCATCATAGCGGTTCAGTGTGGCGGGCGCATATACTGCATTGCCATTGAGATAAACGATACCATTTGAATCCCCTGGTAAAAGAACCGTCTCTTTTTTCTTGGGATCAAAAACAATAACTGCATGATTCCTTCTGGATATTTCGTTATCACCTAGAATTTGGATGTCCATGTCATCAGCACGGCCGATAAAGTTTTTGCCTTGAACAATCTGATAATCTTTCCCCTGACGCGGCCCATCAATGCAAACAATCCAACCACAGACAGGCTTGATTTCCTCTCGAAAGAGCTCTTCTTCTATTTCCACCTCAGTGCGCTGCGTCTCGCGCTTTTCTTTTGTGGCGGTTTCAATATTGCAATAGGGACATACGGTCCCATACCGCTTTTTACTGAACACGTGTCCGTTGGGACAATGAATCAGATTGGATTCTACCATGTCGAATTCTCCTTTTTATAATTTCAGCGTACCAATAAACGGACCAGGCCAATATAAAGAATATCTCCTGACGAAAGCTTACATGGGTGGCCGGGAGCAAGGCGATATTTACGTTCGTCCTGTTTTTGTACACTGACCCCGTTTTTTGAATTTAGATCTTCCACATACCAATTTTGTCCAGCATAGTTTAAAACAGCGTGTTCAACATCTACTGTACTTGCATAAGTAGAATGGGTAAGATTAATGTTTACCTGATTTTCGCCTACATCGCGGCCAATGACCAGGCCAGTTTTGCCGTAAAGTGTCCAAGTTGCCAATGGCTGATTTTCCTCATTGAGGAGGGCAATCTCTACTGGTTTTCCGGAAAATGATTTCTCATCTGCTGCCATGTCGGAAGGCGATGGAACATCATGGGGGATATCCATGAGCATGAGGATCAGAAAAACAATGACCAGAAGAATGCCAGCAGAGATAGTAAAAGTCCGGTAAACGCCTTCTAAGTAGAAATATCCAATCAACGCAACTGTCCCGCCGCAGAACGCAAGCAGAAAGTCAATGATTTGCTTCTTTCTCATGGTTTACCCCCAATGGCCTATTTGAATCCCATAAAACGGTTGAACAAATCGGTTGTATCCAGCGGATTGCTTTTCTGACCGTTTTGTCCACGGAGTTTTTCTTCGTTTACAACTTGGCCGGTAGCAGGATCGAATCCAAAAAATTGAGCAAAGCTGCTTTGCATTTGCGAAAAATCCACGGTTCCGGTTTTCGGTTTGGCAGCTTTGCCGAAGCCTCTTCCAGATGATGCTGCATGTTGTTGTGTGTTCGTTTTTTGCTGCTGTTCTTGATCGTATTTGCGACGCTTCTCAGGATCGCTCAAGATAGCAAAAGCTTCATTGATTTCTTTGAATTTTGCTTCTGCTTCTGCATCATCTGGGTGAAGATCTGGATGGTATTTTTTCGCCAGGCTGCGGTAAGCCTTTTTCAAAACATTTTCATCGGCGTCGCGTGAGACGCCCAAAATACTGTATAAATCTTTTGCCATACAGACTCCTGACCCGAAATAGATGTAAAAACGATAGAAAGAGAAGAGGGCGCGCCCAACCATAGTCGGACGCGCCCCCACCTTACGCGGAATGCCGCGTCATGCCATTATATTGGGTTAGGCGGTTGCCGCATAACCGCCTTCGATGGTGATATTGGACAGTTTATCCTTCTTCTGCTTGATAGTCAGCTTAAAGGTACCAACGCCGTCGGTATCGCCAAAATCCTCGTTGTAGTTAACGACAAAAGCGTTGGGGAAATAGTATTTCCGCTCTACGATGCCAGCCTGAATAATCTCCACGGTCACTTTACGGTAACAGTTGGAATCTTCTGCAGGAACCATAGACCACAAGCCCATCTGCCGGGTCGAATCGAACGGATCACCGTCGGTAGCAGTGAGGATTTTGCCGGAGATTTCCAAGGTGCTGCCAACATCTTTGGTGCGGGCGTTGGAGTCCAGAGGAATGTCGGTTTTATAGATTACCTTGCGAACACATTCCTTTGCGATCTCAAAAGAACCCTGGCCCTCGATGGTTACTTTCAAAGACATACCGATACACTCCTTCCTGCATTATGCGCTGAACTCGCCGTCGATGGTCACTTTATCGGTCTGGTCTTTCTTCTGCTTTACGTGCAGATAGAACTGCCCTACACCCGTTTCATCATCCAGTTCCTCCGAATACTCCATAACAAAGGCATTCGGAAGCGTAACCTGACGGACGATCTGGGAAGCAGAAACAACATCAACTTTGACAGTGCGATAACTATCAGCAGATTCACTGGGAACTAAGCTCCATTTCGCCAAGTTCAGGGTAGAATCCTGTTCTTCGCCACCCAGAGAGAACAGGAGCTTGCCCCAGATTTTCAAAGCTGCACCGTTATCGGTTGCACGAGCATTGGAATCTTGCGGGATTTCACTGCCGAATTCAACTTTGGTGATTGCACGTTCTGTTAGCTTGACGGGACCGGCCCCATCAATTTCCAGTCTGAAACCCATAACTTAAAACCTCCATTTCAGATTTATTTAGAAGAACGACGATTGATCATGACTTCGAGATTTCTGGCGTTACCATTGAAGGAAATAGTGAGATCACAAATTCCCGAGGTTTCGTCAATAGCGTAGTCAAGACTATCGCCTTCTTCCAGTACCGCGTTTACATAATCCTTCTTCGCAAGCCAGAGACTTTTCTGACTCTTGGGATTATTCGAGAAGAACTGCACGATATTGTCCTGCTTGAAATCACTGGTGGCATGGCGCAAGATGCGTTCAATGTAAGTGGTAACCTGTGTCTTATAGGCTGGTTCATAGGTCGAATGATCGGGATCATACAGCAAATTCCGTGCCTTATAGACCATAATGTCTTTTACAGCAAAGCCATCCAGAATGGCGTTCTCCGAAGCAAAGATCCAGCCAAAGTTCTTGCGGTTGATCTCATCCTTAATGGAAGTTGTGAATCCTGTGATTTCTTTAGGCATGGTGGTTCTGGTGAGCAGGGAATGATCGCCAGCTTCGACATCATAGCGAACGCCGGGCAGTTCAGAATCAACTTTCAGACGACGGTAATGATCGCGCAGATATTCAGGACACTGGCAAGCAGCGCGGAAACCGGCAGCAATATATGCTGCGCCGATATAAACGCCCTCAATCCAAAGACGCATAATGTCTTCTTTTGCTTCAGAAAGCTGTGCAGTTGTCTTGTCTTCCGAGACTTCCATCAGGGTGTCGAGTGTGACCCCTGACTTGTTTTTCGGGATAACAGTAAAATTAGGCAAACAGGGGATGGCAAACTCGCTATAAGGATGCCCGACCAGAGGCTCGCAACGATCAATGAATTTCTGAACGCCCTCAGCTGCAACAGTACTGAATGTGGTTTCTTCCCGCGTTTCAAACGAGAAGAAGGTTTCAATACGGTAGTCTTTCATGACATCCAGAATAGTAGAGAGGGTTTCAAGACTATTGACGTCCGGGTTTGCTTTATGGACGTTGCCTGCAAAACGTTCCCTGCGAAGTTTGGAATTGATCTGCAAGCTGATTGAAACGTTGGGGAAAATTGCGTACCATATGGTATTTTCAAAGTTGTTTTTACTATTGACCGTATTGAGATAAGCGTGAAGGGAAGGAAGGCTGCTGCTCTTGGCCAGCATCTCGGGACGAATATTTGTGACCAACAAAGTGGGGACCATACCTTTTGTTTTGCATTTGTACTGGTCAAAAAACATCTTAACGCCGAGAAGCTTTTCTACCAAAGGTTTGACAACCTTGATAAACTGGTCTTTAGCATCTTTGTAGAACTGAAGATAGGAGTTGTAATTGGCGACCTCTTTTTCTACATCAACAACTGTTTGATAGGTAGAAGGCAGAGGACAGAAGGTGCGAACGACCAGGGACTGTACATAATCAGACGGAGATTCATTTACTGCCTGATAATCTTCTTCCAGTGCTGCCACAAGGCCCTTGTTAATATTGTCATCCACAACAGCCAGGGCAGTGGATTCCTGCTTTGGCGCTTCCAAAACTTTCAGCTCGCCATCATCACCCATGGTCAGCATACCAAGAGCAATCTGGCTGTTACTGGATTTCTTTTCACCATCACCCAGCATAAGGCGAGCTTTGATGTCCTCAATAGCCAAGGGCAGCATGGCCATAACGTTGTTATAGTTATCGCTGGCCTGTTCAAATAATTCATTCAGCTTATCGCCGACATCAAGTTTGGCAGGGTCGCCGTCTTCCAGTGCTTCATATTTGCTGTAATTGTAGCGGATTTCTTTACGTACCTGGCGGATATCATCCATTACCTTTTTAGGCGAGATCATATCCAGCAAATTCTCGAAACCAAAGTCAACGTTCAGAACGCCCTGCGCCCGCCGGGAGTCCATAAGGGTAAAAAGCATTTTAAGAAAATCGTTCTGCTGATTCAATGGAATGACAGTCAGCATATTTTCAGGGATATGTTCAGGTTTTTTCAATACATATCGGACCTGCTGGCTGTTTGCATCAAAGAAAGAATAGATGCACGGCGCAAATTTGGCTTGAAACTCATCAAAGCTGCGACATTCCAGATACTGATTGATCTCCTTGATCTTATCGTCACTTAGACTGTCGATCCCTTTGACATCGCCAATCATAGTCAGAAGATCTAACTTTTCCGGGTTGATCTCCTCGAACAAAATCGTGCGGTTTGTTTGCTTGATAACCATGGGCAATTGAATCAACTCCTTATCGACCGTTTCTTTTAAATAAAATGTTGGGGGTTAGACGCCCGCATACATTTTTGCTTCACTGGGCTTTACATCTCGATATTGTATTACCATTTCACTGAACTCATCTTCAAATGTGATATCCAGTTTTGTGTCGAGACCTATAGAATAACTACGTCCCTTCATGAGAATTTCTCGATTTTGGATAACAGTACAATCCGATTCATTGGAGAGTATTAGGCAACGATTGGAACCAGGCCGGAAATAAATTTTATTTGCGCCTTCCAAAAGTTCTGTAACATTGCATCCGTCTAAAATCTCCTGCAAAGATAAAACTTTACCACGGGGAATACGGAACAAATTATAAGTAAGCGGGGGAATGTCATATCCAGATTTGGTTCTAGTAATATAGAGATTTAATCTTCCAGTGTAAGAGTATTTGCTTTCAATAGGAGTAACCGTTGGCGTTTCTTTGTTGGAAACAGAGGAAGGGGCTTGATGCCTTTTGGAAGAAAACCAATATATAATTACCAATCCTACAAATAAAACAAAAACACCAACAGCGACTATTACAGGACGGTTATCTTGTTCCTGAACGGGAACTGGAGCAGCATCCACTGAAACGGAAAGAGGTTGAGCAAGCAGAATGTTGGTTTGTAGATTGCTAAAGTCAATGGAAATATCCATTGTTTGTTCGTTAAGAACGGGGGTGTGTAAGCCGATCTTGCCGGAGTGCAAGGAGGAGCTCCACGGAACATCACCAATAGTTCCGGTAACAGAATAATTATCAAAAACTGAATCTGTAAGAACCTGCTGCTCAGGATTAGAAGAATCATAGAAAGTAAGTTCAATATTGGCGGTACGATTTATAGCGGATGAATCTGCTGTAGGAGTATCGGTATATGTAACATTTGTATGAGCAGTTATGGAATATTCTGTGATAACGTTTACCCTGACTTGACTGCCAGCAATACCTTGGAAGGTAGTGTGTACAGAATTGGTGGAAGGCCGGGTCAATTCCAACAGTGTATAATGTTCACCAGAAACCTGATGAACATCTTCAGCGTTGAAGTCGGCATTCATGTTATGAATGGGACTGTTACTGATAAACATAATTCGAACCTTGGAAGCATAACTGCTTGGAAGAGAAATGTTGATCTCCTCTACGCTGCTAGAACCGATATCCACAATAGCAGCTGTTGTCTGTTTGATCTGAAGTTGTTCAGTGAGGAGGGAATTGATAGCTTGTTGGATCTCGGTGGCTTGTGGGGCATGATGACTGCTCCCCTTAGTTTCTGTAGAGGCAGAAAAAATCGTGTTTTCCACATTTTCCATATCTGCACCAAGGCCAATTACATGAATAGGGATATTTTGAGTTTTGGCATCGGCTACCGCATTGGCGAATTGAGAGGCAGAAACAGTAGTCGCATCCTCTGTCCCCATGATAATCTCGCCATCAGATAACATAACGATAGACTTGCAATCAGCAGACACGGTATCTAAAAGAGTGATTGCTTGAGTTAAGCCGGCCCCAGCATTGGTATAACCTCTATAAACAACCGAAGTGGCTGCTTCCATAATGGAATCCCGATGGGCGCAGTCAACCATTCCTACGGAAGCTATAACATCAGTATGATAGGCAACAAAGCCGACCATGTAGTTCGATGGTAAACTATATATGAGCTGGGCAATGCTGTCGATTGCAAGACGATCGGGGTCATTTTTGTTCATACTATTACTAGCATCCAGAACAAAAACAACCGCTTTCTGCTCGATATGAGAGGAGTTATCAGGACTAGCGGCAGCAATCAAGGATTGCATAACCACCATAAGGGTCAATAAAGAAAGAAGAAAGAATCGCTTGGCAATCTTCATGTTGTCTTGCCCTCTGATAAAAATTGATTGGAAATCAGTGGAGTGTACGATAGATTTACATTAGTATGCATGTTTTTTGTAGAAAATTCTACAAAATTGTAACAAATGAACAAAAAATTGTAATGAACAAAGAAAAAACCTGCTCATAAGAGAATGAGCAGGTCTTGAATTTGAGGTTTTTAAGACTAACCAGTCTTGTGACACAATTAAAACGCTAAATTAGGAAGATTGGGAAAAAAGTTTGATGATATCATGCAGAATTTGCATCTGTTGTGCAGAAAGATTACTGCTTTGATTTGTTGGTGATAAAAATTCGTTGCGAAGTGCAACTAGAGTTTCTACTTGGAATGGGGTGAGATCTTTAAGCGAAATGGCGTCAGGCTCTTTGAGATTGGTTAATTCATTCAAAGATACACCAAATATTGCAGCAATGCTAATTAACACATCCAATGGTATTGCATGTGCTTCCGTTTCATAGCCGCTGATGGTTGAGGTTCCCTTATTTAACTTTTTGGCTAAAGCTTTTTGTGACCAACCGCGACTTTTCCTCAATTGTTTTAACTTTTGCCCCAGATAATGCTCCACAATAGTACACTCCTCTCTTGTTATTTAGTGTACTATTTGAAAATTCGATAAGTTCGAAGTATTATATAGAAAGACTACTATTATACGGAAAGCGTTTGACAAACTATTGACAAGCTTGAAGGGAGTCGTTAATGTTAAGGCAAAAAGTAGGATTAGCTCGGATAAGATTGGAAGGTGCCCACATGGAAGTGCTCGTTTGCGATGATAATTATGGGACAGTAGAAAAAATTTCGAATATAGTAGAAATGTATTGCCAAGAAAAAGGGAAGACGCTTATGATTACTAAAAACACTAATCCGGAAGAGGTGGATATAGCAAAAAGGTTTGATATTGCATTTTTGGATATTGATATGCCGCAAATGAGTGGAATTGAATTGGCCCGAAGAGTACATAGTTTACAGCCAGATACGATTATCATCTTTATTACAAACTATATCCAGTATGCTCCTGAAGGTTATGAGGTTGGTGCGTTTCGATATTTGATGAAGGATCAAATTTCTAAAAAATTAAATTATTATCTCGATTTTGCTATTGAAGAAATGGTGAAGCGCCGACGTGTCACGACAATCCAAGCCAATGGAGAATGCATAGATATACCTGTTGCAAATATTCTCTATATGGAATCTCAAAGAAGAATAATTGTGATGCATCTCATAAACGATCAACGAGCTGAATATCGATTTTATGGAAATATAAGTGACTTAGAACAAAGATTTGAAATTTTTGGCTTTTTACGAGTTCACAAAAGTTATCTGGTGAATATGAGATATATTGAGATTTTTCAATGTAAAAGGCTTGTGCTAAAAGGAGGAATTCAAATCCCATCTAGTACAAGAAGATACTCTGATCTGAAACAGCAATATTTAAAATGGGAGGCGGAAAATAAATGGAGTATTTGCTGAGTGCTTTATATAGTAGTGTCGATAGTATTTGTTTGTTGGTTTTCTTGAGTATATTTGCATCACAAAGGTTTACTAAGATAAAACAAGGTTTTATCGCAAGTCTTTATATTTTGTCTGTTTGCATTGCTGTTATATTAAATATAATACTATTTCAATATAATACTACAATTAAAGTGACACTTGTGCTTGTTTGTGGGTTTTTATATGGGCGGATTTTATATAAGAATATATCCACTCCATATCTGCTGCTGTTTGTAATACTTGAATATCTGTTGACATATTTGTTGTCATTTATAAGTTTATATATATCAGCAGTTATTTGTAATGTAAATATATCTACATTTAAGGAAAAAGAGGTGACACCATTTGTGGTGTCATCAGCAATTTATTATTTTCTTCAGGTTATCTTTATATTGACTATAAAAAAGTTGGTTTGGCACAAAAAGAATCTAAAAAATAATCTCGGACAAAATTCAATACAGATTATTCTCTATCTATTATTTCCGTTGGCCTCTTTTGCTATGCTGCTTGTATTACTACGAATCACAAGTAGACAGGGTCTAAGTGAAGGGGCTATTATTGGATGCTGTTGGATGATTTTTATAGCAAATGTTGCGATACTTTATCTTCTAGATCAGATGGAGCGGAACAGACAAAGTAGAGAAAAATTATTAGCATTGGATCAACAAATACAATTACAGGGAAAAAACATTGAAGAAGCATGTAATTTGTATTCTAATCAGCGCAAACAAATTCATGATTTTCGAGCGCACCTTGATATGCTAAAACAGCTTCTTGATGACCAACAATTTGACGCTGCTGAAAGTTATCTAGACTCAATTTTGAAACAACAAAGTGAACGTATATTCCTTGTCAATTGCCACCATGCTGTTTTGAATACATTATTTAATTCTAAAGCGTCTGAAGCAATTAGACAAAATATTGATGTCCATTTTGAAGTGAACGATTTGTCCAGTCTAACAATAGATGCAATAGATTTGACCGTTTTACTGTCCAACCTGATTGATAATGCAATTGAAGGATGTAAAAGATGTGCTCAAAACCGTTCAATTCAAATTCAGGCGAATGTTAGAGCAGGTCAATTTAGTTTCATTATCCGAAATACGGCGCTCCCAGTTAAAATAATTAATAATGAAATTCCTTCAACTAAATCTAATCCGCATTTGCATGGGTTTGGGCTTTCCAACATCAAAGCAATCCTGAACAAATACTGTGGAGAATATGCCATGTCATACAAAGACGGTTACTTTCAATTCATCTTTGAAATCCCCTTGAATCTGCATTCATGACAAAAAAGCCTGCGTTTATTACAATATAATGGATTTTTAAGGCGTTGACGTGTAGTATAGTAAAAAGCAACAAAACATAATATAAATTGGGTATCATGATATGAGGGCGTTTGCGGTATGGCTGACAAAACAATGTATAAGCTTTGATCTTATAGAGAAAGACTTATTTGAATGGTGTGTTTATAGCTTTGAAAAGCGAATAACATCCCTTTTGACATGGGTGTTTCTTTTGACCATCGGATTTTACTTCTTTGGAGTAATTCATACAATAGCATTTGTAGGAAGTTTTCTTTTTCTGCGAAAATATACCAATGGATACCATGCATCTACTTATTTAGGGTGTCTTATGTTATCTATTTTGGTTGAACTTTTTGGCCTAACATTTGCACAATCTTTACCGTTGATACCTGCAGTGATTATGGTATGTTTATCCGATATTGTAATCATGATTTATGCTCCGTGCAATGATATAAAAATACATTTAAATGCAGCGGAAAATCTGGCGTTAAAAACTAAAATCAGACGATGTGTACTTCTGTTGAACGGTATTTATATAATTCTAGCCATTATTCAATCTTCTATATCGAACTATATTGCGGTGGCTTTAGCTGCTGATGCAATATCGTTAAAAGTGAAAAACAATAAATTCCATAATTAAAAGGAGGTTCTTTATGCGAGACACTGCAAAGCTCATACTGCAAAATGTTCTTCAGGGTATGATCAAACGTGAAAGGGAGAAGTGGCCGCCGGACTCACCCGGAGCATACTATCAACCTATGCGCCCAGAGAGCGATAAAACAAGTAAGAGCGATGATAAAGCCGACTCTTGACAGAGCAATCAATAATTTATACTACTAGGTAAAAGGCGGCAAGTGAGCTTCCTGCATCCTCCATCGGAATTGTAAGAAAGTTCGCTTGCCGTCTTTTTATATTCAGCATAGCAATTCTCTGGTTTACCTCAGAAAAGCCGAGATATGTTTCTACACAAAGGAGGACACCCATGCTAAATGATTTACGATCCGAGCTTCACGTTTCCAGTTGTCCCAAGTGCGGAACCCGCCTCATGTGTGGAAAAATCATTGTTACTGGATTACATAAATGTTCCAGATGCAACCGTCACTGGGTGATCCAGATGGAAAAGAACAAGGTTAGTGTGACAAGGGCGTCTTTACATTTTGAAAAGCTCGAAGAACTTGAAGAGTTTTCCTGATTATTTCTAATTTTATAAAATAAGAACTGAATATGGAATGAGACATACTGTAGCTGCTGTTGAACTGGGTACAAGCCCTTAGGAACAGAATTCAGGAGTCAAAAGTTTGTTCGATAGGACTGAACCGGCTATAGGCCGGACGAGCCGGCAGACGGAAGCGATTTCCTTAGGTTAGGGAAATTGCGGCTGTCTGCCGGCCTTTTTTATTTGCTATCTAGTTGTCGCTTCCGTCGCCCCACGGGAGTGACAGATGCGCCAACACTGGGAAACATATATCGCCAGATATCCTTGATCTTCAGATTTTGCATGTCTATACACGCGTCAAAATCTGGAGGATAACACTATGCGCTTTGACATTATGGAATGTGGAATTAGAATTCGGGCTATGAGAGAGGATTTACATTATACACAAATGCAATTTGCAGATCAGCTGAATATCAGCCTTGACCATCTGAAGTCCATTGAACGTGGTCGCCGTGCCTGCTCGCTCGATTTGATGGCTCAAATTGCCCTTACATATGATGTTTCATTGGATTTTCTGATCTTGGGTAAAAAGTCGCAAACAGATGCTGCCAAAGAGAAACTTGCAGGAGCAATAGAAATTATTGAACAAGCAAAGCGCATGCTGTAAGAGGTGTACTAAGAGTACACTAAAAGGTGTACTACGAGTCACTCCCGCAATGGAAAAATCTAAGGTATCATAGAGTCACAGCAAGGGCATCCCCCAAACGGAGGGACAAGCCCGAAGCCAGCGGACCTTGAAAAGTGAATAAGCAGCCTTCTGGTACTTCCAGACAATGATACTTCCGTAACTCGCGGCCCGGCCACAAAGAAGGCGGGGCGGCTGAAAAGCCGATGGAGCGGTGCAAATCCGCCGCCAGAAGGTTCCCAACCCTCCCCGGGGTGTCGAGGACAAATGGGGGAGGGAACCAAACAAGATTTCAGCCCACCGCCCAAGGGCACAGAACCCCGGACAGTGGGCTTTTTACATACCTATAAAAGGAGGACGATCCTATGAGCCGTAATAACGCATACAAAGTCGACCCGGCATCCCTTATGACCCTGTGTCCGGTCTGTCTGCACTCGTTTCAGGACGCCAGGAAAGCATTCCTGCGCCGGGCAGACGTTCACCAGCAGACCAAGGATGTCTGTACTTACTGTCAGACCCGCTATGGTTTCGACTATTACGTCCAACCTGCTGCGGCTCACCGAGACACCACCCGTCGAAAGGTAAGAACCTATGTCCCTGCATCTAACCATTGACCCCGAGTTTAAGGGCAAGATTCCACCGCTTCGGGAGGAAGAGCTGAAACAGCTCGAGGAAAACATCCTGGCGGACGGCGTGGTCATCAACCCGCTCATTGTCTGGGATGGCGTGATCGTGGACGGTCACAACCGCTATCGTATCCTTCAAAAGCACCCCGAAATTCAGTTCAGTACCTATGAGAAGGAGTTTCCCGACCGGTACGCAGCTATCGCCTGGATCTGCAAGAACCAGTTGGGCCGACGGAACCTGACGCCGCAGCAGTTCAAATACCTGGTCGGACAACGATATGAAGCAGAAAAACAATCTAAAGGAATAGAGTTTCAGGGAAACCAGTACACTTCACAAGACAGAAGTGGTCTGGGTCAAAATGACCCAGACCAAAAGTTGCATGGTACACGCTCAAGAATAGCAAAAGAAACGCAAACAAGCGATAGTTATGTAAGACGTGCAGCGCATTTCGCCAAGGGTGTAGACGCTGCTGAGGAGACTGAGCCAGGCATCAAACAGGAAATCCTTTCCGGCAGCATCAAGCCCACAGAGAAGGCCGTGGCGGCCATTGCCAAGGCTCCGCCGGAGGAGCGGCCCGCTCTGGTCCAGCAGCTCCGGCAGGCCAAAGAAACCGAGAAGTCCGAAGAAAAGCCGAAGCCCAGGCGCAGCGCCGCCGAGACCCTGCAAGCCATCCGGGACATCTCAGCCAACATGTTGCAGTCCAACGGGGAAATCGACGCAGACGATATCTGCG
>ERZ1090861.1001-NODE-1001-length-15656-cov-11.874367_pt1 | contig 15656 bp, 2 predicted proteins | sample MGYA00478482_ERZ1090861 | MGnify/ENA primary metagenome ERZ1090861 (study PRJEB33644, sample SAMEA5815744) | chicken gut metagenome | biome: Chicken; feature: Gastrointestinal Tract; material: Caecum | place: Ireland | collected 2019-01-01 | study: A study of... | reverse complement strand
TCAATATTAAAATGAAATAAAAATCAAAAATTTTACCTACAATAATGGCGCAAACATTCTGAAAAAGGTTTGCCCAAATTTGCTCGTAAGTGGCTTTTGTTTGAAATATGTTAAGTCTATTTGAATTGATTTTTTTATATCTTCTTCTAATATTTTATAACATTTATTTATAAATTCTTTATTATATAAAAATGCATTTATTTCAAAGTTAAGGGCAAAAGAGCGGTTATCTGCATTACAAGTGCCAATGGATACACAAACATCGTCCATAATTAATAATTTAGAATGTAAAAAGCCATTGTATAGATATATTTTTGCTCCACATTCTACAAGTTCACGAGCAAATGAAAGTGTGGCAAGGTATACAAATCTTTTATCTGGTTTTTTAGGAAGCATAATTATTACTTCTACCCCACTTTTAACTGCCTGCTTTAATGCAGACATAAATATATCGTCTGGTACAAGATATGGTGTTTGAAGTATAATTCTTTCCTTTGCTGAGGATATCATTTTAATGTAGCTATCCTTTATATAATGTACTTTACTTTCAGGTCCGCTACACACAATTTGAGCAACAACATTTCCGCACTTTTCCATTTTTGGGAAATAGCCAAGTGCTACTAATTCAGAAGATGATATATGCCTTTTCTTGCAAAAAAACCAATCGTTGAAAAAGGCATTTTGAAGCCCATAGACAGCGTTTCCCTCTATCCTTAAGTGGGTGTCACGCCAAGGTGATAGTTTTTTCTTTAGTCCCATGTGATCATCGCGGATGTTTATTCCTCCTACATAGCCAATTCTGCCATCTATAACTGCAATCTTTCTGTGGTTTCTGTAGTTCATTTTAAAATTTATAAGCCTTATACCAAATAGAGGTGGAAAAAACTCTGCGACCTCACCACCCGCCTTTTTTAATCTTTTAAAAAATCTTCTTGGAGCACGAATACACCCAACGCTATCGAATATTAATTTTACTTTAATGCCTTCACGCGCCTTGTCGCAAAGGATTTTCATAACTTCCTTACCTACGCCCTCATCATCAAAGATATAATATTCCATATTTATGGAATGTTTTGCGTTTCTTAAGTCCTCTTTTAAAGCTTCAATTTTTTCTCTTCCAAAAGTAAAAATTTTAACATCGTTATCAAAATATGGCAGGCTACTAGACGCCCTTTCATTAAAACTTGCAAGCTCAGCTTCTCTATCAGAGAGCTCTGGGAGCCTTAAAAGTTCTTCCCATACAAAGCTTTCGTAGGTGTCCTCATATAATATTTTGCGCTTTAACATTCGCCTTGTTTTAACGCTAAGACCACTGCCAAAAATGATATAAAAAAGGAAGCCAAGAATTGGCACAAAAGTGAGAATTACAAGCCACGAGATAATTACCTCGGGCTTGCGTCTCTCTATAAACATCATTGTGCCAATTAGGACAATATTTATTATTAAAATAATCAATGTAATATAGTCCATAAGCTCCTAATTTAAGATATTTTAGTAATAGTGTATTCTACACAATTTGTTCCGTTTGTAAAGTTAAAGCCAGCAAATTGTGTAGCTAAATTTAGTGAAAGTTCACCCGCAGAATCTGCAGTATATTCAATTTCCTCTCCACCTTCTTGAACAATTTTATAAGTGCCCAATTCTGGAAGTGTTACTGTTGGATTATTTATTCCAACTATATCACAATTTGTAATGTTACCAGAAAGCTCTACATATCCATTAGAAGTTGAAGTTATCTGAACAAAGTTATAGACAAGCCTAGTTTCATCGCTTTCATTATTATCCTTAAAGAATACATAATTTCCAAGCGATCCACTATCTAAAGCTACTAAGTTTGTAACATCACTTTGTAAACCAACTGTATATGAGTTTCCTGCATTTGCTGATGTAAATAAACTAGATAATGTAAAGCTGTCATCACTTTTTACATAGATATATCTAGTTTCACTTCCTGAAATTGTATAATAGCCAGCATCTAAACTTAAGTTGGAAGTGATTTGAAGTGAATCAGTTAATGAAAGATTAGAAATATTTAATCTATAACCATAACTACTGAAATCGCCACTAGTTATTGATACTATATCTACAACTTTAGCGGTATCTATAGAATTATTTACCATCATTGCAAGACTACTAGAATAACCAGTTGGAACAGCCCAACTAACATTCCTTACTTTAGTTAAGGTGCCATTTCTGTAAGCAAAAGATGAACCACTATAGTAAACCATTTTTAAATCTATTTTGTCACTGCTTAAATATAGATATTGTCTTTGAGAGTTTTCATCCTCATAGAAGTACATACCTGAACCATATGGTAAAGTTATTTCCCAAGCTTCACTAGCTTCAAAGTGAGTCATTTCACTAACATCATAGCTTATATTTTGTCCCTGCAAACCAGTTAGATAGTACCAACCAAGAGAGGAATCGGAAAGCTTAGCCTCATGCGCTGTTAAAGACTTGAATTCTATCAAAGACTCTCTTTCAGACTCTGCAAGGAATATAAAGTTTGAACCATCGCTCATTCCTGTAGTTGCATCTGAATTTAATCTATAGATATAAGAGTAGCCACCACTATATAATGCCTCCGCCGTTTGATTGCCTAAGAAGTTTCCTGTTTCATCCTCAGGTGAACCTGTAGGTGTAAACATTTGAAGCTGAATTGTATTATTAGGCGAACCTTCATCAGCATAGAAGTAATAGTAATATTCTTGATCCCAACTAGGTACTACATGCAAGCTATAAAGTCCATTTTCTACATCTATAGAAGTTCCCCCGTATACCACTGAGCTTATGCCCAAATTTGTATTAGGACTATTTCTATCTAAAGCGGATAAGAATGAACTAGTACTTGTAAACATATACATATTGCTATTCTCGGCAGGATAACTTGCAGTAACCCGTATAAACTGAGCCTTTTTAGTACCACCCGAATAGGTTTCATCAAATAAGTAATATGTGTTGTTAGTAAGTTCTGAAAGCTTTGTTGTAACACCATGATACTCTGTTAATGCAATTTCTTGATTAGTGTTTAGGGTTATTGTCTCTAAATTGAAGTTAGAAGTTGTACCATCATTTTTAACTGCATAATTACCAACATTAAGACTTCCACTTGTTCCTAAATATTCAATTCTATAAAAACTAAATGGCTCGATTGAAGTATATTTTACATTTACAATGTGGTCTGGACAAGAATACTCATTTGTATCTTCTTCACTAGTTGGGTTTATTGTGGTGTATGCCACATTTTCAACCAACTCGTAATTATAGGTAGAAGACCTAGTTTGTAAATAAGTTTTTAAGTCATCAATATTAACGCCAGCTTGCCCACTTACCTCTGGGCTAAGTGAGTTATAGAAATCTCCTGTACCTTCAATTACAAAACTCTGACGATATTTTAAGTTTACATTAATTAAATTGTAATATGCTTTTGTATACCCAGTTGTAGATGTGGTGCTTACAGCTTTTAAAAGCCAACTATGGTTTTTACCTGCTTCTCTGTTGCCAGAGTCTACACTTGGAGTAATGAAACTTGAATATGATTCCTCATCTGTTCCATCTGAAGGCGCGCCAATGTCAGCAAAGGTATCATCGAAAATTGGAAGCACAAGTCCTGTTTGAGATGTTTCATATCTATTTATTCTACCTTGGCCTGTTGTGCTGTTATAGTATTCTTCGTTTTCAAATGCGCTTCTTAAATCTAATACCACGCCACCAGCTGTGATTGGGCTATAAGAGATATAACCTACATATTTACTGCCTAGAAGCACATTATCTTCTCCACCTTTTTGACCATAAGCATCAACTTTAAATACAATAATATGATTTGTTTGTATAGCGCTTGAAGCGTCATCACTTATCACCATATCATCAATTTGAATATTCTCGCCAGCAATTGTACTGTAGTTTTTAATTATTAACCTATATTCATAATTTAAACCTGTGATTATTTCATCTTCTCCAGTGAAAATAGATTGTAAATTTATTGTGATATCATATTGATAATTAGCTATTTTTGTTTCATCTTCATCGACTTCAACACCATATGATTCATCGAAAGGAGTAAATACATTAGTATTAGAAAGAGTGCCAAGCTCTAGAGTATAGCCATTAGCATCAAAACTAAAAGTTATATCTTCACTTGTTTTTATTTCTCCTGTAGTTCTAGATACCGCCTGAATATTTGTTACTATTTTTTGATTTTTTAGTGTAGTTCTATCATTTATAGTTCTTAGGAAAATATCAAGTTTGCTTGTATCATCCACATTTGCTGAAATTAGCGTTGTATTTTGGAATAGCTCAACAAGTGTATAATTATATTGCCAAACGCTATTTTCTTCAGTCTTTTCTCTTTCTGGGAAAAGACCATAAACCTGGATAACTCTGTCGTTTGGGGTTTCAACAGTATAATTTATGTTTTCATAAATTGTTTGAATTTCATTACCTTCGCTATCTAGCTCAGTTGCCTTACGCTGAATTGTGTAGTTGCCTACAGACGGAGCTGTAAGGGTGTTCTCAGTGAGCACGATAGCAACCGTGCCCACCTCGATTGAATTTTGTTTATCTGCACTTCCGCCGTCAGTATAATCTACATACGCCCTTACTGAAACAACAATTGCGTTTGTGGTGATGTCAAAGCTTGCATCAGTGGTGATGGTGCCTTCTTCATCAATTGTAGCAAGACCTGCACCATAGCCTGAAACCTCATCGTCTGTGTTGATTTCAAAGAATATTCTTTGGTTCTCACCATTATTGAAGTATGTGCTTAAAAGAGAAATAATATCTCCGCTTCTGCCAACTACTTGGAAGTTTTCCGTCCATCTGCTAGCAGGAATTGTGTATATCGTACTGCCATTTACAACTGTTGGGTTACAAGCTGCAGCATCTATTTGCTTATAACGAAGAGTGCCTGAATTACCATTGGTGTCTACACCATATGGGTTTGGTGTAACAGTATAGCCAATAGAGTTAGAGTTATATAGGTCGCTCTTAGCAAATTTTGTTACATAGCCTTTAAAGATATTAGTTCTTGAAGTTTTTGTGCTCATGTTGAACTGGTCTACAGATTTAATATCTAATAAATCTCCTGAAGCTATATCATCTGCTGGAATGCTTGAAAGCTCGGTTATCTTAAATTTTTCTATTGTTAAAGTAGATTGTCTTGCAGTTTGATCGTATGTGTAATTAGAAACTTCCTCACCTATAGCTTGATATTTAATTTCAGAATTTCTAGTGTAGGTTATAGTAATTTTGTATTCTGCATTGATATCAGATTCCTCTAATGTAGTCTGATCTATTATAGTTGTGAGTGGAATGTGAATATAGTGAGAGTACATTTCTGTGACATAAAGCGTATAAGGTGTAGTTGTTAAAGTTTCACCGCCAGTTTCTACTGAAATGCTAAGAGGAACTCTTGCCCCTGAAGTTTCCACAAAGCCAGCAGGAATTAATAGACTTATAGTATCCGTGTAGATATCTGTTGCCTTTGCATCTAGCTGATCTTGGCTAGTTAATGGCATATCACTTAATGTGAAGCTCCAAACATTGTTTATGTTTGAATCATCTATACCATTGCCTTCTTCATTTAGAAGTTCAAATCTTAAAGATTTAGTTTGTGTTCCATCGTAATTCAACAAGAAGTTAACTTGTTTTACGCCGTAAGCTGTGCTTATGTTTACATCTACATTATAGGTAGCATTATCTTGATAGATTTTTAAATAATCTGCCACTGCCTTGTCATATTCTTCTTTCTTAAATACACCACTAGCAGTATCAATAAAGTCCGCTCTTTTTGGGGCCTCCTTATTTCCTACATCCATAGAGTTTAACATTATCTTTTTATCTCTAAAGATTTTATCTGTGATATCTAGCTCTAAATCCTCATTTGTTTCATAATCACCAGAGGTTGCTGGGAAGAGATAATCTAAAGTGAACTCTGTTGGAAGATAGGTGAAACTTTCATGTATAGCTTCGTTTTCTGCTAAACCAACTGGAGTAAAGTTTGTAGCATTGAATTCTATCCTTGAAGACGCTCTGCTAGAAGCAATTGTTCTGTAAGTTATGGCGCCATCGTAAGTGCTACCATACACAAAAGTTACGCTTTCGTTATTTACAGTTGTTGTAGCGCCCCCTCCACTGCCAGTAGTTGTAGCAACAGGAGCATTTGTTGTTAATTGTAATGAAAGATTTTTAGTTGTTGGGTTTAAAGCCACAATCTTTAAGCTAGTGCCCGTTCTTGCAGTTTCTGTGTAAGCAAACATTAGTGCGGTGTTGTTATCGTTTGTAGCACCGGTAATGCTTAGGCTTGTAACTCGCATATAGGTTTCACTTGAAGAGAGATCGTATTGTGAGAAATCTATACTTTCAAAGTTACTGAAGTCGCTTAAGAAGAAGTATTGATTTTCCTCACCATTAAGCTCTGAGCTTGGAATAGAAAGCGTTCCTGTAACACTAACAGTGTTTGCTCTTTTAATCTCCATTGTAACTTCAAGCGTACCGCTCTCTAAGTTCACGCCAGATAGGTCTAGTGAATAATCGTAACTTCCAAGGCTTGCTGTACCAAGGTTGTTGCCCTCTTTTCTATCTGAAATGCTAATAAACTTAGCAACATCAAAGGTTTGATTATCTAAAACATTGTTGCTATCTGCTGAGCTTATTGTTACCGCATAGCGCTGTTTTAAATAGATTGTTGTATAAATTAGTATTTCTTCTGTAGTTCCGCTTTGTAAAGATACATTAAAGGTTATTTCAAGAGTTAGCGGAACGGATAGCGCGCCTGCATAGAAGCTTGCATTCATAACCTTAAATTTTGCTTCTTGTTCGCTATTGCTAACTTTATCTAAAGAGTTAGAATTTACGCCATCGGAAAGCGCCCTAAAGGTTGCTGTTGGAGGAACAGAAGTACCACCAAATGTCTGGTTATAGCCAGAAATCAGAACATAGTAATCTGCACCAATATTAGATAGATATGCAAGTCTTTCAGCTGAAGTAGAAAGAGTACTGATGTAATAGTCATAATCTATTATATAGATGCTTGAACCTTCCCAAATTTCATTTCCTTGAACTTGAGCGCCCTCTGAATCGATTATCTGACTAATTCGTGTGCTAGATTCAAAGGCTACAAGCACAACATAATACCTTAAAGTATATCCGAATACATCTGTGATATCTATATAGCCTTCAATATCTCCATAATGTGCGGTTAAAGCACCTCTCTGGAATTGAACAATGTTGTTGCCCGTGCTAGCCATAGAAATATAGTTTTGTAAGTTAGAACTTAAAGTGTATGTGAATGCAGTTGCTTGGTTAGAAGTGTTAGAACCATTTGTGTGTTTTAATACAACACGACTGGAATCTCCGCTCCTTGCAATAGCAAATGGAAGTTCTACCTGACTATCTGAAGAACCTATACCCATTTTCCCTTCATAGTAGATGTAAAGTGGTGTGCTTTCAGAGTTTTGTGTTGTAGCAGAGCCTTCACCATTGTTTAAGCTATACTCCCAATCTGGAAGCACTTTTATCATGATATACTCATCTTTAGGTTGAGCATCTGTATCACCAATCTTTACAGTGTATGTAACTTTATAGATTACATAATTACCCTCATTTTCTGCCCCGTCTGCCATGATGTTGAAATCGTAAGTATAGGCATTTGCAGTGCCAGCATTAGCTTGAAGAGGTGTAATTCTTGCTGGTGGATAGTTGTATGGTGAATCTAGCGTTCTTAAAGCTAAGTAGCGAACTTGATAACTATCTCCACTGCCCGTAGCTGGGAAAGCTGTAGCATCATCATCTGGATTTGCTTCGTACGCAGAAAGTTGAGCTTCAAACTGAGTATAGTCGTAATCTAAAGTAGTTACCATAAAGAGTGAAATGTTTATATTTCTATTATTTTCAGTAGCAAAATAATCTCTTGGGTAATCTTCTCCGTTATATTTTGTAATATCCCAAATGTTATTATCTCCAGAAACTCCAAGTATGCCTAGGCTAGAATCGTTTGCCTCTAAGGTTTCCATAAAGCCCTGAGATACTGTTTTTCCGCTACCAATCTTAAAGTCGAATACTGCTTTATAAGAATAGGTTATAAAAGGTTGGGTTAAATAGTCGAATAAGTTAAATATAACTGAAGTGCTATTTGTAGCTGTGCTGAGATCTAAGGTTATGCTAGACATTGTGCCACTTGCACCCTGTGTTGCATATAGCACATTTGCATATTTAGAGTAGTCTACTAAATCGCCACGGTAGTATAAGCTAATTCTTGTTTTAACTTCACTTGTTCCAACAGTTGCTATATCGCTAAATAGCTGTCCACCACTGATTGAGAAGTAATAATCAAAACTATTAGTGCTTGTGCTACTAGCATATGGGTCTATTCTCTCATCTGGTTTTGTAGTTAAATTTGTAAAGCGTAAGATTAAATCTACCCTACTATTTCTAAATTCACTGCCAATTGTTACACTATCGCTAAAGGTTGCCCCGTTATCTATAGAAATTTGTGCCTTTCCACCTGCAATATCCTTAGCACTTATAACTGTGTTATCATTAAGCGTGCTTTTACCTAAGAAACTTAAAAGTTGATAGTCTGTAGAGAATATTGCATCTTTATCTGCAGTTAGAATAAATATTTCAGATGTTGTGCCATCGCCTGACACTTCTGTGTCGCCAAAATAATTTATCTCATAGGAGTATACATTTCCTAAGTTTTTATCTAGACGAACCACATAGGTATCTCTCTCTATGCCGTCCACCTCTATTATAAATGAAAGGTCTATAGAGTTTATTGAGCTAGTTCCATCCGTGTTCCAACTTAAAGTTGTTGAAGTTCCAGAAAGCGCATTGTTTTCATCAAGGCCTGTAGCTGTAATATATCTTTGCCAGTTTGTACCGCCAAGTATAATTCTTACACGATCAGAATTTGCTGTAATAGTTTCTTCGCCATCTGTTACAGTTACTCTTGTTTGTGTAGAAATTAAACCAGACTGTGTAAAGTTGATATTGTAGGTAATTGGAGAATCTGTTGTTCCCACTGGCAAATAAATATATTCAGCTGTTCTAGCTTCTCCACTAGCCGTTGGATAGTTTATTGTAACAACTGTGTCTGGCTCAACCTCAAAGCTTACATAAGCGTGATATACAATGCCATTTACTGTTATAGTAACATGAATTACAACTGGAGTTACATCTGCAACGGGTTGAGTTTGCACAATTAATTTAGGAATGCAAGTTTGGTCTATAGCATCACCTTCTACTTGCTCTCCATCAGTGTTGAAGTAACCAACGCTTGCAACAACTGCATTAGTGCCCTCTTCTACAAACACACCAAGAACAGTACCAGAATAGTAGTTAGTTCCGTCTGTAATAACACTAAATAGTGCGTTATCCGATGCAACTAAAGCATCATTACCTACAGGAGTAGCAAATTCTTGAATAGCAATAACCTCTCGCTCTTCATTTGCAGGTATTGGAGCTGAAAGCTCGTAAAAGTTGCTTTCATTAAACTTAGTTGATACATTAGGATAAACTGTTAAACGGAATGTGTACACATATTTTTCTGTCATTCCATTAAGTGCTAAGTTAAGCGTTATATCATAAGTTCTGCTTGCTGTGAGTTGAGGAAGTGTTATATCACCATCTGCATTCATGCTTATTTGATATCCAACAGCTGGAATTTCACCATTGAGCCTTACATCTAAAGTAGAATTTGCCCAATCTATAGAACTGAAGATATCTTCATCCTCGCCACTTTCCTTGCCTTGAAGTAAGGTTAATAAACCGGCTTCATCTTTTAAATCTAAAATTCTATCTGAATAGGTGTAGTACTCGTTTTTAGCACTATCATAATATAGAACATAATCTATAGGATTTAAGTTCGCTTCAATGTTAGATTTAAATGTTACATTGAGCACTCTATAAGCCGAGCTGACATTTTCGCCATACCTTGTGTAAAGCACAACTTTAAAGGTTATATCACTAACTAAACTTATTTCTGGGTCTACAAGTGAAATAACATTTCTTTCAGTGTTGAAAATGAGTTTATCTTTACCATTTTCACTAACATCGTAATAGTAGAAGTTTAATAAGTTAGATCTTGTTGCAACTCCGCCTTGAATGCTTACTAATGCAACTTCATTTGCTAAGTCTAGTTCATAACCATCTTCTGCAGTTTTTTCAATACTTGAGGTTGTGTATTGTGTTGTAATTTCATTAGGAAGTCTGAAATCATAAGTTTCATAGTTATAGCCAACAATTATAGTGTATTCAGCTGATGCTCCAAGAGAATTTTCTCCTAAATACGCCTCAGCATTTATAACTATTGTAAGCATTGTGCCTTGAACATAATATACTACAAGCTCTCCGCTCTCTGAAAGGGTTACAAAGCCTGAGATGTTATTTCCCGTTACAGGTATGTTTCCTACCTCTAAAGATACTATTGAATATTTTAAGGTGTAAGAGGTTTCTACATCTATATAAGTGCCATCATCTTCTAAGCTTTGAAGAGCAAATCTCCTGCCAACAGGCTCGCCCTCTTCATCCTCTCTGTAGTTTGGAATTTTTTCTTCAAATGCTGTGTTTAAATCTAGGTGAATATCTGTGTTAGAAGTAAAATCTAAATATTCAGCCACGCCAGAGCCCGTTGGATTAGTGCCATAGATATATGGATAGTAAACATTTAAATCTGCATTTGGAACAACTTTAATTCTATAGTTAAATATTGTAGTTTGGTCAGCGCCTGAGTAGCATATAATTCTAATAAATTTTTCAGTTCCATAGGTGTAGGTTGTAAGAACACCAGTTAGAGAATTGAAGGTGGCATAAGCATTTGGGTTTGAGGTTCCATCTTCATTTACAATTCTAAATGAGAAGTTGGTTTTATTTCCATATTCACGAGATATACCATAGCCAGCTTCGTCAAATAGGTCATAGAGATAATAGGTTTTACCACCATTATATGAGTCGTAAACCTCCTCATCTTGTAAATACTGAACATCATTTAATAAGTATATATTTTTATTTACTTTATTTATAAGGTTTTCATAATCTGCAGTCTGCTTTTCATCGTTTGAAGTGTTGTATTTAACAAACTCATAACTTCCTGGGATAATAAGCACATTAAATGTAATTTCTGCCACGCCCTCTTGAACTATTTTGAAGGTGGATTGATTTACATTTAAAATTGAACTATTTACAGTGATTGTACCAGCCGTATCATCTAACACATAATTTATATTGTTAGTAAAGCTTATAGAATATTTACCTGCATTTGTTTCATTTGTTAAGCTTCCATCTGCATTTGAGAATAAGCCTAAAATGTCAGAATAGTTATATCTGTAACCTGACACTAAAACTAAATGTAATACATCTGTATCAGAAGCCCTGTTATAATTAGCGAATGCATTATGTGTAATATTTTCTAGTGTTGTTGGATCTGCTTCATCATTTGCAGTGGTTATGGTGTATCTATTTAATTCTACATTTGGCTGAGCAACATTTGCTGAAATATCAAGTTTTATTTTAGCAATTGTGGTGTAATTACCTTCTGTTCCATAAAGCACATAAAGTTCTAGTGTTTGAGTATCAAGAATTGTGGAGTTTATTTGAAGATATGCGCCCTGCGAGTTATTATCTATGCCAAAAGTCTGTGAATTTTCTGAAACGCTCACTTCTGTTGCTGAGAATGAAAGGTTTATATTAGAAAAATCTCCAATTAAATCACCTGCAGTATCTATTCTCTTAATTAAATTAAATAGAGCTGTATCATTTACAGAATAAACTTCTATTCTTTCTTCATTTGTTCCTGTGGTGCCATTTAGATAATAAGTTCCAAGGTTGATAGTTCCATCGGACTCCACAGTATAGCCAGTGCTATCTACACTTACATTAGGCGTAACATTAAAGTATAGGTTTTGTTTAAAACCAAAGCCCACATTGTTTGGATCGTTTCCTGTATAAAGGGTAACCACTTGCTCGCCAAGTTTATCTGCACCAAAGTTAAGTGTTAATTCTGTTCCGTTATCGGATAAACTAGCAGTAGAAAGTGCTGTATCAAACGCTTCGCCGTTTTCGTCAACAACTTTTAAAGCTCCGCCTGAAACATAGGCTGAATTTTCAAAGTTTAAGGTAACTGTAATCTGATTGTTTGAATAAACTCCCCTATAAATTGGGTTTTCGCCTACGCTTTCAGCGCCTGCTTGAACTGGGGAAATGGCGCTATCTGTAAGAACAATAGCTGGAGAAATAGTAAAGCCTATAGTCTGCTCTAAGAAGAGCCCTGGCACAGATGCAGTTAAATTAAAGCTTAAAGTATTACCAAAATTTTGCCTTACTTGAAGCTGGGTAGAGTTTGCATTGAAAGCTAACCAATCTTGATAATTATTTATATCTGTAGCTTCAAAACTTGTAACATTATATAGAACATAATCTCTATCATTTAAGTGATATGTAATTCTAAATATTGAATTTGGGCCAGTGAGAGAGATGTTTTTATTTGTAACACCTAGAACTCTCATATTTACAACTTCTGAAGAAGGGTTATATTGATCTTCAATATCAAAAGTTTTATCAACTCTGTTTTCTGTGATCTGTTCATCAATATCTGTATAATATTCTATTCTACTTACATATCCCCCCTGTGATTCATGGAAATAAAGCGTTGCACTTGGGTTTTCTGTAAGTGAAGAAGACTTTGTAGATGTTTGAACGCTTACAGTATAATTGCCATTTACTGAGTCTGAAGTTATAGCGCTATTAACAATTCCAGTGCCGTCTACATCATCTAAAAGTACTACATTATATTTATCAAATACAATTACATTAAACTTGCCATTTGCAGAGAATAGTTCTTCTTCTATATCTCCAGTAAAACCTGCCAAGCTATAAGCAGTTGTAATAGATTCTGCTATGTATCTGTGGTCACTTTCCACATCCACTTGAGTATCGCCAAGAATTTCTATACTCTTTTGAATTCTTGAGTCTTCAGAGGTTTGAATGCCTTGTCCTTCAGTTTGACCAAAGATTATTCTAGCTGGGTTGCCGTCGTAGACTTCAAAGTTTTTAGAAAGTGCTGGGTTACCATAGTCTACCGAGCTTATTGGCTCAATTTTATTTTCCGTTTTTTGATATAATAGTTCAAATTTAAGCTCTATATCCTGAGAAACATTTCTTACTATAAATGGAACATAGATTGCCCTTGTATTTTCATCAAGCGTTCTAATGTTACCAGAAGAAATATTTACCTTTTGGTAAGTTATAACACTTGTCTGCAGACTTGTTAAAACATTTGTAAATTGAATTGTAATATCGTTATTATTCCATGCGTCTATAAATATGCTTTCATCGCCCGCGCTAAACCTTATTTCCATTACAAAGGAAGGAAGCCCTGTGCTATTATATTTAAAAGCATAGATTTCATTATTATTAGATGCTGTTGCATTTTTAATGCCATCTAAAGTGTAATTTAAGTTGTAGTTTGCAAGGTCTACAGTGGTTAAACCTGCAGTTACTGTATCTAGCGTTGTTTGGTCTACAATGGCATGAGCAGATAGCGTTTTTAAAGTTTTAGTAATAACAAATTCAAGAGGTTGATTGCTTAGAGGGTTATCTTGATTTTTAACAATTGTTACTATTTGGTAATATCCGCCAGCATCTAAAATAGGAGCGCCAAGATAGTCTGTTTGAATTACAACTGCTATAACATTGAAAGTACCTGTGCCTAAGGTTTCAAATTCACCGCTTATATCTTCAATTTCTGCATAGGAAGAATATGAGCCAAGACCATAGCTTTGGAATAAGCTATCAAAGTTAAATAGTGATTCTCCTGCTGGAATTAAACCAGAGATCATATTGTAGATATTCTCATCCGCAACAGTGGTATAAGCTATATATTTTATAGTTGTATATGAGCCTTGAGTTATGTTTATGTTGTTAAACAAGTTATAGCTTCTATGTACAATATCCTCAGGTTCTAAAGCATCCTCGTAAGTAAGAGTTACAGGGTTTTCATCTTTCCAGGTTAAAGATGTAGATACAACACCTGCAGTTGACCAGTAAGGTGTCTGCTTTACCTTTTCTGTTTCTTCAAAATCTTCAGAGAATTCTTCATCGCTACCAAAAATTCTAACTTCAATGTTAAAGTAGATATTTGGATTGTTTACAGCTAAAGTCCAATAGCTTCTATTCATATCTGTGAGATTTGCATTTGGAAGATAGTAAACCGTGTCTTGGTCTGGATCTATATCATTGCCATAAACAACATCACCCTCTGGAGTTACACCAACCATGCTTCCATAGCCAACAATTGCAACCTCATTGCCTCTAGCGCCTTCTTGGAATATAATTCTAATTCCAACCTCACTGAGTTTATATGCCATATCTACGCTTTGATCTGTAGCAAGCACTCTAATTCCAAGTGAATTTTCATTGTCATTAGAAGAATTCGCATATATTATGCTAGTTCTATTGAATGGCAATTGACTTCCGTTAGTTTGAGAAATTTCAAAGCCAGAAATTGTTTGAGTAACAAAGTTTACATTGATATTTGCAGATTTTCCAAGTGTAGAATTGGAAGCTTGAGTAATTAGATCTTCCTCTTCAGTAAACTGAGCTTCGTTTTCAAGCTCTATTTGAGAGTTGTTAAACACATAGGCTGTTATTGTGATAGGTCCATCTGTAGGCATTAGAGCTCTGAAAGTTCTTTTACCTTCTATAAAACCTAAATCTTCTATGTAGCTATTTACATTGCCCTGTGCAGTGGTGAACGCATAGTATACAGATTTTGCTTCCGTTCCACCAAACATATATTGGCTGGAAGCAGGTGTGAACACAGGCTCTACTGTAAAGGTTGAATTTACTGAGAATGTATTTGTTTCCGTTCCATTAGATTTTGCTACAACATCTATAGAGTAAACTGGAACATCGATGTTTATGGTGGTTTCTGCTTGAGTTACAGATACAATATCCGTTCTAGCAACTATGGTGGAAGTTCCACCCTTATTCCAATTTCCGCCTGTGGCTTCAAGATATTCCTGAGTTACAATAACTTTAAATGGCTCGCCAATATTTACTCTTTCAGGTATGCTTATAATACCATTGGAAATTCTGCCGTTAGTTACAGGAAGTGTTTGATTTTTAAAGGAAAGCGTAACGCTTTTTTCCGTAACATCGGCAGTTGAGGTTTGAACTGTCATGTTAAAAGAAATGTCACCATCACTATCCATAGCGCCAACTTCGTTATACACAGACTGTTCAAAATAAATATTTTCAGGCGCGACTTTTTCTTGGTCGAAATATCCAACTGCAAGTAAAATGCCATAGGTCGCACCAAAAACTCCTATTAATGAAAAGAATACAATTAAAAAAATCTTAAAAAATCTCATTTTAATTTCTCCAATATTATTTACATTATTTGCAATATTAGACAAATTAATTATATATTTTACACAATTTTAAGTCAAACAAATCTGCGCTTAAATTATTATATTTTATTTTTTTTTTATTAACTCAAAATTGACAGGTATAAAAAAGTGTGCTATACTAAGAAAAACAAAGGGGAAAAATTATGGCATCTAACTTTTCTATTCCAGTAAAAAGTGCAGAAAAAAATAATAATAAAATTATTGGAAATCAAAAAATTACTTTTGATGAAAAAATGCAAAATGAAATTA
>ERZ1090861.999-NODE-999-length-15716-cov-6.766171_pt1 | contig 15716 bp, 12 predicted proteins | sample MGYA00478482_ERZ1090861 | MGnify/ENA primary metagenome ERZ1090861 (study PRJEB33644, sample SAMEA5815744) | chicken gut metagenome | biome: Chicken; feature: Gastrointestinal Tract; material: Caecum | place: Ireland | collected 2019-01-01 | study: A study of the... | reverse complement strand
TGACCTTAAACACGCCCCGGTTTGGTCGGGGCCCCGCCGCGGCCCGCGCCCGGGCCGGGCACGGCGGACAACATCGGCTCAGCCGACAAAATGTCCGTATAATTCTTTATAGGCGCGCAACTCTAACAGCCGCTCCCCTTCTTCCGTAGACGACAGGTCTTCGTTGGCGCGGTTGATTCTGCGCGCGTTGACAAAACGGTTGGTAAAGATGCCGAACGCAACGAAACTCACCGCAAACAGTACGCCGGCCGCAATCGTGAGATACAAAAACAATCCGTCCCGCCGCGTGGTGATCAGATAGCCGAACACGATCCCGAGAATGAGGAAGAGCGCCGTCGGAACCGCCGTGCCGATAAATTTCCCGCGCGTGGCGGAAATCCGCTGTCTGAGAATGGCCCGGCGCTTGCCCTGTTTGTCCAAAACTTCTTTCCCGAGTTTTTCTTCTGCCTCGGAAACTTCCGCAAGACGGGCCTCGAACACTTCCCGGTACTGCTTTTTGATCGCTTCCACGGCGTCTTCGCCGAGATCGCTTTCCAGGCTGTCATAACCCGTTTCGAGGTATTCGTTCATCAGCTCGTCCGGCTGAGAAAAATCGGAAGTCTTGGCGCGCCAGTAGCCTACGACGGCTTCCCAGGCATTTTCTTCCAGCGCGAGCGCCTTTTCAAATTTCAGTTCGGCCGCCTTGAAACTGCCGGAAAGGAGAAGCTCGTCCCCTTCCCCGCACAGGCGCTTGTAATCCGCTTTGCGCTGCGCCTCTTCCGCTTCTTTCTTCCGGCGGAGTGCGATCGCCTCTTCGGGCGTCAGATTGACGAGATCTTCGTCATCCTCTTCCAGTTCGGGAAATTCAAACGTGACCTCTTCTCCCTCCCCGTCGTTTTCCACGTCGAGATCTTCGAGGCTCTCTTCCAGATCGCCCACCACGACGTCCTCTTCCGTCTCGTTTTCGGTGCCGTCCGCCGTGAGCTGAGTCGCTCCGTCCTCCGCAACCCCGTCAGGGCCGGGAACGGCAGTCTCCTTTTCCTCCTCTCCGGCAATCTCGTCCGTCACGTCCACATAGCCGTCCTTCGTCTTTCTGAGGCGTATGCCCCTGCCGTACTCGTCATCGATGATCCGCTCTTCCATACATTTATCTCCTCATACTGTCTCGGTTGTCCGACCCCGCGCCTTTTCCGCAACGGTTTCTCCCGGGCCGGACTGCCGGCATTCAGGTTCCGGAACGCCCCGGATCTCCGGGGTACCCCGCCGCTTCTTTTTCCTCTTCGCTCAGCGCGAACGGAGAGCGCAATCCCCCTCCGACGCTCTTTTTTCTGCCCGGAAGGGGCGGTACGACCGTCTCCGCAACATAAGTGCGGAATTTTCCGCGATAGCGGCTTTTCGCCCATTCGCAAAGTTCTCTTGTGGCAAACAGCGCCGCCACGCAGCTGCCCGATCCCGTCATCGTCACGCCGAGCGGCGAAAACCCGCGCGCTTCGGCATATGCTTTTTCCACGTCCTCGTTCAGGCGTATCGCCGCCGGATACAGCGCGTTGGACAAATACCTGCCCGTCTCCTCTTCGTCTCCCCGCAAAAAAGCATCGATGCAGGGCTCCGTGAGCGACGCCCGCGAAGGCGCCCGGTCGAACTCCCGGTAACACGCCCCGGAAGAGACGGAAGTCTGCGGACAGATGAGCAGAAAATACAGCTTTTTGCCCTCTCCGGGGACAAGGGAGATCAGGTTGCCCCTGCCGCGCAGACGTGCATAGCCGCCGCGAAGCATATAGCGGGTATCGCTGCCCGAAGCGTCCGCAAGTTCGCCCAGCGCTTCTTCATCTGCGCCGTACAGCGCCGCCAGAGCGGACAACACGCCCGCCGCGTCCGCCGACGAGCCGCCCAGCCCCGCGCCCATCGGGATATTCTTATAGACGGTGATGTCCGCGCCCGTCGTAGAGAACCGGCGGACAAACGCCTCGCCCGCGCGGAACGCGTTGTTGGATTCGGGCGGAATGCCCTCGCTGTCCATGCCGTGCATCGTGACGGATACCAGCTTGTCCTTCCGCTTGCGCACGACCAGCAGATCGTACAGGGAAATGCTCGCGACGAAAGAGTCGAGAAGGTGATAGCCCTCCGACACGCCCGTGACGTCAAGCGTCAGATTGATTTTTGCATAAGCCTTGATTTTGACGGTGTTCATCGGAGAAAATCCCGTTTCGGCGGCGAAGAAATTCTTCGCCGCCGAAAATTTCCGGTTCTATTGTAGCATATTCTTTGTCAAATTTCAAGACTTTCAAAGGCTTCAAAGGATTTTTTCTCAAATTTATCATCTGCGCGGCCGGAAACGCGGCCGTCAGCATTTGCGGCGGTAGACAAAAATCCTTTCTCCCGCCCCGACGGGGAATTTCAGTTCCGGATTGCTCTTTTCCACCTCTTCGGGCGGACGGCGGAGCTGTTTGGCGATCTCCCAGAGCCCGTCTCCGGCACGGGGAATGAAGATGGAAACGGCGCAATCGTTCTCCCGGTATGCCTCCCCTTCTTCCGCCTCGGAAATATATTCCGCTTTCGTCTCCCGGTACAGCCGCAGCGTGACTTTCAGCGTAGCTTCCGCCTCCGCTTCCCCCTCGCGGCGCTGGCGCACGCTCAGCCCGCATACGGTGGCGTCCGCTTCCGCAATGCAATCCGCGTCATAGGATACGGGGAACAGGAAGGGCAGGGAAAGTTCCGCGCTGCGGTGCGCGCCGTCCGCGTCGCAGAGCAGCACTTCCGCAAAAATCGCACCTTCCGCTTCGCCGCCGTTATCGCCGCGCCTGCAGGTGATTTCCGCCCGCGGCAGCACCGCCGCCTGCAACGCCGTCGAGTAGTCGATCGTCCGGGACAGAGACGCCGGACCGCTCACCCGTTCGGTGAAGCGGAGAATATCGACGAGAACCCTGCCCGTTCTGGTCTCTTTTCTGAATTTCAGTTCGCATTCGGGCGAGAACGCGTCCTCGCACGCGGGCAGCTCGTCGCGGAGATACAGTTCGCAGTCGGCGCTTAAAATGAATTCCGCCGTCATCCGGCATTTGCCCTTTTCCTCGTCCGTCCCCGCGGTGAGCACGGCGGATTTCACGCGCACTTTCGCGGAAGCGGGAAGTTTGGGCATCGCTTCGTCGCAGGGAATTTCCAGGCGGAAGGGCACCAGGCGCTCGTAAGAGCAGAGGGATAGATCGCTTTTCAGCGCGCAGAGATTGAGGCTGATTTCGCCGGAAACGACGATCTGCCCCGCTTCGGCGGTGACGTATCCCACATTGACGTTCTCGCTGTGCATGAGAATATCGCCTATGTAATCGGTGTCAAATTCGTCGTCCGTCTCCGATTCGCCAGAGACGCACACCGTCTTGACGATCGGCTGTCCGCTCTTTTTCGCCACGATGCCTTCCCCGCCCGCGAGATATTCCGCCTGTACCGTCCCGTACACCGAAATCTCCGCGCCGACGATCACCGAAATATACAGTCCGGAGCCTTCGCGGCGGTAAGAGACGTTGTCCGTCCTGAAATCGGCCTTCGCAAAACAGGCGGGCGTCACCGCCGGATCCGTCGCGTGATGGGAAAATTCCGCGCCGCGCTCCGCACGGCAGACTTTGCGTTCGGAATCCTCATACACGATGTTGAGGAGCAGTTTGCCGTTGTACCGCACTTCCCCGTCCGCGCAGGTGCGTTCGGAAGGGACGGCTTTGGCGTAAATGGCGAGGATTCCCGCGATCTCACTGCCGGGAAGCCGGCATTCCACGATGGACTGACTGCCCGTTTTACAGATTTGCGTCGTATAACGATAAGTTTCAAAATGCGGTTTGATTGACATTGCGTTTACCCCGTTTGTTTTCTGTTGCCTTATCATCATATGACCTGCGGCGGGCATTTATTCCGCCCGGAAAAAAGTTTTTCGGGCAGTTTTTCCCGATTTTTGTCAAAACAGGCGCGGGTCGCGTTTCAGGCGAAACGCAACCCGCGCCTGTTTGATACTTCAACGCGCCCGCGGCCGGAATCCGGCCGCGGGCGCCAATCCGTTTCCGGAAATTTCCTTCCGGTTTTCGTGCAGCCCTGCCTTTCGCTCCGCCGAAAGTCAGAGCTTTTTGATTCTGACGCTTCCGCAGAGCACGTCCGAATAGGAATAGGCCGTCTTTCCGAGAAAATCCTTGTCGTCCGGTTTCACCGTGAACAGCGCCGGATACACGCCCGACAGTACGCCCGAATAGTTCAGAATCTTATTTCTGCCCAGATTCACGCGCACAGAAACCCGCTGGCTCGAACAGTCCTTTACCATTTGTTTGATCTCTCTGATGTTTCCGGTAGGCTTAATCATATTTACAGTATGCGCCTTTTCCGGAATTTTTATACCAAAGTCTCCCAAGGCAGGAAACCCCGCCCTTCCGGGCTGCTTTCTGCCGGTTCATGACCGGAGCACTTTTTTCAGGAATTGTCCGGTGTAGCTGTTTTTGACTTCCGCCACTTCTTCCGGCGTACCGGTGCAGACGACGGTGCCGCCGCCGTTTCCGCCTTCCGGCCCCAGATCGATGATGTAATCCGCCGTCTTGATGACGTCCAGATTGTGTTCGATAACCAGGACGGTGTTGCCCCCCGCGCGCAGGCGGAGCAGAATTTTGATGAGCTTGTCCACATCATAGGTGTGCAGTCCCGTCGTCGGCTCGTCGAGAATATAAAAGGTCTTGCCCGTCGAACGCCGGGAGAGCTCGGTGGCCAGCTTCACCCGCTGCGCCTCCCCGCCCGAAAGAGTGGTGGCGCTCTGGCCCAGCTTCACATACCCCAGCCCCACTTCGTTGAGGGTGTTGAGTTTGTTGAACACGGAAGGCACGGGCCGGAAAAATTCGCACGCCTCCTCCACCGTCATTTCGAGCACGTCGGAAATGCTCTTGCCCTTATATTTCACCTCCAGCGTCTCGCGGTTGTAACGCTTGCCTCCGCACACTTCGCAGGGCACGAAAATGTCGGGCAGGAAGTGCATTTCGATCTTGATGATCCCGTCCCCGAAACAGTGCTCGCACCGCCCGCCGGACACGTTGAACGAAAACCTGCCCGCCTTGTAGCCCCGTTCCTGCGCGTCGGGCGTCATCGCAAACAGATCGCGGATCGCGTTGAATACCCCCGTATAAGTGGCGGGATTGCTCCGCGGCGTCCTGCCGATAGGCGACTGATCGATCGCGATCACTTTGTCGAAATATTCCACTCCCTCGACGCCGTCGAATTTTCCGAGCGGCTGGCGCGCTCCGTTCAGCCGGTTGGCGAGAACGGGGTACACGATCTCGTTGACGAAACTGGATTTTCCGCTGCCCGAAACGCCCGTCACGGCGGTAATCAGACCGGCAGGTACGGAAATATCGATATTTTTCAGATTGTTCTGCCGGCAACCGCGGACGGTCAGCCAGCGGTCGGACGGCTTGGCCCGCACTTCGGGCACTTCGATTTTCCGGCGTCCCGCCAGATAATCCCCCGTGATCGAACGGGGCTCCGCCATGATGTCCGCCTGCGTGCCGCAGGCCACCGCTTCCCCGCCGTGCACCCCCGCTTTCGGGCCGATGTCCACAATGTAATCCGCCGCCTTTATGGTATCCTCGTCGTGCTCGACGACGATCAGGGTATTTCCGAGGTCGCGAAGCCCCTTGAGGGAATTGAGCAATTTCTCGTTGTCCCGCTGGTGCAGACCGATGCTCGGCTCGTCGAGAATATACAGCACGCCCGTCAGCGCGCTGCCGATCTGCGTCGCCAGACGGATCCGCTGCGATTCCCCGCCCGAAAGGGTCACCGCCGTCCGCGCCAGCGTCAGGTAGTCCAGCCCGACGTTGTGCAGGAACCCGATCCGGTTCTTGATCTCTTTTAAAATGGCGTCGGCAATCCGGTGTTCCGTCTCGGTAAGCTGCAAGCCGTCCACAAATTCGTACAGCTTATCCACAGGCATTTCGCACAGATCCCAGATATTCTTATCCGCAATGTAGACGGACAGCGCTTCCTTTTTCAGACGTTTTCCGTTGCAGGTGACGCAGGGCGCCGTGCGCATATACCGCTCGATGTCGTATTTCACCCCGTCCGAAGAAGTCTGGGCGTAACGGCGCTGCAGGTTGGGCACAAACCCCTCCCAGGAAGTCTTGTAACTGCCGCTGAACGAGCGGGTGTGATAACTGAGGTCGATTTTTTCGCCGCCGTTGCCGTACATGAGAATATCGTATACGCCCGCCGGCAAATCCTTGACGGGCACGTCCATCGAAAAGCCGTAGTGTTTGGCAAGGGCGTTCAGATACATCTGGGTCTGCGTCGACGAATCGAGGTTCCAGCCCGAGACGCGGATGGCGCCTTCGCGCAGGGTTTTCGTCTTATCCGGGCAGATCAGGTCTGCGTCCACCGTCTGTTTGAACCCGAGCCCGAGACAATCCGGGCACGCCCCGTAAGGGGTATTGAAGGAAAACAGCCGGGGCTCGATCTCCTCGATCGACACGCCGCAATCGGGGCAGGCGTAATTGACGGAATACAGGTCCTCTTTCCCGTCGCAGTCGATGACGACCAGTCCCGCCGCCAGTTTCAGGGCGTTTTCCAGACTGTCCGTCAGCCGCTTCTGAATCCCCGGTTTGACGATCAGGCGGTCGACGACGACCGAGATGTTGTGTTTGAGGTTCTTTTCCAGGTGAATTTCTTCCTGCAGATCGTAAACGACGCCGTCGATTTTCACTCTGCCGTAACCGCTCTTTTTATACCCCGCCAGTTCCTTGACATACTCCCCTTTCCGGCCACGCACCACGGGCGCGTTGATGAGGATTTTGCTGCCTTCCAGCATCGCCATCACCCGATCGGCGATTTCGTCCACCGTCTGACGGCGGATTTCCCGGCCGCATTTCGGGCAATGGGGAATCCCGATCCTGGCGAACAGCAGACGGAAATAATCATAAATTTCCGTCACCGTCCCCACCGTGGAGCGGGGATTGTGCGAAGTAGTTTTCTGATCGATGGAAATGGCGGGAGACAGCCCTTCGATGCTCTCCACGTCCGGTTTTTCCATCTGGCCCAGAAATTGCCGTGCGTAAGAGGACAGGCTCTCCACATACCTGCGCTGTCCCTCCGCGAAAATGGTGTCGAACGCAAGCGTCGATTTTCCGCTGCCCGACAGCCCCGTAAAGACCGTCAGCGTGTTGCGCGGAATGCGCACGTCGATGTTTTTCAGATTGTTTTCCTTGGCGCCTTTGACGATGATTTCATCCATATCTCTCGATTCCTCTGTATTGCGTCTTTCCTGTTCCCGCTCATTTTCCCTTTTCGCTGAGTGCCGGCCGCCGTGCCGGTTCTCTGATTTGCCGGCCGTTCCCGATGCCGCCGTTTTCTGCGTCTTTGCTCTCTTTTGCTCGCTCCCGACCGGAGCGTCCGGGATGCCGGAAAAGACGTCAGTCTCTCCCCTGCCTGCCCGCTTTTCTCAGCCGGGCCTTAAGCTCGCCGATTTTGTCGCGGATTTCGATGGCGCGCTCGAAATCGAGCTGCGCGCTGGCCACTTTCATCAGCGCTTTCAGTTTTTCGATCTCCTCGGGGATGTCTTTCAGCTTCATCTCCTCGTCGGGCGCTTTTTTCTTGGTGATGTTCAGCGTGGATTTGACTTCTTTGATGATCGTTTTCGGGACAATCCCGTGTTCCCGGTTATAGGCGTCCTGCACCGTGCGCCGGCGCTCCGTTTCGTCGATTGCCCGTTTCATGCTGTCCGTCAGCCCGTCCGCGTACATGATCACCCGCCCTTCGCTGTTTCGCGCCGCGCGGCCGACCGTCTGAATGAGCGCGGTATCGCTCCGCAAAAAGCCTTCCTTGTCCGCGTCGAGAATGGCCACCAGCTTCACTTCCGGCAAATCCAGTCCCTCCCGGAGGAGATTGATGCCGCAGAGCACGTCGAATTCGCCCAGGCGCAGGCCGTTGACGATGTCGATGCGCTCCAGCGTGTCCACGTCGCTGTGCATGTACCGCACTTTGACGGAATGTTCTTTGAGGTAGTCGGTCAGTTCCTCCGCCATCTTTTTGGTGAGCGTCGTGATCAAAACCCTTCCCCCGCCGTTTATCACCGTATGGATTTCCGAAAGCAGATCGTCGATCTGTCCTTTCGTCGGCCGCACGTCGATTTTCGGGTCGAGCAGACCGGTGGGACGAATGAGCTGTTCCACCACCTGCCCCGCCTGCGAGAGCTCGTAAGGGGCCGGCGTGGCGGACACGCAGATGAGCTGCGGCACCCGCGCGTCGAATTCCTCAAACGTAAGAGGACGGTTGTCGTAGGCCGACCGCATCCGGAAGCCGTAATCGACGAGATTCTTTTTTCTCGAAAAATCTCCGTGATACATCGCGCGGATCTGGGGAATGGTCATATGGCTTTCGTCGATGAACACGAGAAAATTCCCAGAAGGAAAATAATCGAGCAGCGTGAAAGAGGGTTCGCCCGGCTTGCGGCCGTCGAAATAGCGGCTGTAATTTTCCACGCCGCTGCAATAGCCGATCTCGCGCATCATTTCCAGGTCGTGTTCGGTGCGCTGTTTCAGCCGCTGGGCTTCCAGCAGTTTGCCCGCCTCCTCGAACGCGCGCACTTCGCCCTGCAAATCCGTCTCGATCATCGCCAGGGCGCTCCTCAGTTTTTCCGTTCCCACCGCATACTGGCTGGCGGGGAAAATCGCGACGTGCGTAAGCTCGTGAATCCGGTTGCCCGTCAGCGCTTCCACCTCGAAAATACGGTCGATTTCGTCCCCGAAAAATTCCACGCGGACCGCCACTTCCGAATTGGAGGCGGGAAAAATTTCCACGGCGTCCCCCCGCACCCGGAAAGTGGAGCGTTTGAAATCCACGTCGTTGCGCGAATATTGCAGCTCTATCAGCTTCCGGAGCAGTTGATTGCGCTCCAGCTCCATGCCGGGCCGCAGGGAAATGGAAAGCCGGAAATATTCTTCGGGCGCGCCCAGGCCGTAAATGCAGGACACGGACGCCACCACGATCACGTCCTCCCGCTCCATCAGCGAGCAGGTCGCCGAGTTGCGGAGCTTGTCGATTTCGTCGTTTAAGCTGAGATCTTTCTCGATATAAGTATCCGTCGAGGGAATGTAGCTCTCCGGCTGATAATAATCGTAATAGGACACGAAATATTCGACGCGGTTTTCGGGAAAAAATTCCCGGAATTCGTTGCAGAGCTGAGCCGCCAGCGTCTTGTTGTGCGCGATCACCAGCGTCGGCCGCCCCACGTTCCTGATGACGTTCGCCATCGTGAACGTCTTGCCGCTGCCCGTCACGCCCACCAGCACCTGCGTACGGATTCCGTCCAGCACCCCTTCGGTCAGCTTCGCAATCGCCTGCGGCTGATCCCCCGTCGGCTGAAACGGCGCATGCAGTCTGAATTCCATACTCCCTCCTCTCCGGATTCTTCGCGCTCCCGGTCCCGATAAATTCTTACGAACATTCGTTTACTTTTCCGGAAGATATTATAGCACAACCGAACGCAAAAGTAAACCGATTTACGGGGCTGTTTTTATTTTTTTACAAGGCAGTTTTTTCTTTTTCAAAAGAAATTTTCCCTGTGCCGGACCGGCCGGGACGAACCGGGCGAAAATCTGTCCGAACGCGGACGCGACCGACGGCGTAAAAGCGGCGGGTCAGAATATTTTTTTCATGAGAAGCCCGACGAGAAAGGCGAGCACGGCAGAAGCGATGGTCCAGCCGATTCTGAGCGCCATGCTCCTGTACAACTGCACGGACGAGCGCTGAAAAGCAAACCCTTTGGGCTGAAGGGTAAGCACATACATTTTCTCTCCCTTCCGGTCGGAGGATAGCATTTCAAAATAGCCGTCCAGTTCCAGCGCGTGCAGAATTTTTTCCAGCTTTTCCTCGGTATATTTCTGCTTTGCGGGCAGACAGCGCAAAAGATCGGCCGGCGAGACGAGGCACCGGCCTTCTTCCCGGCACAGCGAAAAAACCGCCTGCATCACTTCGCTTTCCCGCCTGTTCAACATACGCTTCCTCCTTCGCCCCGCGTTATCGCGCCCGAGCGGGGCCGATTTGACTCGTTACATACCTGCCCCTGCCGTTTGACGTCCTTCTCCGTTTCCGGCCCCACGTTCCGCTCAGCGGAAAATCAGTTTCAGCAAAGTGAACGTGAGGGTCCCCAGCACGGCGCCCGCAAACGCGCCGAAAAACGCGGCGCCCACGAAATAGCGGACCTGCACCGCGCATTCGTCCTTTTTTTCGGCTTCCCGCTCGCAATAACTGCGGCCGAGCGGCAGCGGACAGACGCAATACATTCCGCTGCCCGAATACTTGATATTTATGTAGCCGTTTTCCGAGAGATATCCCAGCATCTGCGCGAGCGATTCCGACGTCACCCCCCATTTCTCGGGAAAAGACGCGAGAAAATCCTCCGAGGAAAACACTTTATAAGTCCCCGAAGCACAAAAATCATTGATGGTCTGCAAAAGCGCGGAGGTCCGTCTGTCTAACATATGCACTCCTCATATGCCGAATTATGTAACCTCCGCGCCTTGCGCTTTCTATGAAATTTAAGAAAAACAATTCCGTCAGATAACCAGAAACAGGAAGATAAATCCCAGCAGACTGCCGACATAGCCGATGACCATGGCCCAGAGCAACTGCGTGCTCATCTTATTCTCTTCGCGGTACAGCCGCCGCGCTTCGACGGAAGCGACGATCGCCACCGGCAGACACATCAACGCGCCGATCCCGAACAAAAAGTCCAGGAGCAGCCCGACAAACGCAAGGACGAATAAGGTCTTGCGCTTGGAAAGCGCCCGCATCTTTGCACGGCGGGCCAGCTCTTCCTGGCGCATACGCACAAATTCCTGCGACTGCGCAGGTGAAAACCCCGGCTGCGGATAACCCGAAGGCGCGCGATAATACGGGGTGCCGTTCGCGGTGGTGAAAGGAGGCGTCCGGAAATAGCCGGGGGTCTCCCCGGAAGAAGGCCCGGGCGCCCCGGGCTGAGGAGCGGAGGGTATTTCCGGCCGAACGGAAGGCTGCGCGCCCGTATTGCCGCTATATTCCCCGCCGTTCCATTCCGCGCTGACTTTTCCGCCCTCCGGTCCGGACGAAGCGAGAGGATCGGAGCTTTCCGGCTCCGCACGGGGCGGCTGTGTTCCGCCCGCCACGACGGGACCTGTTTCAAAGGCGGCTTCCCCGCCGCCCGTTTCCCGCGCGCCGTCCGCCCGGTCCGCAGGCCCGTCATTTCCCGCGCCTTCCGCCTTATCCGGAACCTCCTCGATTCCGGCGTTTTCCGGCCGGGTTTCCGCCGGTGTCCCCGTCGTCTCGTCCGAAACATTTCCCCCGTGTTCCGTGTCGGTCAATTCCGCGGATTCCGCCGTGAACGGCCCGAAAAGGGCCGCGGCGCCCTTATCCGCCTCTCCTTCGGGCGGATTTTTCCCCATGTCCGGCTCTTCCGGCAGGCGCATACCGCAGCGAACGCAGAATTTTGCAACGTCACTGTTGCTATGACCGCAATTCAGACAAATTTTACTCATGTCTTGATTGTACTATTATTTGCGGAAAAAGTCAATTTAATTCACCGGCGTGAAACGACGGATTTGTAAATCCTTTGTGAAATTTCTCGCCGGCGCCCGCCGGCGCCCGGCCCTGTCCTTTTCCGGCTCCGGACGAACCGCAAAACGCCCGGCCTTCTTCCGCGCCTGCGTCTCCGATTCTTCCGCGCAGGTCATCCGCGCACCCGTTTCCGGCTCTTTTCCGCAGACGGCAATCGCAATTCCGTCCCTTTTTACAGACCGAATTTTTCGTACAGCTCCAGCACCGCCTTGTAATAAGTGCGATACCCGAGCGACTCCCGGTAGCTCACCGTTTTCGTCTTATCTTCCGCCTTGAGCTTTTCCATCTTTTCGGTCAGAGCCGTATATTCGCTCTTCACGAACGCCTGCATCCGCTCGTAAGCGGCGAGTTTTTCTTCCGGCGTCATTGCGGTTTTTTCCGTGGTATTCATTGTATTTTCCATCCTTTTTCTGATTTTTATTTTCGTTTTATTTTTTTTGCGAGCCTTTCTCCCCGGGGAAAATGCTTACGGTTCACTGCCGGCTGCGGTTCACGGCCGGCGTACACGGCCGCGCGGATTTTTTTCTCCGCAATCCCCGGCCCGCCGTTGTTTTACGGGCGGAGGCGCCCGCAAATTTTCTGACGAGCACCTTTCTCAGAAAATCGGCGGGGATGACCGTACAGGCGAGGAGCAGGGTAAAGGCGAGTTCTTTTGCCGTCAGCCCGGCACAGCGGAAGGCTTCTCCCCCGAAATAAATCAAAAGCAACTGTACCGCCATGACAAGCAGGATAAAGACGACGAACAGTTTGTTTTTTCCGAGATGAGAGAACAGATTCAGCCGTTCCGTCCGCGCGTTGAATGCGTTGAAAATCCCCGAAAACACGAACAGGGCGAAAAATGCGGTGTAAAAATATACCGGGTTTTCCTCCCAGCGGAATAGTTTCCGGAACACGGGCGCTTTCAGGAAGAGCAGGCAAAGCCCCACCGTATAAAGCCCCGTAAAGAGGATGCGCGCCGCCATCTGCCGGTTGAGTACGGGTTCCCCCCGCCGTACGGGCGCCTCCTCCATGTATTCGGGCAAAGCGGGTTCTCCCGCAAACGCCAGCCCCGCCAGCGTATCCATGATGATGTTGATCCACAGCATCTGAATGACGGTGACCGGGGTATCGAATCCGAGAAAAGGCGCCACCAGGGATACGCCCACCGCACAGAGATTCATGGTCAGCTGGAACACTACGAATTTGCGGATGCTCTTGAAAATCGTCCTGCCGTACCGGATCGCCCGGGCAATCGAAGCAAAATTGTTGTCGAGGATGACGATGTCGCCCGCCTCCTTCGCCACGTCCGTGCCCGTGCCCATCGCAAACCCCACGTCCGCCTTTCTGAGCGCGGCGGCGTCGTTGATCCCGTCGCCCGTCATGCCCGTCACCATCCCCGAAGCCTGCGCAAGCCGCACCAGACGGCTCTTGTCCGTCGGCAATGCCCGCGCCACCACCCGGAGCCGGGGCAGCAGAGCGGTCACCTGCGCGTCCGTCATCGCTGACAGTTCCTTACCCGTCACCGCCAGCGGCGCTTCCCCCTCCGGCGTCGGCGTCATCAGCCCCGCTTCTTCCGCCACCGCTTTCGCCGTTTCGATGTTGTCCCCCGTGATCATCACGACCCGGATCCCGGCGTCCGTCACTTCCCGGATCGCCGCGGGCACTTCCTTCCGCAGATCATCGCGGATCCCGATCAGCGCGACAAACGTAAGATCCCGCAAATCCTTTTCGCCGTTCACTTCTTTCCGCGACACCGCCACGGCCAGCACCCGCATTGCCCTTTCGGTCATCGCGCGCTGTTTCCTGCCGGCCGCTTCCCCGTCGAAAGAACGAAGCTCCCCGTTCGCGTCCACAAATTCCGTACAGAACGGAAGTATCTTTTCGGGCGCGCCCTTGACAAACGTGCATTTTTCACCGAACAGCGGCATCCGCCCGTCGACCCCGCGGACAGAAGCCGCGGAAAATTTATACGCGCTGTCAAAGGGAAGCGCGGTCAGCCTTTCATAATTTTCCATGCGGAAATCCAGGGGCAGAATACTTTTCATCAGAGCCCGGTCGGTGGCATTCCCGCCCATAACGCCGCCGGAAGAAAGCACGCAGGCGGTGTTGAAACAGGCGGAAAGCCGCAGAAGTTCTCCCACAGTCGGGCTGCATTCTCGCACGTCGGCGCATACCTGCCCGTCCCCTTCCACAAAGCGCACGGCTTCCAGCTCCCCTTTCGTCAGCGTGCCCGTCTTATCGGTGAACAGAATATTCAGCCCGCCGGACGCCTCGATTCCCACGGGTTTTCGCACCATCACTTTGTCTTTGATCATGCGGAGCATGTTGGAGGAAAGGACCACGGCGATCATCATGGGCAATCCCTCGGGCACCGCGACCACGACGATGGCGATCGCCAGCGTCAGCGCGTGCAGAAGCCGGGGCAGACAGACTTTCCAGGTACAGAAATCCGACCAGGCCGCGGCAAAATTCATTCCGTTGTCGATGAGAAAACTGTTGAACAGATCGGCGACGGCGATGAGGACGGCGGCGAGATAGCCCAATCGGCTGAGCGTTCCCGCCAGACCCGCCAGTTTGACGCGCAACGGGCTTTCGGGCGGTTCCTCCTGCATTTCTCCGGCAAGGCCGCCGTAAAAGGTCTTGTCGCCGACCCTGCCCACCCGCATGATTCCGTCTCCCGCGGACACGATACTGCCGCAAAAGAGCTGATCTTTGTGCGAAAGGTCCCATTCCCCGCCCGAGAACACGGGGATTTTTTCCGTTTCGGCGCTCTCGCCGTTGAGCGCCGACTGATCGACGCTGAGTTTTCCCGAAAGCAACACGCCGTCCGCGGGGATTTTTTCGCCCGCTTCCAACAGGACGAGATCGCCCACCACCAGCTCGGAGACGGGAATTTCTCGAATCCCGTCCGCGCGCTTCACCCGACATCGTGCATTGGCGGAGGCCTTCTGCAATTCGAGAAACGCCGATTCGCTGCCGTATTGGGACAGAGTGGAAACGAGCGTGGCGATGAGCACCGCGGCGGCAATCCCCACCGATTCCGTCCAATCGGAGGTACGGAAGAGAAAAATCAGATTGACGGCCAGCGCGGCGAGCAATATCTTGATGATCGGGTCCCCGAAATTTGCCAGAAACTGTCTGAAAAATCCCTTTCGTTTGCGCCGGGTGAGCACATTGGCGCCATAGCGGCGGCGGGAGGCGAGTACCTGCTCGGGCGTGAGCCCCGCCGCGCCCCCGTCCGGCCGGGAAAAACTGCGTTCTTTCATGAAGCCGCTCCTTACAATGCCGTAATACGTTTCATTGTATGCCCGAGCGGGCGGCTTTATGAATGCGCCGCTCCGCCTCAATAAAGGCGGAGCGGCGCGGCTTAAACAAGCCCGAAAAAAATCAGCGGCCGCGGAACACGCCGAGCGCTTCGCTCATAATCGCCTTGGCAGTCCGCGCGAGCTCGTCAGGGGATTTTTTCATGCCCGTGCGGATCCAACGGGTCATCAGCCCGATACAGCCGTTGCTGACAAACGCATAAAAATCCTCGATCTCTTCCTTAGACGCGCGCGGAAAAGCCGCGGAATAATTCTTTACGCAGTATTCCCTGCCCATTTCCAGCATGCGGTACACAAAGCGCTTGTCGCCGTTTTCTCCCAGCATGATCACACAAATATCCTGATTCTGCGTGAGGAAACGGAAAATCCCTTCAAACAGGCGCATGGACATGAGGTCGTTTTCCTGCGCCACCTCTTTCAGGCGGGCGCCCAGTTCCGCCAGCATCTCGTTTTCGATCTGTTCGAGAAGATCGTACACGTCCCGGTAATGATTGTAAAAAGTACTCCGGTTGATCCCCGTCCGCTCGCACAATTCGCGCACGGTGATCGATTGAATGGGTTTTTCTTTGAGAAGTGCGGTAAATTCCTTACGGACGATCATTTTCGTCACACGCACCCGATAATCCTTATTTTCCGTCCTTTCCTTGTCTGCCACGCTTTCCTCCTTTTTCTCCCCTGCCCGCACGCCGGAGCCTTTCCCGGTCCCGGAATCCATCCCGCAATCCGCCCGGTCTGCCGGACACTTTCGGGAAAAACGTCGATTATCCTGCCGCAAGAGGGCCTGTCGGGGAAAATCTCCGCAACGGAGAAAAAATTGCCCGTTTACAAATCCTCTCG
>ERZ1090861.991-NODE-991-length-15740-cov-8.364170_pt1 | contig 15740 bp, 29 predicted proteins | sample MGYA00478482_ERZ1090861 | MGnify/ENA primary metagenome ERZ1090861 (study PRJEB33644, sample SAMEA5815744) | chicken gut metagenome | biome: Chicken; feature: Gastrointestinal Tract; material: Caecum | place: Ireland | collected 2019-01-01 | study: A study of the... | reverse complement strand
GATTGCAATTCTTGGATATGAGCTAGAACAAGTAGGCATTGCGTGGGAGCCAGTTATTGATAATGGGGCCACAGTTGCAGCAGGCATTGGACTTGGCAGTGCGGCCATTGCCGCTGTCGGACTTGCTGCCTATGGCCTTGGAACATTAGGAGCACCAGCGGCGTTAAACATTGGGATTGGAACGGCCATTCTTCTGGAACTTGGCGTGGCAACCGGGTTATTTATTGTTGAGATTTGGGCTATCGGCAAGGGACTCGATGAAATAGGTCAAGCATGGCAGCCCGTTCTGGACAACGGAGAAACGATAGCGTCCGGGATTGCGCTTGGTACGTCTTTGCTGATCGGGATTGGCGTTGTAACTGCGGCATTGGGTGCTGCAACAGTAGCAAGCGTTGGTTTGCTTCCTGTTGCAATCGGCCTTGGTACCGCTATCCTGGTTGAGCTTGCTGCCGCTTTTATCGATTTTACAGAGAGCCTGATTGACGTTGCTGATGAACTTGGGAACAAACTTTCTCCGTCTTTAGATGACCTAAACGATAAACTTCCTGGCCTTGAAAGCGACATGGCAGACTTCACAGATTACATGACTGGTCTGGCAGACGAAATTTCTTCGTACACAGGCAGCATGGGGAGTATTACGTGGGATAGCATTGTAAGTGGATTCCAGAAACTATTTGCTGGGAACCCGATCGGTGGCCTTGCGGACGATGTATGGAACATGGTCGATGATGTAACAAGGCTAAAGGAAAATCTTGAGACAATAAACCCGGAGTTGGAAGAAACCGTTTCTTTGCTGACTGTTTACAACAGTTTAATGTCAACGCTCAAGAATTTAACTGAGTCTGCGGGGAACATTCAACTTTCGGATGATATGTACGTTAACATGCGCAGCGTAGGTAAGAACTTAATTTCAGGGCTTTCTAAGGGCATGGAAGACAGTTCGCCGCAGTTACGAAGCGAGTTTACAAACGTAAAGAATATGTGGGGCAGCACGGTAACGGAGATGAAGGATTCTGCAACAACATTCTCTTCTGAGGTCTACACCATAATTGATACAACGCTGGCCTTCTTCCTCACTTCCATTGCTACCGCACAGACCGAAAACCAAAGGTTCACTGATGCAATGACCACCATGTATAGAAGCATGGCAAGTCAAAGCAATTCGGCTATCCAGTCTATTATCTCCAGCCTGAACTCCATTCCGCGCAACATCACAACGGTCCATACCATTGTTACGCAGAGCGTAAGTGGCGGTAAGTCAACGAAGGCGTTTGCGTCCGGCGGCTTCCCCGAGACTGGACAGATGTTCCTCGCAAGAGAGGCGGGGCCGGAACTGGTTGGGACCATTGGGAGCCGAACTGCTGTGGCGAATAACGCTCAAATTGTAGAGGGAATCGCTGCTGGCGTATCGGATGCAAATCAGGCGCAGAACGCTTTGCTAAGGGAGCAGAACGAGCTTCTAAGGGCTATCCTCGTAAAAGAGGGCAACGTCAAGATTACAAATAAAGCCATCAAACAGGCGTATGACACCGCAGTCAAACAGAGCGGGTTTGCCGTCATGCCGGGAGGTGTCATGGTATGAGTGAAAAAATCACTCCAGCACTTGTTTCGATTGGAAATTTTGACTTCCCCGCGCCCTCTACCTATTCCGCTACGACCTCTACAATAGTGGACAGCGGGAGAAACGTAGAGGGGTATGTGATCGGCGCGGTCATCCGGGACGACGTGGCAAAGGTCGAGATGACCTGGCGTTTTATCTCCGCGCAGGACTGGGCCGACATTCTCGCTCAGTTCAGTCCAGCGCGGGGAGGGTCTTTCTATAATTATGTAACGTTTTTCTGCCAGGACACGAACAGCTGGGAGGAACGGCAAATGTACGTCTCCGACCGGACGGCAGGGATATACCTAAGAAACCCTGATGGAAGCATCAAAGGGTACACAGAGGCCGCATTAAGCCTCGTGGAGGTCTGACAATGAAAGGGGGATGCTCCTATGCAGGAGGTCAGCCAGGCATGGAAAACCGCACAGGAGCAAACCCTTGTTCCTGAAAGCTTTGTAGAGGTAAGCCTGAACATCGGAGACCCGGAATCCCAGGCTGACGCGCAGTCGGAAAGCAACGGAGAGATGCCGTTTTCTGACGCGACTACACTGGTTCAGAAGGAGGAAAAAGACCAGGTCCGCTACGCAACGCTGGAACGAAATATTTGGATTTTGGATGGGACTTTTCAGATTTTGCCTGACAGCGCCCCGTATGGTGACAACGGGTATATCGGGGATGTCCTGTCTGGGGACGATGGAAACTATCCAGCGGACTCCATCCCTACCATCACCATTACGTTCTCCAAAGTGTTCTCAGCCGTTATTCCCGGTATCACAATTACTTGGGCATCAGCCTACAACGAGTGGGCGGACACGTTCCGGGTGACGGTTTACAACGGAGAGACGCAGGTCCTCCAGGACACCGTGACAGGAAACACGAGCCTAGAGAGCGTTTTGTCGGATGACATCCAGAACTACAACAAAATCGTAATCGAAGTCTTAAAGTGGTGCTTGCCTGGGCGACGGGCCAGAATCGAGGAGATACTGGTCGGAATCGAGCGGACCTATACCAAGGCGGACATTATGAACTACAGTCATTCGATGTTCGTTGACCCTCTCAGTTCAGAACTTCCAAAAGCGGAAATCACGTTTGAAATCAAGAACTTGAACGGGGAGTACAACCCGGACAACCCGCAGGGAGCGGAGAAGTATTTGATGGAGCGACAAGCCATTACGGCCCGCTATGGGTACAAGCTGGATGGGAAGGTTGAGTGGATCAACGCCGGGACCTTCTATATGTCTGAGTGGGAAACCCCGCAGAACGGTATCACAGCTACCTTTTCCGCCAGAGACGGAATCGAGTACATGAGCGACCTTTATACGGGAGCAAGCTCCGGTACGCTGATGGCGATTGCGACAGCGGCATTTACACAAGCAGGACTTCCAAACATGCCAAACGGCTCTAATCGCTGGACCATTGACTCCTCCTTGAACAGCATTTCCGCCCCGTCTGGGGTAGACTTGTCCCAGAACAGCGTCGGGGAAGTCCTCCAGCTCTGCGCGAACGCGGCGTGTTGTGTGTTTTACCAGGACAGAACAGGCCTGTTCCATATCGAACCGCTGGCCTCCGGGACCACAGATTATCAAATCAACCGGTTTAACAGCTACCAGAACTCAGAAATTTCCCTAACGAAGCAGTTGAAGGCCGTTGACGTGAATAACGGGGCGGCTGTCGTTACAGTTGGTAACGTGGGCGACATCCAGCAAATCAACAATCCGCTGATTTCCACAGAAAGGGCACAGACCGTAGGCCAGTGGGTAGCGGATTATCTTGAAAACCGTCGATTATTGTCGGGAGATTTTCGGGCGGACCCAAGACTAGATGCTCTTGACCGGGTGACGAACATAAATCAATTTGCCCAGACTGTTGTGCTGGTTACGGAAGTGCAATATACCTATAACGGCGCATTCCGAGGAAGCTATGAAGGGAGGACGGGCGTTTAATGGCTGATTTCGATTTTTCCACCCTGGTCACCGACCGCTCGGCCGCCGACCTGGAACTGCTGCGGGACCTGCTGAGCACGCCCATGAGCGACTGGACGGCGGAGCAGCTGGCGGCGTTCAACCAGGCGGCCAGCAAGGGGGCGTACAACTACACCGACCTGAACCGGGTGACCCAGTGCATGGACTATCTCAATGAGAGATTGACCGAGGCTGGGTATGTGACGGGGTATCATCCCATTATTGTACATCCGGAGGAGCCGCCAGAGCCAGTGGGGCCATTACCGGAGGGATATACGGAGCTGGAGTATATCGAGAGTACGGGGAGCCAGTGGATAGATACACAAGTTATTCCAGGACAGGCCGATTTTCAGATTAAAATGGATGTCCAATCCACAGCGGATGCAAGTGCAGAAAACTGGTTCATGACCATGAATCAAGCAACTCCCGCAGGTGTTGGAGCCGCATTTTTGCAGGTCGGAACATGGAGTTCTAAATTTGCCTTGCACTTAACGGCAATAACTGTAGATGGAGCAGATGCGGCTTCCACAGACAGGAAGACAGTGACCCTCAATGTGCAAGGTTCTACAGCATCGCTCACTGTGGATAGCGTATATACGGTAAATAATGCTTCTTTCGCTACGGGAAGTTACCGGAACTATCCTATCACGTTTTTTACGGATTTAATGAGAGGGTATGCTTTCAAAATCAATGTGGGCGATGCACTCGTCCGCGATTATATTCCATGCACGAATCTAAGCGGGGAGGCCGGATTGTATGACCTAGTAAACGGCCAGTTTTACGAAAACGCCGGAACCGGTGCCTTTGTTGCCGGGCCAGAGATTACGCCGGAACCCGGAGAGTTACTGGACCCGTACACCTGGTACGAGGCGGACGTCCCGACGGTCTCCACCATGGAGGTATACCTGGGGAATGTGTCGGCCCTCCGAAGCGTGCTGACGCTTCCGGAGGACACCGCGCAGGTCCCGGGAAACATGGCGGGGCTGACGACGACGGAGGCCAACCAGATCGAGGAGATTCTGACCGCAATCGGCGCCTATCTGGAGGCGATGGTCACGGTGTTCCGCCGGTGCGGGGCCGCCATCTGCGGCGGACCCGGATTCTATTTTGTGAACTGAGGTGATTTTGTGGAAGACCGTACTCCTACTCCAGGCCAGGAGGGGCGGGTGCTCATCACGCCGGAGAACGGTAGCGCCCCGTTTTATGCCAAGGTGACCATGGCGGACAATCCCACCAACCCAGGGACGCCGCTGAACAAGGAGACGCTTTTGCAGGACAGCACGGAAATCGAGATTTTCGGGAACGCCAGCAACCGAACGGTGGACGAAGCGTTTTCCGGGATCATGGATCGGATCGACCTGATCATGCAAAATGTGGCCTCCATGGCGCTGACCATCACAGACACCGCCGGGAATCCCATTCCTGGCGTGTACGTCAACGGAGTGTTTGACGACAACGGGAACGCTGTGAAAACCAACGCCAGCGGACAGATCAACGGGTATGTGGCCGAAGGGGACAGCACTCTCTCCATTACTGACTATGCGGACATTGCCCCCTATTCGGAGGTGTTCACCGCCGTCAAGGGGCAGAGCTATACCAAGACCATCCAGGTGACGACGAGAAACTTTTTGCAAATCCTTTCTTCTGCTCAGTATAGATTTTCTGAAAACGTCACGCAGGTGGACGAAACTGTTTTAGCTGCTGGCGGAGGAGGAGGACGAGGGTCTTCTGATTCCAACCGATGCTCTTCTGGGGCGGGCGGAGGCGGAGGCACCTGTGTTGTACAAGAAAATGTCTCTTTTACTCCAAACATTTTGTATCCCGCTGTGGTGGGAGCCGCAGGGAAAGGAGCAAACGATACCCGCAATACAGCAACCAGCGGAGGAAATTCGTCTTTCCTTGGTGTGACTGCGACAGGAGGAAATGCGGGCGGGAATGGAACTTCTACTGGAGGCGGAAGCCCTGGGTCTGGTAACGGGCCAGGAGGCGCTGGCGTAGTTGCTCGTTCTGGTTCTTATAGCGCAAATGGAAACAACGGTTCTCCCGGAACAGTTGCTGGCTATTCTTCGTTCACTGAAACAACTATTTACTCTGGAGGGGGAGCCAGCGGAGCAGCAGCTATATTTAATTATAACGCTTCCAGCGCAACCGGAGGGTCTCCAAACGGTGGAAACGGAGGCGGAGCAGCTGGAGGAAATGCGGGAGACGGACAAACCGCGAAAGGGTTCGGCGGTGGCGGCGGCGGTGGAGGCTCTGCATCGGATAATGATGGCTACCTATCCACTGGTGGCGGCGGAGACGGCCACCAAGGCTTAATTGCCCTCCGTATGCACCTCGCCACCGCCGCATAAAGGAGGACCCCATGGACTATCTGATCATCACTGACAACATCATCACCAACATTATCGTGTGCGCCTCCGATGAGATCGCCGCGCAGTTCGGGGCGGTGCCCAGCTATGACGGGGCGCGGATCGGGGATCCCTACGAGCCGCCCCCGGCCCCGGAGCCGGAGCCGGAGCCCACCGCGGAGGACGTTACCCTTGATATGCTGGCAGACCATGAGGAACGCCTGTGTATGCTGGAACTCACCACAACCACTGTATAACACGAAAGGAGCAGAACCATGACAACTGTATACAATCTTTGCAAGCTGCTGATTGACCGGGGGCGGACCGAGGGCCTCCTGGAGAAGATGGACGTGTATCTCGCGGCCGACAGGCTGACCCCAGAGGAATACAGCGCCCTCAGTAAGATGCTGACTGCGGAGGCGGCAGAGTAAGGAGGTCCCAATGGCTGACGAGAAGTGCGTGAGAGACCCCCTGCATGACTGCTTTGGGCTGGAAGCAGCAGCCCGTCTGGAGGGGCGCATCAAGGCCCTGGAGGACTGGCGTGAGGACTCCAAGGACTTCCACGCCAAGTTTTACGACTGGCAGAGACAGCAGATTGCCAGGGACGCACGGCTGGACGAGAAGCTGTCCGGCATGGACGCCAACATCAAGAAGGTCCTTGCAAAACAGGAATCCTGTGAGCTGAAACCGGCCAAGCGGTGGGACGCGATTGTGGACAAGGCTATCTGGGCGGTCCTGGCGGCGGTCATCGCCTTTGTGTTGGCAAGAATCGGATTGTGAGGGGAGGTGAAATCATGCAGGACCTGAGCAAGCGGTTGAGCAACCTGTTGACCATCAAGAGCCTGGTCACCCTGGCCCTCACGGCGGTGTTTGCCTGTCTGACCTGCCGGGGCGACATCACCGGGGACCAGTTCCTTACCGTGTTCACGGTGGTGGTGGCCTTCTACTTCGGGACGCAGGCTGAGAAAGCCAGCCAGCAGCCCCAAAAGTAAAGTGTACTTACAATAATTTCTGACAAAGTTGAAAATTTGAAAGGAGAACACACCATGAAATGCTCTGATTATCTGTGGAAGTTTATCGACCTCCAGGCCCGGATGGGCCAGACCGAGGGCTGGAGCCCCGAGCGGACCCAGGGGGAGCTTCGGCTGGCTATGGAGGCCAACGGGGATCGCGAGATCGTCTCCGACACCACCGGGGAGAAGATGAACGAGCGGGAGGCCCGGAGCGTCCTGGGGCGGAACGAGAAGGAGCTGTGGGACGCCTACCGGGAGGGCAAGAAGGCCCTGTTCGAGGGCACTGTGTGTCAGCAGCTGGGCAGCGACGACGCCTATCACGCCGCCAAGACCGAAGGGACTGAGGGCTGATGAGCAACAGCCCTTTGGTCACCTACACCCGACTCTCCCCTAACCGGACCAGCCCCCGGAATCATGCCATCGACCGCATCACCATCCACTGCTACGTGGGGCAGGTGACGGCGGAGCGGGGGTGCAGCGGGAGCCGGTTTGTCAACTACGACCCGATGGGCGGGGCCTCCTGCAACTACGTGGTGGGCTATGACGGGTCCATCGGCCTGTGCGTGCCGGAGGAGGATCGGAGCTGGTGCAGCTCCAGTCCAGACAATGACCATCGGGCGGTGACCATCGAGACGGCCAGCGACAGCTTTGCCCCCTACGCCGTGACGGAGGCGGCTTATCAGGCACTGCTGGACCTGGTGACCGACATCTGCCAGCGCAACGGCAAGCGGCGGCTCATCTGGATGGACAACAAGACCGCCGCCCTGGCCTATGTGCCCGAGGACGGCGACATGGTGATGACCGTCCACCGGTGGTTCGCCAACAAGGCTTGTCCCGGGGAGTATCTGTTGGAGCGCCACGGGGAGATCGCCGAGGAGGTAACCCGGAGACTACAGGAGGAGGACGAGGACATGAGCTATGAGCAGTTCAAGGCGTACATGGACCGCTACCGGGCCGAGCTGGGCCAGCAAAAGGCCAGCTCTTGGGCGGTGCCCTATATCGCCCAGGCCATCGACGAGGGTCTGATGGCCGACGTGGGCGGGACCATCGACCGGCCACGGGACTTCGTGACCCGGGAGGAGCTGGCCACGGTGGCGGCAGCATTATCCAAGTAAGTGAAAATCCCGCCCTCAGAAATGGGGGCGGGATTTCATCTGCAATTTCATCTGCAAATTCGTCTGCAAAATTTGCAAACGAAACGTTTTTGCAGACAATGCAGAGGCGTACAGGACAATTATTGATAAACCAGCAATCCCTTGCGGCTGTAAGGAAAAATCCCGGAACCCTTGTATTTCAAGGACTCCGGGATTTGCACATTCCAGTGATGGTAATTCCTTTCTGGGAACAAAGAACCTCAATGCGTTTATCAAATCATCCATATTCAACAGCCTTTCTATGTGCATAACGACAAACTTACGCAAACACATAAAAACCTGTTGACATTTACGCGAAAACATAATACAATAAGGTCACAGGTTGCGAATGCGTAATACTTTGGTTGGCACCATTATAATATTACACATTTGCGTAAAAATCAATACCAAATCTGTCACAAAAGAAAGGCGGTGATATTGTGAAAAATGCTACCCTTTCCCCGTTCGGGAAAGAAATCAAGAAGCGCCTCATTGACCTGGAAAAGACACAGGCTTGGCTAATTGACCGAGTTTCGGAATCGACCGGCCTCTATTTTGACGGTTCGTATATGTACAAAATCCAGACCGGTCAGCTTGCAACTCCCAAAATCGTCCAGGCCATTTGCGACATCCTGGAAATTCGATGTGACGATTCTACCAAAGAAAATTGATCGTTGGTATGGAGGCGTAAATGCATCGGCGATTTTGGGGGTGAGCAAGTGAAACCAGAGGAAACCGTCCGTCGGATGGCGGAACGGGCGATGGGGAGGCATCGGCTGGGGGCGCATGACCTGGCAAAAGCGGTCGGCTGCGGGGATACCACCGTGAGGCATCTGCTGAATGAGGACACCGTGAGATTGACCACCGAACAGTGGCTGAATCTGTCGGCACTGGGTGGGTGGTTTGATAAGGAGGGGAAACATGACCCATGAATTTCTGCTGATCGGCGGCTTTGCCTGTGCCGTCGTAGGACTCGCCATCAGCGTATGGACACTGTGGGATGAGATGAAGAAACGGAGGGACAAGCATGAGGACGAGGAATGAGCGCCGGCAGCGGCGTCAAGAGCTGGTCTGGACCGTTATGCTGGGCGCTTTTGTGGCGGTGGTGTTCGGGCTTGGGCTGGCGCTGGGGGTGCAGCTGGCATGAGGGACCCACAGAACATGAGCCCGTCCTGGTATTGCTCCAAATGCGGAGCAGAGCAGTATGAGAGCGACCCGGAGTATATCGAGGACGGGCGGTCCTACTGCGAGGAGTGCTTTCGAGATAGAGTAGAGGAATTGTTACATGACAGCCCGGAAATCGTGGCTGCGTGTCTTGGAATAAGGAGGAAGGTATGAATCTGTACGAAATCGACCGGGCGCTGGAGGCTCTTGTGGACCCTGACACAGGGGAACTTTTGGATTATGAGTCGTTTGCCCGGCTCCAGATGGACCGGGAGGCAAAAATCGAGAACACGGCCCTCTGGATCAAGAATCTCACCGCCGAGGCGAAGGCAATCAAGGAGGAGATGGAAATCCTCCAGAAACGCCGGAGGGCGGCGGAGAACCGGGCAGAAGGTCTGAAACGGTATCTGTCTGAGGCCCTTGGGGGCGAGAAGTTCCAGACGGCTAGGTGCTCGGTCAGCTACCGCAAGAGCACGGCCCTGGAGGTGGATGACGCTTCCGCTGCTGCTAACTGGTTGGATGGGAACGGACACCCAGAGTGTGTCACCTATTCCGCCCCAACGCTGGACAAGCGTAGTGTTGCAGAGCTGGTGAAGCAGGGAATGGAGATCCCCGGCGTGGAGCTGGTGGAGCGGCAGAGTATGACGGTGAGGTGAGGACATGAGACAGTTTCGCCTCCTGAAAGCGGACGAAATCGAGTGCCGCGTGTCAGAGATCGCCCGGGACGGGTCCTACCTGAAACTCCTGCTGTACAAGACGGCCCGAACGGACGCTGCTATGCTGGATGAAACCTACGGCCCGATGAACTGGTGCAACGACTACCGGGAGATTAACGGGAAAATGTATTGTGGCCTTGCCATTCGTGACCCAGAAACGAAAGATTGGGTCTGGAAATGGAACGTCGGCACGGAATCCAACATGGAAGCCTCCAAGGGCGAAGCAAGCGATGCACTGAAACGGGCTGGATTCGTTTGGGGCATCGGGACTGAGCTGTACTCTGCCCCCCAAATCAAGGTCCCGAAGGAGAAGTGCACCATCAAGGAGTACAACGGGAAATATAAGAACTTTGACCGATTCACCGTTGAGAAGATCGCCTATAACGATGCCCAGGAAATCAGCGGACTTTCCATCCTGTGTAATGGAAAGAGGTGCTTTGTATGGCAGCGGACCTGATCAACGAGATCGGACAGAAAAGCCGGCTCTTAGATGCGGCCATCCGTGAGCTGGGCAACCGCGGACGGGCGTTCGCCCAGGCAGAGCATGACTACCGCGTGGAGCTGTCCAAGAAGGTCTTGCTGGAGCGAGACAAGGGGACCCCTGTTACCATCATCTCTGATGTATGCCGGGGAGACCCCCACATAGCAAAGCTGAGATTTGAGCGGGATGTAGCCGACGTGGTGTACCGCTCCGCACTGGAGGCTATCAACGGGTACAAGCTCCAAATCAAGATTCTGGACGCACAGGTAGAAAGGGAGTGGGGACGTGCACCGGCAAACTAGAGCAACCAGTATCCCGCAGAGGGTGAAACGCGAAGTGTTCGAGCGGGACGGCGGGAGATGTATCATCTGCGGCGCTCCCGGAGCTCCCTGTGGTCATATTGTTAGGCGCTCGCAAGGCGGTGAAGGAATCACCCGAAACATCGTGACCTTCTGCAATCCATGCCATTTTTCCCACGATGAAGGGCTGTTTCTAGGCAGGTTAAAGCCGTTTGGCTTGACAACTCAGAAGGAGGTCCGGGAGTACGTCGTCAACTACATCAAGGGGTTTTACCCCGACTGGACCGAGGAATCGGTGAAATACAAAAAGTGGGAGGATTGACCATGGAAAAGATGCTGCTGACAAAGCGAGAAGCCGCCGAGGCGCTGAACATCAGTGAAAAGACGCTGGACAGGCTGAAAATGGCGAAGAAAATCCGCTCCATCAACATCGGCGTGAGGGTGTATTACAGCCCGGACGAGCTGAAAGCGTTCATTACGAAGGAGGGTGCGCTGTGCTGAACCATGTGATCTTACAGGGCCGACTGACTAAGGACCCGGAACTGCGTCAGACCCAGGGCGGTGTATCGGTCACAACCTTTACCCTAGCGGTGGAACGGGACTTCAAGAGCAACGGACAGAAGGAGACAGACTTCATCAACTGCTCCGCCTGGAGGCAGACGGCGGAGTTTCTGTCCCGATACTTCGGCAAGGGGCGGATGGTCCTTCTGGAGGGCCGGATTGAGGTCCGGCCTTATCAGGACAAGGAGGGAAACAAGCGCACCGCCTGGAACGTGGTGGCGGATCGGGTATATTTCGGTGACAGCAAGCCCAGCGAAGGATCAAACTCCATAACCCGGGATGAACCAGTCATCCAGGACGGCCTTGATGGGGAGCTTCCAGAAGTGGACGACGACGGGACGCTCCCGTTCTGAGGAGGAATCGCGGTGGCTATCTGCTATGTCAAAGCATACTTTGACTGGATAGAGCAAACAGCCGCCCTTTCAGATGCCGAGCGAGGGAGACTATTTATCGCCATACTGGAATATGCGCGGTCAGGTCTTGAACCAAAACTCGACGGGCGGGAGGGTATTCTGTTTCCGGTATTCAGGGCACAGTTGGATCGAGACAGCAAGAGATCAGCGGCATCCTCCGAAAACGGGAAAAAAGGCGGAAGACCAAAAACCAAACAAAACCTAGAAAAACCTAACTTAACCAAACTTAACCTAGCAAAAGGCAACAAAGAAAAAGAAGAAGAAAAAGAAAAAGAATATATCCCCCCTAAATCCCCCCAGGGGGAAACCACAAAATTTCATCCGCCCAGTGTGGAGGAGGTACGGGCGTACTGCCAGGAACGGAGGAACGGGATCGACCCTCAGAGCTTTGTGGACCACTACTCCGCCCGGGGGTGGAAGTACAACGGGAACGTGGCGATGAAGGACTGGAAGGCCGCCGTCAGGACCTGGGAGAAGAACCGAAGGGAGAGGGGAAGAGATGATTACTGGACCTGATGCGCTGCTCTATCGCCCGGAAATGATGAATCCGGAGGAACCGACCGGGCTCTGGTGGTGCAAGGATGCAGAGGACGTGTCAGCCGTTGGGGTTAATGCTGTCTGCAAGTCTGCGGGAGCCGAATGGAGCGACGTGGACGGCGCGCTGGAGTGGGTTGCTCAGTACCCGTATATCCTGCTTGCCGTCCCGCCTGGACCGGTTCAGGACGAGATCGCGGAGGAATTGACGGCCCGATTCCCGGTTCCGGTCATGGTCCCCTCTACCCTGTCCTTCCGGGGATTTTCCTCCATCCGGGAGCTGCTGGACAATGGGGGCCTTCGGACCCTGGACAAGTTGCTGTTGGATGCGGAGGAACTTCCGGATCAGACCCTCCTAAATCTGGCTAATGTTGACACTCGGAAAAAGAAAAACGCCCTGCGGGTGGTGACGGGGATCCCAGAACTGGACCGGGCGATCGGCGGGTTTTCCGGCGGTCAGGTGTCCGTCTGGACAGGGAAACGCGGCGAGGGTAAAAGCACTCTTCTGGGACAAATCCTGCTGGAGGCGGTGAACCAGAACCGATGCGTGTGCGCCTACTCCGGGGAGATGGCGAAGGAGGACTTCAAGTTGGGCCTGCTCCAACAGGCGGCGGGGTATCTCCATGTCTCCAGGCGAGACGACCCACGGACGGGCCGGGTGTATTACGACGTGGACCAGGAGAGCGCGAAAAAAATCGACGCATGGTGGGACAAACGGCTGTTTTTGACGGACATCCAGCGGAAAAACGCCCACGACGAGGACAACATCCTGAAAATTTTCGAGTATGCAAACCGCCGGTATGGGTGCGACGTGTTCCTGGTTGACAACATCATGACCACGGAGCTAAAAAACGAGGCGCAGATTGGATTCTGGCGGGCGCAATCTCTGTTCACCGGGCGGCTGATCGCCTTTGCTAAGCGGCTGGATGTCCATGTGCACTTAGTGGCTCACCCCCGGAAGACAGACGGAAAGAAACATATCGAGGCCGACGATGTAGGCGGGTCTGGAGACATTACCAACCGGGCGGACAATGTGTTCCTGGTAGAGCGGGTCCCGGATGAGGAACTGGAGCGAGTTGGCTACTCCACCCTCCTGACCGTGCTGAAAAACCGGGAGTTTGGCGCTCGAGCGAAGGTAAAGCTGGACTACAACGATCCTTCCCGGCGGCTGTACCCGTCTGGGAAAAGCCCGGCGAAGAAATACACATGGGAGATGGTGCCGTGAAATTTGAAATCGAGTACCCGCCCACGAAGAAGGGGAAAGCGGTCTGGAACAAGCGGTTTGGGCTGAACGCCTACTATGCCGGGAAGCACTGGAACGAGCGGAAGCGGGACGCAGAGGAACTGCACTGGATTGCCAGAGCGGCCATGAAGCGAGCTGGAATCAGGCAGAAATACGTCTCCGGTCCTGTCCAGGTGATTTTCCGGTGGGACGATGGGCTAGACTGTGACAACCACGCCGTCCTCGGGAAGGCAATCGTGGACGCCATGAAGGGCTACATCCTGCCAGACGACAACCGACGGTGGGTCCAGAAAATCTCCCATGAGTTTTGGGGAGCCGGTAAAATCCAGGTGGAGGTGAGACGATGCAGCCCTGCTGGACCTGTACAAAATACTTAGGCGGCTGTCCCTGGTCGGCCCGGTTCGAGCCTGTACCCGGGTGGGAGACGAAGCCGGTGAAGCGAAGGGCGATGCCGCACAGCGCAAAGGAGTATGTCGATACCTACGACATCAAGTTCTGCCCCATGTATGTCAACGATGGCTCTCTCCCGCCGGAAGAACGAGGCCGGAAGCCCGTCAAAAGACTGGGGAACCAAAAGGGCACGAACCAGCTCAGCCCGGAGGAGGAACGGCAGAGGATGGACCTGTACCAGAGGGGGCTGTCAGACTATGAGATCGAGGAACGATTGGGACTTGGAAGAGGGACAATCCAGCACTGGAGGAGCCGAAGGAAGCTGCCGGCCAATCGATCAGCTGGGCGGCCAAGGAAGGAGGAAGAAAAATGACTGATGATGTGAGGGCTGCCCTCCTGGGAGACCACGAGGCGGCGAAGCGGCTGACGGAGAAGGGGGTGCTGGTACCGTGTTGTTGCGGGAGAGAAGCCCACATTAAGAAACGGGATAAAATCATAAGCTACAAGGTTTGCTGTGGAAGCCTTACTTGCGGAAATGAAACATTATGGTGGGGCGATAAAGGAACTGCAATTCGAGTTTGGAACACCCGCGCACCGATTCTGAGCGCGGAGGAGATGGAGATGCTATATGGAAAAGAAAATCCTTGATGTGACGTGCGGAGGGCGGTCTATCTGGTTTAATAAGCACCACCCGGCGGCGGTGTACTGCGATAAGCGCCGGGAGCAGTATCACCACCTCTGGAAGAACGCCGGGAACTGTACCCTGGACATAACCCCGGATGTGGTATGTAATTTCACCAACTTGCCGTTCCCGGACAACTCTTTCCCTTTAGTGGTATTTGACCCACCCCATTTGACTGGTGCGAAGGAAACGGCCTGGCTGGTAAAGAAATACGGGAAGCTGGATGAGAACTGGCCGCAGATGCTCCACGATGGTTTCCAAGAGTGTATGCGTGTACTTAAACCAGATGGGGTGCTCATTTTCAAATGGTCAGAGTACGACATCCCGGCAGCGGAGGTTTGGAAAGCTATCGGACAGAAACCCTTGTTCGGACACCACAGCGGGAAACAGAGCCGTACTTTCTGGGCGTGCTTTATGAAGTTAGAGGAGATGGAGATGCTGGAGGGGATGGAATGACAGTCAGATACAACGGAGACTTTCTTGGCGTTAAGTGTGATGCTTGCGGCAGAATCTTTTGGACGAACTATCAGGGGCAATCCTTCCCCCAGCACATAAGAGACGCAAAAGAAAATGGATGGATTCATAAGAAATTGGGAGACAGATGGAAGGATTTTTGCCCGGATTGCCATGAATATGAGCTGCAAAAGAGAAGGGAAACGTATTTTAAAAGGGAGGACGACAAATGACGCGGGAAAAAGCGATTGCTCTTTTTGAAAAACAACTCACGGCGGCGCAGGTGGTGCTGGACAGCGGATTTGGGAGCAATCCGGGAGAGAACAACTTCTTATACCGTAGACGAAAGGAAATGGCCGAAATTGCCCTCACCGCCCTCCGCCCCGTCAGCCGGGAGCGGGTGGAACGGATATGGTTTCGGGAACCGTATACGCGCTTGGAAACAAAATGCGGAGAGAACGGAGACATTGTTTACTCTGCCGTGAATACCTGTATGGCCTGCGGGCATGAAACGCCTATCGGGAATTTTTGTCACAATTGTGGTGCGGCCCAAACTAGAGAGGCCGTGGAGATGGTGTTGGAGAGGATGGAGGCGCTGTATGAGCAATAGAAAATTCGTACGAGGGTCATATACGCTTGCAGCGAACATTACCGATCCGGACGCTTATTACCAGGAGCACAAAGCCGCGATTGTTGGAGTTATAAAATGGGCTGACCAGGTTGGTATGTATGTCGGATTTGGCACATCC
>ERZ1090861.990-NODE-990-length-15746-cov-7.319674_pt1 | contig 15746 bp, 11 predicted proteins | sample MGYA00478482_ERZ1090861 | MGnify/ENA primary metagenome ERZ1090861 (study PRJEB33644, sample SAMEA5815744) | chicken gut metagenome | biome: Chicken; feature: Gastrointestinal Tract; material: Caecum | place: Ireland | collected 2019-01-01 | study: A study of the... | reverse complement strand
GGCGGAATGCCGCGGTATCCGCCAGCCGCAAAGCCCGGCTGTGCAGCCGCTGTGGGCCATCCTCCAGCGCCAGGTAGAGCACCTCGCTTTTCCGCGTTGCGCGCCCCAGAAAGGCCTTTCCGCCGCACACAGCGAGGCAAAGCTGCAGCGCCATCCAGCTCTTTCCGACTTTGGGTGAACCACCCAGTATGTACAATCCCGGAGCCAGCAGGCCATCCACCAGACAGGCCATCGGTTCTAGGGGGTGCTCGTACAACTCCTGCATCGTGTAAGTTTTCAGTTCTTTGGTTTCATTCGTCATCGCATTTTCCTTTCTGCCGTATGGTCTTACTTGCTATATGTTTTCCCCAGCCAGGTAACCAAGAGGTATCCCATAACATTCGGTGAAAAACTTCGCCGCGCTCGCAAAGGAAAAGGCCTGACGCAAGCCGAGCTTGCTAATCAGGCCGGGTTGGGGCTGCGGACGATCATTGCCTATGAGAAAGGCGAGACCTACCCGCAAAAGCGTTCCACCTATCAGACATTAGCCAACATTTTGGGCATGCAGGCCGATGAGTTGCACAACGAGGAAACCACGGCCAGCGCGCCGCCGTTGTCTCGCTCCCATTGGGAGAACAGCAAGCGGCGGTATGAAGAACTGCTCCCGGACGGTCCCGCCTGGCCAGGCGATCCCACCTATGAAGCATACTGCGAAAAGATGGCGCAACTATCCAAGGCAGATGCTGCGCACAATTACTGTAATTCTACCGGCAAGGAGTTGCCCCAAATCACGATCCGTCCGGCCCTGGCCAAAGACTTCCCAACGCTATTGCAAATCTGCAAGGATCGCTGCCAGTTCGACGCCACCCGTGCAGGCGTTGACAAAAGCCGACTCCCCACTTTTGAATCTCAGCTCGAAACCCTGACGCAGTCCCTCGTCGCCTGGATCGCCGCCGGACAGTGCTTCCTGGTGGAAGCCAACGGCCGCCCCGGGGCCTGGTTCGTTCTGCAGCTCCCCGCGCCGGACGACTATCCCGCCGCCAATAAAAGAAAAGGCGGCGCGAAGGCAACGGCCTCCACGCCGCTGCCCCGCGCCACCATGCTGGGCCCTTATACAAGCCCCCGTTTTGCAGGTGCTTCCAAGTATATGCTCACCTTCTGTAAAGCCTGCTGCCCGCGGCTGGCAATCGAAGTCCCGCTGAATGACCCGCTCAGCCAGTTCCGTCTGGCCTACTGGCTGGACCAGGGGTTTGTGCCGGATGCACGGGCGGTATCCGGTAGGGCGCTGCGGCTTATCAACCAATAAATGAGGCCTGCGCAGCATTGATCTTCCCATCAGGTTGAAAAAAGACTTTGTAATGCGCCGTATGTCATGCTTCATAGCTTCGATCCTAAGCTTGATCACCTGAGGCCACACACGTTGAACTACGGCCGATGTCCCTCTTCAATCTTTGAAAGATATAAACGGTTTCTATGCCAGTAAAGGATTGTCTTCCTTGCAATATTTTCGCAATCGTTTTTCGCCGTCCATTATCCTGCCACAGCTATTACAGCCAGTGCCGGACTTTTCGTGCACCCCACAAAACCTCATTCCGTGTTCTCACTTTTTCCACTTATCACGGTATCCCACCGCAAGATCACCACGAGCAGCTCCCCTTACAGGGCGCTGCTCATTTTTTGTCTGTCACTAAACAATAGAGAGCGCAGGCAGGATGCAAGCCCCTGTGCAGGCTTCCGCCCGCATCCATTCATTCATCAGAATTTTACCGTTCAGCAACAGGCAACGGCTTCACCATTCTTTTGCTGTGGATTTGCCCTTATATTGTTCCCGCGTACAGATATAGAATTCGGCTCCTCCTTCCGGTGCATTGCGGACGCCAATTTGCAATGATTGTTGCTCCGCTAGGCTTTTGGCCACCGAGAGTCCCAATCCATAGTGGCCGTTGGTCGCGCGGCTGGGGTCGGCACGGTAAAAGCGTTCAAAAATCCGAGGCAAATCCTGTTCGGCAACGCCTGCACCATAATCGCGTACCCCGATTTCCACTGCGCCGTTTTTTAGAAGTTTGCAGCAGATCTCGATGGGGGTGTTCTCTTTGGTGTGGGAAATCGCGTTGGTGATAAAAATGCTGCCAATTTGGGTCAGCGCTTCTTCGTTGGCCATGATTTCCGGGTAGGCGGCTTCTGCGATTTTGAGACGCAGCGGATGCCGCTGCTGCCTCGCATAGATTTCGTACTTTTCATAAAGCTGCAAGCAAAAGGTGTCCGGCTCGATTGCCGTCAACTCCAGCCTGCGGTTCGGCCGGTCTGAATTGGCCAGCAGCAATAAATCTTGTATCAGGTGGCTCATCCGTACCGCTTCGCTCCGAGTTGCGTAAAATACGCCGGAAACTTCCGGTGAAGCGGGGACGTGCTTTTGCAGTACGTCCAGCCCGGCGCGAATGGAAGCCAGCGGTGTTTTTAGTTCGTGCCCAGCGGAAGCGATAAATTCTTTTTGCTGGCGAACTGAGGTTTCTACTGGTTTTAGAACCATTCGAATCAGCCAACAGTTTATGGCAGCCAGGAGGATGCATCCCAGAAGCAACAATGTTCCGTAAAAGACGGCCTGCTGCCGGATAAATGGCAGACGGACTTTTTGGCTTTGCAGCGCCAACATTTCGATCTGCGTGTCACCATCCTGGCGGAAGTAAAACGCATGAAACCGTTCGGAAGCAGTTTCTTGTTCCTCCTGCCTGGTCGCCCAACCGTTTGCGGTCCGGGTGAGTTCATCGGCCGGAAGGGTGTGCACAGAGGTGTATAAGCCCTCCAGGATGTCCATCGGGGCTTTGCCAGCCTGCCCAGTGCGAAACAGAGGCGCGCCGTTTTCAAAAAGGTATACATTCCCCTTCAGCTGTTCTTCCAATTCCGTCCATGTATCTTGGTCAACCTGTCTGGTAGAGAGAAGTTTTTCCTGATACGCCGCAAGCTGGTCTACAATCTGCGCGTCCATCGATGCCTCATATCGGCGGCATGAAGAAAAGAACGTGATCCCCAGACATAACGCCAGAATCAGCCCCGTAATCGCGGTATAAATGATTACCAGCTGCATCCAAAGTTTTTTAATCATTGGCACTCTCCAATCGGTACCCCACACCGCGGATGGTTGAGATGGTCAGAGAACTTCCCACTCTGTTCAATTTCTTGCGCACAAAGTGGATATAAGTGTTCAGGTTACTTTCTTCAATATCGGTATCATCACCCCATACCCTGGTGAGCAGCCGTTCCCTTGTAAACAACTGATGTGGATAACGGAAAAAGACCTCCAGCAAATCTGCTTCCTTTTTTGAAAGTTGGCACTTTCCTTTCGGCCCCCACAGCTCCAGTTGGTCACAGTCCAATGTTGCGCCCTCACAGGCGATTTTATTGCCCGTTTCCGCAGGCATCGCCTGCACAGGCCTGCGCAGCAAGGCATGGAGACGGGCTACAAGTTCCCGCATGGCAAAAGGTTTGGCCATATAATCGTCCGCGCCGGATTCCAACCCGTCCACCTTGTCATCCAAACCGTTCATAGCCGTCAGCATCAGCACCGGTGTTGTTATGCCGGATGCTCTAGCCCTTTTCAGAAGGGTCAAGCCGTCCATTGATGGCAGCATCCGGTCCAGGCAGCACGCATCATAACAGTTATGCAGAAACAGTTCCAAGCCCACCTCGCCATCGTGGCAAATATCCGAATCGATTCCTGCATCCTGTAAACCTGTGCGGATAATCCGGCAAAGATTTTCATCGTCTTCTATGATTAAAATTCTCACAGCGCTCATCTCCTTTGTTTATTATAGCAAAGCATCCTTAAAGAAATATTGAAATACGGCGGTGGGTTTTCAATTTTGTTTTAATGTTGACCTGTTATGATACATACAACGAAAACAGAAAGGGGTCAAGCATATGAATCGCCTGTTCAAAATCACGGCACTGGGGCTTTCCGTGTTGATGGGATGCTCATTGTGCGCCTGCGGTGCAACAGATTCCTCACAGGAACAGGAAACTTCGACCGTTCCGGGGTTGTGGATTGAGAGGGAGGTCGAGCTGGCAGATGCTCCGAGCAACATCCTTGCTCTTGCAACCACAACCGATAACCAGCTTCTCTGTGCAACGGTTCGTGCAAGCGATGACTCATCTCAGAGGGTCGATGTGTTTTCCTCTGCGGATGGTGTGACTTGGAACGCCACGCCGGTTTATTCGGCGGAAATACCGGGAACTTGCATCGAAGCGAGTTTAACGCAAGACACAATTCTGATTCTGACCAAGGCAGAAGAGGGAGAACAGATTTGGTATGTCGCGAAAGAGGCAGAACCTGTTCAAATCCAACCCACCGATACCGATACAGTCAATATCAGCAACGTCCAATTTGTTGATGCCGATTCCTTTTTCCTGACTGGACGAGATGCTGATAACGAACCTGTCAGTGGCATCTATTCCCTTCAGGATGGCCACATGGTCACAAAGGTCGGAACGGCCATGGGGTGGAGCGGCCTTGCCCCAAGCAGCGAGGGACTCGCGTTTGTCTCCGAAGCAGGCGATCTGTCTGTGCTGAAAGCAAACGGTGAAATCCAGAAAGCCAACGCCACCGGGCTTGCAACAACCCTCGCCGCTTTCTGTGATTCGCAGGGCAATTATTATTACGCGAACAGCGAAGGCCTCTACCGTGTCGCCATTGGCGGCTCTTTGAAAGAAGAGGTTGTTCCTTCCAGCGGCTTTGCATTTTCGACGCAGGACAAAGTAATCGCCAGCCTCGCTTACTTTCAGAACAGCTTTTTCTGTGTCATAGGAGACCGAGCCGATGACTCTGTACATCTCTACTCCTATACCTACGACCCGGATGCAACGCCGCCTGAGCAGGTTGAACTCACGGTTTGGTCGCTGGCAGACTCCCCCACAGTGCGTACCGTTCTTTCCGAATACCAGCAACAGCACAAAGAAGTTGCCATCCAGTATACAATTGCTGGAAACGATGATCTTTCCACCGAGGACGTGCTGAAGGCACTTAATACCGAACTGCTTGCCGGCAGCGGCCCCGACGTAATCGTCTTTGACGGCATTGATGTTACGCCTTATATCGAAAACGGGGTTTTGGCCGATATCAGCGATGTTTTGCAGGAGTTTTCTATTTTGGATTCCGTCAGAAATGCCTTTTCTGTGGATGGCAAGACCTACATTGCCGCCGCGCGGTATGCGATTCCGGCAATCTGGGGACAGGCCGATGACATGACGCAAATTACCGACCTGTCATCGTTTCTGCAGTTTGTTCAGTCCTGTCCACCTCGGAGCGATTGTAATCTGATGGATAATGCGTACTATGAAGCGCTTCCTGCGGAGGACCAGTACGCCATTTCTTTCCTGACGCCGGAAGAAATCCTTCAGTTCCTGCTAAGCACTTCGGCCAGCGAGCTGATTACAGACAACTCGCTGAACACGGAACAATTGCAGCAGTTGTTCCAAGCGATAGAAACCATTGGTTCTTACTATGACATGGCCTCTTATCGCACGGAGCAGGAAGACGATTCGATTGTCTACTCGGATGGCGGCGATTCCATCACCATTTCCGGCGCTTCGCGCGAGGTCATCAACGGTCGGGCGAGGATCGGACGGAATTTGATCGATTCACCTGCGTTTCTTGGCTGGATCGCCAAAAATTGGGAAGGCCGGACCCCCGAATTGAAGTCCGCGCCGGGGCTTTGCGAGCGAGCCTACTCTCCGAAAGTTATGCTCGGTGTCAACGCCAGCAGCCCGAATCAGGATACCGCCAAAGATTTGCTGAAAGCCTTCTTTGCCTCGGATATCCAAAATACGGTTGTCGGTGATGGTCTGCCGGTGATCGAGAGCAGCCTGGATGCCAGAATCGATGCCGCGGCAGAAACCTACGGCACAGATCGAGATATGCTTGCCGACTTTTTGAAAGGCGTTCAAACGCCGGTGATTGTTGACCAGGTAATTGCCGACAAGCTTCTGCCCTATGCAGAGGCATTGGCGAAAGGACAACAAAGTGCTGAATCTGCTGTGCAGGCGGCGCAAAGCGACCTGCGGCTTTATTTGGCTGAGCGCGGATGAGTACGATTTTCTAAACGCTCTATAACTGTATTCTCATAACAAGGAGGATTTTCAGATGAAGAAACATCTTTTTGGTTCTACCATATTACCGCTCGCTCTTGTCGTTTCTCTGTGCGCCTGCGGATCAACGCCTGGCGGAAGCGCCCCTTCAGAGGGAACACAGAGCGCCGCCTCACAGGCACAGACGGATTCCGCTATGTCAGGCGGTGAACTCTCGATTGGCAATGATTTTTATATTGAGAGTGGCGCTGTTCTTTCGGATGGCTCCATCTACCTGGTAGGAAAGGAAGGCGCGAATGGTTTCTGCGCCTACGTTTCTACGGATGACGGCGACAGTTGGTCAAAAGAGGAACTCTCCTGGGCTGACCAGGATGTGGTTGCGATTACGATACTCCCGGATGGATTTATGCTGGGGACACAGGGGCAGCAGGTCGTTTATGCGCCCCGCGGCGAAGATCTGAAAACCGCGGACCTTTCGGCACTGGGAACGGTGGATGGTATCTCGGCGGCGTATCCAATCAGTACCGATGCGTTTACCGTGTCAGGCGGAAAGACGGAAACTTTTGTGGATAAGGACGGGCAAGAGCAGGAAACCGTTCACCCCCTTCCCTTTGAGGATATGGTCTTGCGGTATGACGGCTCCCTGGTTGCCCAATGGGGAAACGGTATCTCCACGCAGGAGGCAGGCTGCTATGCCTCGGACGGCACAAAACTGTACTATCTCGACTATGCAAGCAATCAACTTTGCTCTTTGAACACAGAAGGAAAAATCGACACTTACGGTGCTCTCGGCACCGTTTCGGGCGATTCCTTCTGTAAGGACGGGATTTTCTATTATGTAGATAACCAGGGGGTTGCCGCCTATGATACTGCAACCAATGCCAGCACCCATATCTTGACCGATTCGCTCGCCCCGTATCTCCAGGCCGATATGCGCTGTACCACGCTGCTTGTTTCAGATCATTATGTATTTGCCGTTACTTCGGATATGAACTCCGATGCACAGGCTGTCTACCGCTATGAAATCTGAGCGTACCCACTTTTCCGGCATTTCTGAGAAGCATCCTTTCAAGAGAAAACGGTCCCATCGAAAACGGAAAAAAGCAGTCGAGGCTTGGATGTTTTTGCTTCCTTCCCTGGTCGGAATTGGCATCTTCCTCTTCCTGCCATTTGGCGAGACAATCCGGCGCAGTTTCACAAACCCTTTGGGCACACAATTCCTGGGGCTTAAAAATTACCAATCGATTTTTGCCAACAGCGCCTTTCAACTGGCCGTTGCAAACACAGCCAAATTTATTCTGGTTTGCATTCCGCTGCTTCTTGCCATCAGTTTACTTTTCGCCTTGATGATACGAAAAATTCTTCCCAAGGGGAAAAAACTGCAAACGGTCTGCCTGCTGCCTATGGCGATTCCGGTTGCCAGCATCTCTCTGCTCTGGAAAGCGCTATTCACACAGAATGGCATTTTGAACCATTTGTTGTCGTTTTTCGGCCTGCCGGAAGTTTCCTTCCTTACCAGCGATGCGGCTTTTTGGGTTCTTGTAGGTACTTACCTTTGGCGGAATATCGGTTACGACATGATTCTTTGGCTTGCCGGTTTGGATGCCATTCCTGCCAGTATGTATGAGGCTGCGGAAGTGGACGGCGCAAACAGCTGGCAAATTTTCTGGAGAATCACCCTGCCAAACCTTCCATCCACACTGGGTCTTATCACAATCCTCAGTATTCTGAACACCTTCAAGGTATACCGGGAAGCCTATCTGGTGGCAGGGAATTACCCCGATGACAGTATCTACCTCTTGCAGCATCTTTTTAACAACTGGTTTTCTTCTTTGGATCTTGGCCGGTTGTCAGCGGCGGCTGTTGTCGTAGCTCTGGTTCTGCTTTTGGTGATTCTGCCATTTTTGAAAATGCTGCGGGAGGGCTCCGAATGAGGAAACACAAAAAAGCGGCTCGGCTGCCGTATCTGGTGTTGCTGCCCTTTGCCGCATCCGTGTGTCTGGTTGTTTGGCTGATTTTTTCCGGCGCACTGATGAGCGCCGATGAAGCGACGCAGAACCTGAGCGGAATCTTTGACGGAACCTCCGCCGTGCATTGGCCTCTGATTCCCAATTCACCCACTTTGCAGCCGTTGATCGAGGTCCTGTTGGACACGCCGGAATTTTTCGTCATGTTCTGGAACACCTGCGCCCTCACCTTTCCGCAATTGATTGGGCAATTGCTGCTGGCCGGTCCAGCCGCATGGGCGTTTTCCCGTTTTACATTTCACGGCCGGAATGTTCTCTTCACAATCTATACGATTCTGATGCTTCTTCCGTTTCAAGTTCTCATGGTGCCGGATTATCTGGTTCTGGATCAGCTGGGGCTTATGGATACGGTTTGGAGCATCATTTTACCCGGGGCCGTCTCCACCTTTCCCGTTTTTATTATGAAAAGAGGGTTCGACAGCATTCCCGTTTCGGTGCTGGAGGCTGCCGAATTAGACGGAGCCGGAGCCATAACGACCTATCTGCGGATCGGCCTTCCGCTTGGTGTTCCCGGCATCCTGTCCGCGCTGCTTTTGTCTTTTATTGAAGCCTGGAACGCAATTGAACAACCGCTGGTATTCCTGAAGAGCCAGAACCTTTGGCCGATGTCCCTGTTCCTTGCCAACATTACGCAGGAAGATCTCGGAATCGCTATGGTAGCCAGCGTATTTATGTTGCTGCCAGTTATTTTGATCTTCCTGTTCGGACAGAGATATTTGATTTTGGGTATCCAATCCAGTGGTGTAAAGGAGTGAACCGGATTTGAAACCAAGTCCAGAACAAATGGATCGCTTTGTTTCCGATAAAGACAAGGCGTCCGAACGCAAGCGATTTTTTCCCTTATTCCTCCGAGACCGTCTTCCCGCTCTGCGCCAATCTTCCCCGCCGGAAGATGATTCCGGCGAGCAGAGCGATGACAGGCGGGCGCTCAAACGAATTGCCATATTCTTTGCCATCATGCTGATCTTGACGCTGATAGCCAGGGGAACCAGCAGCGCCATCCGGCCGGTTGTCACAACCGGGCAGGCAAGCGCAGGAACCATTCGTCAAAGCGTTCAGGCGTCCGGCTCTATCACAGCTGCTGGTGTACGGTCCGTAACTTTGCCAGAGGGAACCGTGCTTGACACGATTCTTGTGAAAGAAGGGCAATCCATTGAGGAGGGGCAGACGCTTGCCACCTGTGACATGGATGAACTTTCTGCCAAGTTGGAACGCACCAGGGCCTCCCTGCACCAAAGCCAGGCGGAATATAACCAGCTCGTATCGAATGCTGTGCTGGATGACACAAGCGTTGCACGCACCCAGCAGGCTTTGCTGCGCGCCTATGAGGCTGACCAAAAAGCCTACGATGCCCTGGAGGAATTGCAGGCATCGGAGAACCCGGACCCGGATGCAATCAGCGCCGCTGAACAGGCTGCTGATGATGCACACTGGGCGGCGCAGCAGGCGGAATATGACCGGGACAGTGCCTTAGCCTCCTATCAGGAGATGGTGCGGCAGAACAATCTTTCTTCCCAGGTGAACCAGGCTTCCGCTCAGGATGTTGCCCTAGACATAAAGGATAAGGAAACGGAAATTGCACAGCTGGAAGCACTTGTAGACCAGCAGGGGGTGGTGTCGTCCCCCTACACCGGCGTTGTCGCAAGCGTAGAAACCGAGGCTGGACAGCAAAGTTCACAAGCGCTCTGCACGCTTTATGACACGTCAAAGGGGTATTCGTTCACCTGCTCTCTCCCCTCTTCACAGGCAAGCGATTGCCAAACCGGCTTATCCGCCGTTGTCACGCAGGGAGATCAGACGGAGACCGCCACAATCACCGCAATTTCCGAAAACGCAGAGCATGACACCGTAGAAATCACCATTCAATTGTCCTCTCCCGATTGGGAGATTGGGCCTGCCGAGGCAGAAGTCGTTCTCAGCGAACAGGCGTATGACCTTTGCCTGCCGAATACCGCTATTCATCAGGATAATCAGGGAAATTTTGTCTTTCTCGTCGAAGAAAAGAATACAGTTTTGGGGTCCCAACCTGTTTTGACGCGCGTTCCCGTCAACGTTTTGGAGATTGGACAGTCACAGTCTGCCATCGAAGGTGCGATTTCGCCGGAAGATTCTATCGTCGTGCAAAGCACTCGTTCCCTGGAAGAGGGTTCTAAAGTGCGGGTGAACAATGACAATGCATAAAGTATCCAGAATCACAGTCCTTGCCATTTTGTTGGCTGCAGCACTATTTTGCCTGACAAACGCCTACCGGATCGCAGACCAAATACGGTCCGCCTATGCGCCCTACAGTTTTCGCTACAACGAGGCATTTTCATCATCCCAGGTTCAAACAGCCCACAGTTTTCAGGAAAGCAGCGATGGGTCACTATATTCCATAACGCTCTGGAATGAAACCAAAGAAGAGCTAAAAACAGACTTGCACAGCACTGATGCGCAGGTCATTGCCTATTCTGGGGATGCGGCAACAATTTTCCCCGCCGTTTACATACATGGGACAGCGCCCGGCGCTGCTGATACGGATGGCTGTGCTGTCAGCGAAGCCATTGCCTGGGATTTATTCGGCAGCACGGACATTGTAGGCCAGACTTTGCAAATCGGGGATCGCAGCGCGCAGATTCGCGGCGTTTTCCAGTCCCAATTCCATCTTGCTCTGATCGCGGCGCGGGAAACCGATGCGCTAAAAAACGCGGAACTGGCAGGCTCGCCGGCCGGTGATTCCCGCGAGATGGCCATTGCTTACGTCACCTCCGCAGGCTTGGGCGCACCGGACCAAATATGTACAGGGAAAACCTGGGGCGAGTTTTTTGTGGCGCTATGTTCCGTCCCGGTTTTAATCGCTCTGGTATGGCTTTTGGTTACCGGGTTCAGGATGAGCCTGCATCTTTCCACCTGGCTCCGCGCAGCTACCTGGTTTGTTGCCGCGCTTGTGTTCGCTCTCCTTCTTCCGTATCTATTAGGCCAACTTCCTTCCTGGCTTCTGCCCGCACAGTGGAGCGATTTAGGCTTTTGGCCCAATCTTGTGAACACTCTAAACGCACGCCTGAACGAAACCTTGGCGCTGGTTCCCACCACACGGGATGTCCTTACCAAACGATGGACCATTGCGTTTGCCCTGTGGCTGTTCGCCTGCCTTGGGGCTTTGGGAGGGAGTCTGCATTTGTCGAAACGGATAGGATAATGGGATGATCACACCTCGGATATAGGGTACCTGTCATCCCCCCTTGGTGTTCCACGTTGCAATCTTGCCTTTCCCTGTGATATTTACCCCCTACATGCGGGACCTTGCCAACCTGCTCCAATACAGGGCAGAATAAGTGGATGACCCGACAGACGGCGATTCCTAGGAAAATGGCCCCAACCCGATTCAGAATCTGACCTTTCATACCTTTGAGTCGGAGATGCGGCAGTGGCATCTTTTCTGCGGTCCGGCACAGTAACCTAACACTTGGCACCCTGGCTACCAATGAACGGTACGCCAAATCGGTACTTCTTGTCCTGGATCAGTGCCAGCACTCCATCAAGCTGGCCATCTTTCACAGGAAGCGGGCAGTACTGTTTTGCCGCATGGATCTCATCGAAGCCTATGGGACCGGGCGGGAGAGAGCCCACACTGTTATGCGGGGCGCCCTGTTCAGCCGGGCTTCGAAAGCGTAGAGGGCGCCTTCCGGGTTGTTCTGCCAAACACATCTGCGCCGCCTTAACGCAAGAAGAGGCCCATCCGGTGGGAAGGTATGCACCCACCTGCGTGCACCACGCTGACCGCCTCGGAGCAGAAGGCCTTGCAGGCGATCCGGCAGGCAGGTCAGGTGAGCCGCCGCGAGCTGGAATCACTGCTTGGGATAGGCACCACCCGCGCCGTGGTTCTGCTGAAGCGGTTAACCGAGCTGGACAAGGTACAGAAGATCGGGAACGGGAAAAATATCCGGTATCGATGTAAGTGATTTTGATTGAGAGAGAAGACAGCAGGTGCGAACCGCAGCGCGCTGTATTGTGGCCCGACCGGGGAGGGACGGTGACTACTGTTTGACCACTTTCCTTTCGGCTTTGTCCTTTTGCATCCATTTTCGCGCTCCAACATTCTTTTATCGACATAGCAATCAGCGCAGGAATTTGTGCAGACCGCACAAATTCCCGCGCTGTATCATTACATATTGCTATATATCACAGTTCCCCGACCAGACTGCTATACCCAACCAAGTCATCGCCTAAAGAGCTTGGTGCAACTGCATTCCGCTGGGCAGAACATACGCCGATGGTTTGCCTGTTTTGGGTTGCTTGATGCAGTTTCAAATCACTTTCGATCAATGAACTCTATACTCCATCGTTCTTTTTCTATACATTTCCGATCTTGCCGCAATCCAACACACTCACTTTTTTCATCTCCACGCTTGCCTGTCCCTGAGCCCTGTGCTATTCTGGAACCAATCTCAATCCCTTTTGCCGACACAATTCAACGGACAGTCGCGATGTAGGGGGCTTTTGTATGGATACCAAGTTGGAGATTCAGCGCCTGCAACACAGGGTACAGGAATTGGAACAGGAAAATGCCGAATTGCGGGCACGGCTGGCGGCGTTTGATACGAGCAATCCTGCGCCGGGGAAGGACAACGGCGCAACATCCTCCAAAACGCAGAGACCTACAAACACTGTGAGTGCATCAAACACCGGTGTCAGTACCACCGATTTGCCCGCATCAGCACGCAACGCCCCAAGCGTGCCGCCTTGCCAGGCCAACTCTGCCTGCGTCACCCGCGCCAGTTCTCCCGCCGAGAAAATTCGTCTGTTCCGCTCCCTGTTTCGCGGCCGCGCCGATGCTTACGCCCTGCGCTGGCACAGCGAAAAGACGCAGAAAAGCGGCTACAGCCCGGTCTGTGTCAACGAATGGCAGCCCGGCCTGTGTGAGAAAGGGCGCGTGTCTTGCGCCAAATGCCCGAACCGCGTGCTGCGCCCGCTGGACGATGCGGCCATCTACCGTCATCTGGCCGGGCGGGACGCACAGGGGCGCGATGTCATCGGCCTGTACCCCATGCTGCCGGATGAAACCTGCTATCTGCTGGCACTGGACTTCGATGACGCCAACTGGCAGGAGTGCGCCCGCGCCATTGCGAGCGTTTGCCGTGCACACAGCATCCCATTCGCACTGGAGCGTTCCCGCTCCGGCCAGGGTGCGCATGTTTGGCTGTTTTTCGCCGAAGCTATCCCCTGCGCCAAGGCGCGCCATCTCGGCGACGCACTGTTAACTATCGCTATGAACGCCTGTGGCAGCCTTACCTTCGCCGCCTACGACCGGATGTTTCCTAACCAGGACACGTTGCCTGCGGGCGGGTTCGGCAACCTGATGGCCCTGCCGTTGCAAGGACAGGCCCGGCGGCAGGACAACAGTGTATTTCTGGATGACTCGCTCACTCCCTACCCGGACCCGTGGGCGTTTCTTTCTACCGTGCGCACGCTGCTGCCCGGGCAGGTCGACGCCCTGTTGCAGGAACTAAGCCCGGGTCGCCCGCCGCTTGGGGCGCTGGTCGAAGCGGCGGAAACGGCGGACGATCACGCTTCACACGCAGATACCGCCCTGATAGCCTCCAACTTCCACACGCCCTGGAAGCCACAACCAATCCACACTCTGTCCGCCCAGGACTTTAAGCAGTTGCCACTGCCCATCGTTCGCGCCAACGGGTTGTACATTCAAACCGAACACCTTTCGCCAAAAGCCCGCAACCGCTTGATCTGCCTGGCAGCGTTCCGCAACCCCGACTTTTACAAAAAGCAGGCCATGCACTTTTCCACCCGCAATATCCCGCGCATCATCTCGACGGCGGAGGAAAAAGATGGTTTTCTTGTGTTGCCGCGGGGCTGCGAAGAAGCTTTTTGCGCGCTTTTGCAAGATGCCGGAGCCGACTATACCCTTCAAGACGAGACCTGCCCCGGCCGTCCGCTGCACATCGCCTTTACCGGTACGCTGCGCCCCGACCAGCAGCCTGCGGCGGACGCGCTGCTCGCACATCGCAACGGGGTACTCAGCGCTACGACGGCCTTCGGCAAGACAGTGGTCGCGGCCTGGCTGATTGCACAGTACGGCGTCAACACGCTGATTTTGGTACACACCCAGGCACTGCTCAACCAGTGGCAGACAGCGCTCGCGCAGTTCTTGCAGATTGACGAATCGCTGCCGCCGCAGCCCAAACGCCGCGGCCGTCAGCGCAAACGTTGCCTGATCGGGCAGATCGGCGGCGGCAAACACACAGCCGCCGGATTTGTGGACATCGCAATGCTGCAATCGCTGGTCCGCGGTGGTGAGGTCGACCCACGGGTGCGGGAATATGGGCTGGTGATTGTGGACGAGTGCCATCATGTCTCGGCCGCCGGGTTTGAGCAGGTGCTGCGGGCGGTGCCTGCGCGGTACGTGTACGGCCTGACCGCCACCCCGGCGCGGGCTGACGGACACGGGCCGATCATCACGATGCAGTGCGGACCGATTCGCTACGAGGTCAACGCCAAAGCACAGGCCGGGCGGCAGGGCTTTGCACGGATTGTGGTGCCACGCTTTACCCGTTTTGCGCTGCCGCTGACCGCCGAAAAAGTGACATACGGCAAAATTTGTGACACCCTGATACAGGACACACTACGCAACGGCCTGATCGTCCAGGACGCCCGCAACCTGCTGGCACAGGGCCGCACGCCGCTGCTGCTGACCGAGCGGCTGGATCACGCCAAAATTCTGGCGGCCGCACTGCGATCGTTTTGCCCGCATGTGTTTTTGCTCTCGGGGCGCGGAACCGCCAAGGAGAAGCGCGCGCTACTGGACGAACTGGCCGCTGTCCCCGCTGGTGATCCATTGGCCGTTGTCGCCATCGGCAAATATGCCGGTGAGGGCTTTGACCTGCCCCGCCTGGATGCCCTGCTCTTGACGATGCCGGTTGTTTGGAAAGGCACGCTGACCCAATACACTGGCCGCCTGCACCGCGCCGCGCCCGGCAAGTGGGAGGTGTTGCTGTACGACTATGTGGATGTTCGCGTTCCGATGCTGGAACAGCAATACCGCAGACGACTGCGCAGCTATGCGGCGCTGGCATACACGGTGCGGGGCGCGGTTGCGAAGCCGGACGCAGATGAGCACACCGCACAAAAAGAAGCGGCTATTTTTGTACGTTACGAACAGTTTCTTCCGCGATTTTCCGAGGATTTGAAGGCATCTGCTCGGGAAATACTGCTCTGCGTTCCGTCGCTGTCAGCGCGGCCTGTGCAACGCATGATTCCCTTGTTGCAGCGTGTACAGCACCAGGGTGGGAATGTGCAGGTCTACCTGCCGGAGCCGGCGCAGTTTCGGGCAGACATCCAGCCCAAAATTGCCGCCAACGCAGCCGCTTTGCAGCGGGCGGGCATTCCGGCTGTGTTTTGCCCAAATCATCTGCCCAATTTTTGTGTCATCGACCAAAGACTCGTCTGGTACGGCGGCCTCAACCCGCTGGGCCGAATGCCCACCGACGAGAGCAGTTTGCGAATGACGTCGCCGGGCATGGCGGCGGAGCTGGTGGAGTTTTTGCGCGGCATGATACCGAGCAGGTGATGCTTCATGACGCACCGCCCGAGTACGCCCAAATAACACGGCGTATTCTGTCTCTTATACACATCTGACGCTGCCGACGATAAGGCTCGTGTAGA
>ERZ1090861.989-NODE-989-length-15750-cov-45.665180_pt1 | contig 15750 bp, 13 predicted proteins | sample MGYA00478482_ERZ1090861 | MGnify/ENA primary metagenome ERZ1090861 (study PRJEB33644, sample SAMEA5815744) | chicken gut metagenome | biome: Chicken; feature: Gastrointestinal Tract; material: Caecum | place: Ireland | collected 2019-01-01 | study: A study of the... | reverse complement strand
TGTCCGCTTACGGACTTTGACTGGAGCAGGTGACGGGAGAGCGCATTTTTTAATGCGCCGACTTCGCGCTGAAGCGCTCGTCAAATTTTGCTGCAAACAGCGCACTGTGCTGTTTGCTTTACGCAAAATTCCCTCTCAGGGTTCGACTCCCGTCCCACTTGATTTATGTCCGCTTACGGACTTTGACTGGAGCAGGTGACGGGAGTCGAACCCGCCGAAATCAGCTTGGGAAGCTGACGCCATACCGATAGGCGACACCTGCATTTTTACAGCTAAATTAATATACCATAATTTACAGAAAAAGAAAAGCATAATCGCACAACTTTTTAAATTTTCTTTAATTTGAAGCCGCTCATTGCATATTTTGCCGAAATATGCTATTATAAATGTACGAATAAAGAATTTGAAATGCTTCTTACCGCAAGCCCGTTCAATATGATAGCTTCAGGGGAAAAGACTGTTGAAGTGCGTTTATACGACGAAAAACGCCGTAAGCTGAATGTTGGCGACACTATCAAATTTTTTTACTGCGAAGATGAAAGCCGTTTTCTAATTGCCAAAGTCACATTTCTCCGCCGCTTTGCAACTTTTGAAGAGCTATACCGTTCTGAATTGGCTACGGCCGCAGGCATGGACAAGATGACAGCGACTGAAGCGGCCGAAAGTATGTATGAATACTATTCTCGTGAACAGGAGGCACATTTTGGCGTGCTGGCCATAGGTTTGAAAGTAGATACGAATAGCTTATGCCGCAAATTGCGGCAAGATTACAGTACAATATAAATATTTTAAAAATTTTGCAAAAAGTAGTTAAAATCATTTGGCATTTTGCTTATTTTTAAGTATAATAAATATCGCTGTTCAGGTAATTGAGGTGTAGCGCAGCTTGGTAGCGCGTCTGGTTAGGGACCAGAAGGTCGTGGGTTCAAGTCCCGTCACCTCAACCACAAAAAGGCAAGCGATATTCCTCGCTTGCTTTTTTTGTATAAAGAAAACCCCCGGATAGTCCGGGGGTTCAGGAATAGGCTATTGCCGATGTGGTATTGAAAAGGAAACTCCGTTTTGTTAGAATATAAGTGCGACCTGCCAGTTGCAAAAACAGGAACAAAACGGAGGACAAAAGAAATGAATTCTAATGACAATAAAATATTATCACATACGCAATGGAATTGCAAGTATCATATAGTGTTTGCGCCAAAGTACAGACGTAAAATATTTTATGAGAGCCACAGAAAAGCAATAATGCAAATAATACGCGAGCTGTGCGAATGGAAGAAAGTAGAGATACTGGAAGGAGAAATGGCAATAGACCACGTACATTTGTTGGTAATGGTGCCACCCAAGATAAGTATATCTGGGTTTATGGGATACTTGAAAGGAAAGAGTAGCTTAATAATTTACCAAAAATTCGGGACGGCAAAGTTTAAATACCGGTGCCGAGAATTTTGGTGTCGTGGCTACTATGTAGACACGACAGGCAAGAATACTCAGGTAATCAAGGAGTACATACAAAACCAATTAAAGAAAGACAAAGAAAATATGCAGTTGAGCATTGATTATCCTGAGGACCCGTTTACGGGTAGCGAGGAATAAGCGCAGCGACTGGCAGGTCGACAAATGAGCGCGTGGCGCTCGGCCTAGTAAACAAGGGCTATGCCCGAAAATGAAGAACCACCCGCTTAGCGGGTGGGTTTCTTTTTCATGCTCAAAAAAGGAGGCTACTCAAGTGGCGAAGCTTACAGACCGTCAGTGAAAGCCTTTGTTTATCTGACACGGCAGGTCATATGCGCAATTTTCACTTATATTTCATTAATGTGTAAATAAAATCTAATATATTTGTGCTAAAAGTGTTTTAATAATAGGTAGCCAAGGTTAAAATAAATTAATGGCGCATAGCGCCTAAACTGATATACTACACCTAATAAAGGCGGAGAAATTATGAAAGTTCTTATTGTTGATGACGAAGAGATGATTCGCAATGTGCTCAAAGAGTATGTTGAGTTTGAAGGAAACGAAGCGTTCGAGGCTGCCGACGGCATGGAGGCCGTGCGTATGTGCCGCGATAACGATTACGACATTATCCTTATGGATGTAATGATGCCGCGGTTGGACGGATTTTCTGCCGTAAAGGAGATAAGAAAGACCAAGGACATCCCCGTCATCATGCTTTCGGCGCGGGGGGAGGAGTATGACAAGCTCTTTGGCTTTGAAATAGGTGTCGATGACTATGTGACCAAACCTTTCTCTCCCAAGGAGGTAATGGCGCGCATAAATGCAGTCACAAAGCGTCGCGCCGGCAAGGAAGAACCTAAAAACGATGTGTATAAATTTGAAGGGCTTACCATAGACATGGCGGGCAGGAATGTATATGTTGACGGCGAAAAGGCCGAGCTAACGCCAAAGGAATATGAAATTTTATTCTACTTCGTGAAGAACAGGGGTATAGCTTTAACGCGCGAAAAACTACTTATGGACGTGTGGGGCTTTGATTTTTACGGCGATGACAGAACTGTTGATACGCATATAAAGATGCTGCGCAGTAATCTGAAACAATACAGAAAATTTATAGTGACCTTAAGGGGATTGGGGTATAAATTTGAAGTCTGAAAAAAAAGGGCTGAAGAGGCTGAGGAGTCTGAATATCACCCTTTGGAAATATTTTTGCCTTTTTGCGGTTGTCCTTATCTTATTGATCGGCTTGATATGTTATATAATCGTTGAAAATTCTTTCCGTACTTTCATGCAGGAAAAGATACGCACGGTGGGTTTTTCGGTGAGCGAAAGGCTGGAAGAAGCAATGAATATGAGACCGGTAGCCGCATACAGGGAGATGGACGAGTACATCATGGAGCAGTCGGTCGAAAACGGTGTGAATATTGCCGTGCTTACACCCGAAGGCGAGGTGGTGTTGCCTGTTGCCGAAAGGCTGAGCGACAGCGAACGCAATTATTGGCTTGAAGTAAATGATTGCGTAAATAAAATGTTTGAAGGGAGCGACAATTCTGCCACAATCTATGCGGAAGGCGGAGTATTTACTTATGCCGCAAAAACCGCGTTTGCAGCTGCGCCTGCGACAGATAACTATATAGTAGTGCGTTATTCGCTCGATATAGCCAACAACACGATGAGCACGGTGCAGCGTTACATGATAATTTTGGGCGTGTTTTCCATACTCATAGCCTTTTTGATTGCATACAGCATGGCGCAGAAGGTTTCTGATCCGCTCAAGAATCTCACGGCTACGGCAAATAAGATGGCGAAGGGCAACTACGATGTTAAGTTTGCGTCTGCGGAATACCAGGAGATAGCGCAACTCTCGGATGCGCTGAACTACGCCTGTGCCGAGATTAAAAAGACCGACGGCTTTCAGAAGGAGTTGCTTGCAAATGTTTCGCATGACTTACGCACGCCGCTCACCATGATAAAAGCTTACGCTTCCATGATAAAGGAAATTTCGGGCGACAATCCCGAAAAGCGCAATCAGCATCTGCAGGTCATTATCGATGAGGCAGACAGGCTCACCGGGCTTGTGAACGATGTTCTGAATATGTCAAAGATAAGTTCAGATATCAATCAGATAAACAAAAAGGTATTCAATCTGACCGACTTTTTGTACGGCATAATGAAGAAGTTTGAGTATCTACGCGACATGCAGGGCTACACTTTTATGATAGATATCGATTCCGACCTGTATACCTGCGCAGACGAGGAGAAGATAGGTCAGGTGCTCTATAACCTGATATCCAACGCCGTGAATTATACGGGCGAGGATAAGACGGTGTATGTAAGCCTGAAATATGAGCCGGAGCGCAGAAGAATAAAGTTTAAGGTGCGCGATACGGGCAAGGGCATATCCAAAGAGGATCTGCCCGCCATATGGGACAGATATTACAGAGTCAAAGAAAATCACGCCCGTCCCGTAAAGGGCACTGGTCTGGGCCTTGCGATAGTAAAGACCATACTCGAAAAGCATGCTTTCGATTTTGGCGCCGATTCGGAGCTAGGCAAGGGTTCTGAATTCTGGGTGGACTTTCCTGAAGTTCCGCCTGAACTTCCTGAGAAGGAGACTGCTGAAGGCGGCGACGGAACGGAAATAGCCGAAAGCGGCGAAAAGTCCGATAAAAATGATAAGACGGACGACGCCGGTAAAGCTGAGAGCGAGAGTAAACATTCAAAGAAAAAGAAGTAAAATCTGCTTTAATAAAAAATTCCGCACGATTCCGTGCGGAATTTTTTATTAAAGCCTGCCCCGTGTGCTTGACTGAAAGTTTATTCGGTGTTAAAATATTTCGGAACATATGTTCGTGATTTTCTTTGCCTTGCTGCAAGACATATTTGTTGTAAAAAGACCACATACGGTTTATAATTAAACGGTAGACTTTTTGTGCGGAGGATAAAATGGCGCTCAGACTGGTAAAGGCAAGCTATGAATACAAGTCGCTTATAGATGACATGATGGAGGAGTGGCTGGCGCACTACGACGGTCATGACAAAAATGAACTGACGCCGCGCGCAATATTCAAAAACGACTACCGTGACTTCGATTACTATATTTCCCACCTTGAATACGATGAGCCGCAGGACGGTAAGGTGCCAGATTCTACATTTTTTTGTCTCGATGAGGAGCGCAATATTATGGTGGGGGCCGTAAATATCAGACACTATCTCTCCGACTATCTCTTAAAGTACGGCGGCCACATTGGCGACGGCATAAGGCCGAGCGAGAGAAGAAAGGGCTACGCCACAAAGATGATATCACTCGCGCTTGCGGAGTGCAGAAAGCTCGGTCTGGAGCGCGTGCTCATGGTATGCGACAGGGATAACACAGGTTCGGCGAAGTCGATAATCAATAACGGCGGCGCTCTTGAAAACGAGGTTGAAAAGGACGGCGTCGTCGAGCAGCGGTATTGGATAGAACTCAGATAATTTTGTATAAATTTTAACCGAATACTCAACATGGAAAAATTTATTTTAAAGTCAAAATTTCAGCCTACGGGCGACCAGCCCGAGGCCATACGGGAGCTCACGGAGGGTGTTTTGGACGGCATACGCACGCAGGTGCTCGTCGGCGTCACTGGCAGCGGCAAGACGTTCACTATGGCGAACATAATAAAGAACGTAAACCGCCCCACGCTTGTGATAGCGCACAACAAGACGCTTGCCGCGCAGTTGTGCAACGAATTTCGTGAATTTTTTCCTGAAAACAGGGTGGAGTACTTTGTCTCATATTACGACTATTACCAACCGGAGAGCTATATCCCCTCGACAGATACCTATATCGAAAAGGATATGAGTCTCAACGACGAGATAGATAAACTTCGCAACTCGGCGACTGCCGCTTTGGGAGAGAGGAGAGACGTAATTGTCGTTGCCTCTGTGTCATGCATATACGGCCTGGGTGCGCCTGAGGAATTTTTCCGTCTTTCGATATCGCTCCGCCCCGGGCAGGAGATGGAGCGTGACGCGCTGCTTCGCCGCCTAGTCGAGATTCAGTATTCGCGCAACGACATGGACTTCCACCGCGCGACATTCCGCGTGCGCGGCGATATAGTGGAGATTTTCCCCGCAAGCAACTCCGAAGTGGCAATACGCGTGGAATTTTTCGGCGACGAAATAGACAGGATATGCGAGGAGGACGCCGTTACCGGCAATATAATCTCAGAACTCAAGCATGTGTGCATTTTCCCTGCCAGTCACTATGCTGTCGGCTCCGATAAGCTCGAGCACGCGCTTGCCATGATAGAGCGCGACATGCACGACGAAGTAAAGGCCTTCCGTGACGCGGGCAAACCGCTCGAGGCAGAGAGACTGGAACAGCGAACGACGTTCGATATAGAGATGATACGCGAGATAGGTTATTGCAGCGGCGTTGAAAACTACAGCCGCTACTTCGACGGGCGCAGCCCCGGCGAACCATCGTTTACCCTCCTTGACTATTTTCCCCGTGGTGAATTTCTCGTATTTATCGACGAGAGTCATATGACAATACCGCAGATACGCGCCATGTACCACGGCGACAGGAGCAGAAAGGAGAACCTTGTAAACTACGGCTTCCGTTTGAAGTCTGCGTACGACAACAGGCCGCTTACCTACGAAGAATTCGACGCGCGCGTGCCTCAGCTTATCTGCGTTTCAGCAACGCCCGCACCATACGAGCTCGAACAGTCGGGCAACACCGTCGAACAGCTCATCCGTCCTACGGGTCTTCTCGACCCCGAAGTGGAGGTCAGGCCGACAAAGGGGCAGATAGACGATCTTCTCGGCGAGATAAAAAAGGCAATCGCGGCTCAGGGCAGGGTGCTTGTAACAACGCTTACAAAGCGCATGGCCGAGAGCCTGACAGATTATTTAAAGGAACATTCCTTAAAAGTCAAATACATGCACAGCGATATCGACGCGCTCGAGAGGATAGATATAATCAACGGCTTAAGAAGCGGCGAGTTCGATGTGCTCTGCGGCATAAACCTGCTCCGCGAGGGGCTCGACCTGCCCGAGGTAAAGCTCGTCGCCATTCTCGACGCCGACAAAGAGGGCTTTTTGCGAAGCGAAACTTCGCTCGTGCAGACGATAGGGCGTGCCGCTCGAAACGCCGAGGGCAGAGTCATCATGTATGCCGATACCATAACGGGCAGCATGAAGAGGGCGATAGACGAGACCAACCGCCGCCGCAAGATACAGGACGAATACAACAAGGCGCACGGCATTGTGCCCAGGACGATAATAAAGGAAGTAAAGAGCACGATAGGCATCACGGGCAAGAAGAAGGCCGGAGACGATATAAAGGCCGCCGATATCCCCGCCGAGATAGAAAAGCTGAAGGCGCTCATGGCGGTGGCCTCCGCCCAGCTCGACTTCGAGCGCGCCATAGAGATACGCGATACGATAAACGAGCTCAAAAAGCGCATGCGCACGGCTGGCAAAAGCGTACCCAAAAAGGGAGGAGAGTAATTTTTTATGGACAACACCAAAAAGTTTTCCGGCAAATCTTCCGTATATTCGGCCGCGCGCCCGCACTATGCGGAGGCGCTCTTCGATATGCTCGCCGACGATTTTGGTTTTAAAGGTCAGCCAGTGGCCGATATCGGTTCGGGCACGGGCATATTTACCGAGGGGCTATTATCGCGCGGCAATATCGTATACGGCGTTGAGCCTAACAACGACATGCGCGCCGCGGCCGAGCGCAGTCTTGCGGCGTATAACAATTTCCGCTCCGTCTGCGGCAATGCCGAAAACAGCGGCCTGCAAGACAGGAGCGTGTATGCCGTGACTGCGGCGCAGGCCTTTCACTGGTTCGACGCCGAAAAATTCCGCGCCGAGTGCGCAAGGATCATGTTCGGTGAATACGTGGTCATTGCCTACAATTCCCGCGCCGAGGCCGATCTGCACAGTGCCGTTTTTGCTGTCAACAAAAAGTTGTGCCCGACTTTTAAGGACTTTGAAGGCGGGATAACAGAAGAGAGGATATCAAATTTTTTCTGCGGGAAATATCAGAGATTTATCTTTCAGAATGACCTCGTGATGGACAGGGATATGTTTATCAAGAGGTGCCTCTCCTCGTCATATGCTCCGTGTGAGCGCGACAAAAATTTTGAAAGTTATGTGTCGTCCATAGGCGACATATTCGATAAATTTTCAGCGGACGGCAGGCTCGGCTACCCGCTGATATCAAAGGCTTACATAGGTAAGATTATAAGGTAAAACGTTATTTATGAAAGAAGAGATTTTTGTAAAGGGCGCAAAGGAAAATAATTTAAAGAATATCGACGTCCACATTCCCCGCAACACGCTCACAGTGTTCACCGGTCTCTCGGGCAGCGGCAAATCTACGCTCGCATTCGATACGATATTCGCCGAGGGGCAGAGGAGATATATAGAGAGCCTCTCGTCATATGCCCGCCAGTTTTTGGGACAGATGGAGAAGCCCGACGTCGAGTCTATCGACGGCCTCTCGCCCGCAATTTCCATAGACCAGAAGACAACTTCGCACAACCCGCGTTCGACGGTGGGCACGGTCACTGAAATTTACGACTATTTCCGCCTCTTATTTGCCCGCGTGGGTATACCGCACTGTCCTAATTGCGGCAGGGAGATACGCAAGCAGTCTGTCGACGAGATAGCCGACAGGGTAATGGCCATGCCCGAGGGCAGCAAAATAATGGTGGAGGCGCCCATAGCCCGCGGCAAGAAGGGTGAGTTTGTAAAGGAACTTGCCGGCTTTAAAAAGAGCGGCTACGGAAGGGTGAAGATAGATGGCGCTGTGTACGACTTACAGGAAGAAATTCACCTGGAGAAAAATATTCGCCACAATGTTGCCGTCGTTATAGACAGATTGGTGATAAAGGAGGGTATTTTAAAACGCCTTACCGACAGTCTTGAGGCGGCGTTAAAACTCGGTAACGGGCTGGTGATTATCGACAGCGGCGATAAAGAAGATCTGTATTCCTCCAACTATGCCTGCCCCGACTGCGGCATATCGATAGAGGAGATAGAGCCCCGTCTCTTTTCCTTCAACACGCCGTGGGGTGCCTGCCCCGAGTGCTCCGGCCTCGGCTTCAAACAGATAGTGGACCCCGACATGATCTGTCCGGATAAGACCAAGACGCTGCGCGAGGGTGCCATAAAGGTGAGCGGCTGGAATTTAGACAGTTCCTCCGTCACCCAGATGTATATAAACTCACTTGCAAAGCACTACAATTTCTCTCTCGACGTGCCCGTAAAAGACTTGCCCGATTGGGTGTATAATCTGCTTATGTACGGCAATAACGGAGAACAGATAGAGCTTGCCTACAATGCCTACCGCTTTAACGGCAGCTATAAGACGGCGTGGGAAGGGTTTGTAAACAACCTTCAGCGCCGCTACAACCAAACTTCTTCAGACAGTGTAAAGTGGGACATAGAGCGTTACATGCGCACTACCGACTGCCCCGTCTGCCATGGCAAGAGGTTGAAAAAAGAGGCGCTGGCGGTTACCGTCGGCGGCGAAAATATCGCGCAGGTATGCGATATGGCGGTGGACGATCTGGCGTCCTTTACCGATTTCTCCTTCTTTACGCCCACCGAACACATGATTGCCGACAGTATAGTAAGGGAGATAAACAACCGTCTCAGCTTTTTAAAGAATGTGGGGCTCGGCTATCTTACGCTATCACGCTCGGCGGCCACGCTCTCGGGCGGCGAGAGCCAGCGCATAAGGCTGGCCACGCAGATAGGCAGCGCGCTTACGGGTGTATTGTATATCCTCGACGAGCCATCTATAGGTCTGCATCAGCGCGACAATGAAAAGCTCCTGGCGTCATTGAAGGGCCTGCGCGATCTTGGCAATACTCTGATCGTGGTAGAGCATGACGAGGACACTATGCGCGAAGCGGACTATATCGTCGACATAGGCCCCAAAGCAGGCGTGCATGGCGGTGAGGTAGTCGCCTGCGGCACTCCGCAGGACATAATGAACTGCCCAAATTCGATCACGGGCGACTATCTTGCGGGAAGACGCAGAATAGAGGTCCCCGCCGTGAGAAAACAGCCGGACGGCAGATATCTTACGGTAAGGGGTGCAAGGCAGAATAATTTAAAGGGTATTGACGTGCAAATCCCCGCTGGTTTGATTACGGCCGTCACGGGCGTATCAGGCTCGGGCAAATCGAGCCTGGTGAACGAAATAATCTACCCCTATCTTGCCAACACCTTGAACGGCGCGCGTCAGCCGCAAGGCAAATTCGATAAAATCGAGGGGCTGGAGTATTTTGACAAAGTCATTGCCATAGACCAGCAGCCGATAGGTCGCACGCCCCGTTCAAACCCTGCAACGTATACGGGCGTGTTCACCATGATACGCGATCTGTTCGCCGCCACGCCCGACGCCAAGGAGCGCGGATACAAGAGCGGCCGCTTCTCGTTCAACATAAAGGGCGGCAGATGCGAGCATTGCGAGGGCGGCGGCATAATACAGATAGAGATGCACTTTCTGCCAGACATATACGTCCCCTGCGAGGTATGCGGCGGCAAGCGCTACAACCGCGAAACGCTGGAGGTGAAGTATAAGGGCAAGTCCATATCCGATGTGCTGGATATGACGGTGGAGGACGCTGCAGAATTTTTTAAGCCCATAGGCTCGATATACAATAAGCTCTCTACGCTCGTCGACGTGGGGCTCGGTTACATCAAACTCGGACAGAGCGCAACCACGCTATCGGGCGGCGAGGCGCAGAGGGTAAAACTTGCCACCGAGCTTTCAAAGCGCAGCACGGGCAAGACGTTCTATATCCTCGACGAGCCTACGACGGGACTGCACACGTACGATGTGGACAAACTCATAAAAATTCTCGCCCGCCTTCGCGAGGGCGGCAATACCGTGCTCGTCATTGAGCACAACCTCGACGTCATAAAAACTTCCGACTGGATAATTGACCTCGGTCCCGAGGGAGGGGACAAGGGAGGCACGGTGATAGCCTGCGGCTCGCCCGAGGATATTGCAACTCACTCTGAAAGTTATACGGGTCAGTTCCTTAAAAAAGTATTGTAACATGTATTTAAACGAATTTGCGTAGTACTATGTCACGCATAACTATGTGATTTTATTAAAAATGCGGGCGGATTTGTCGCCCGCATACTTTTAAGGAGCAGGAATGAAGTTTTCTCATGTTGATGGCGGAAAAGAATTTGACTGGGGTAAAACCTCACAGTTATATGCAAAGTACAGAGATATTTATCCGCCTGAATTTTTAAACAGATTATGTGCCGCGGCAGATATCGCGGCGGGTAAGAATATCCTTGATATAGGCACAGGTACGGGCGTAATCCCGCGCATGCTGTATGGCACCGGTGCGTATTTCACTGGCATTGACATCGCCGATAACCAGATAGCCGAAGCGTGTCGTCTTGCACGGGAGGGCAACATGGACATAAATTTTATTTGCGCTCCCGCGGAAAATTATTCGTCTGAAGGCCATAAGTTTGATTCGGTAATAGCTTGCCAGTGCTTCACATATTTTGACCACGCTAAACTTTCAGTAAACCTTGCATCAGCACATGCAAATGCTGCGGAAGTCTGCGCCTGAAAATTTTTATGTAAGGCACTACGCAGCAATAACTGAGCTTATTAAATTGTGATTTTTGGGAAATGTAAACTGTTGTTGCGGGTTTGTAAAGTGTGAGCGGTTGCTTAATTTTTCTGCATGGTGTAAAATCATATTGTAAATAAATAAAGAGGATAATTTTATGACGTTTGCAGAAAAATTTTTAAAGCTCAGAAAACAGGCATCGCTTTCGCAGGAAGATACGGCTGAAAAACTCGGCGTGTCGCGTCAGGCGATATCGCGCTGGGAACAGGGAACGGCACTTCCGGATGCTTTTAACCTCTCAATAATCAGCAAGGTATTCGGCGTTTCGGCCGACTACCTGATTGACGACGGTCTGACTACAGTATTAAGCAGCGCAGTGAGACATGATGAAAATTCTGCGGATGCAGCAATGCAAAAGGCTTTGTTTGTGGCCGAAGACAGAGCGTGCAAAATGCCGGTATCGGTCTGCAAATATATTCATTTTGCGGCTCTTGCCTTTGAAACGGCGGCAATGATCTGCTTTGTTTGTTCGCAGGTCGCGGCGTTCTGGTTACTCTTCGGCATCGGGGTTCTGATATCGGTTATGAGTTTAATAACCGTTGAATCTTTGCTCGGCGGCAAAGACGGGGCGTTGCGCAGTAAATATAGAAGGCGCTATTACAGATTTTCTGTATGGGTGGCGGTACCCCTGCCGCTTATTGTGCTGGTGATTTCGATCTGCTGGCTGTTTATGTCGAATTCAGGCTCAACAATGCCTGTCTTTCTTATCTCGTTTTGTTGTCTGGCAGTATACGTATTTGCAAGTGCGGTAATAAGCGCCGCACTTAGCGACAGGAATTAAAGTTTGTTCAAAAAGCCGTCCGGCGCACGAAATTTTTCGTGCGCCGGGCGGCTTTTTGACGCAAAAAATATTTGCGCAGAATAAGCTGATAGTAACGCTGAATTTAAAGGAGATCGTCATGCCTAAACCTATGACCGCAGATAAACCGTTCCCGACGACGGAGGGGCTTTGCCGCGATGCTTATTCTCTGCGCGTAATATCGCCTGCCTATGCAACGCCCGCGAGCGAACTCAATGCTATTTTACAATATTTGTATCATTATCACCACTTCAAAGCGTGCGGCTATGCCGATTTTGCCGACACGATAGAGAGTATCGCCATAGCTGAGATGATGCATCTGAAATTGTTGGGCGCGTCCATTCTTGCACTTGGTGCCGCGCCGATTTACACGGCCAATCCGCCCGCGTTGTTCAATTTCTATTCCTCAAAGTTCGTCACTTATTCGCGCGCGCTGGTGTGCATGGCAGAGGACGATGTCCGTGCCGAAAAGCAGGCAATACGCGGCTATGAGCGCATGTTGTGCATGCTCAGAAATCAAAGGGTAAAGGAGATAATAGAGCGCATATTGGAGGACGAAAGGATGCATCTCGCGGCGTTCGAGGACATTTTGCACTCGCTTAAAAGTTGACAGGCGGGGCGGCGTAATATACAATTATATGCATGAATTACGACGTCGCGATAGTGGGCGGCGGGGCCTCGGGGCTGGCCGCCGCTTCATTTTTGGGCAGCCTTACGGTAAGCAGCCGCAAAAAATTCAATATTTGCGTGATAGAGGGCAATTTCCGCCTCGGCAAAAAACTTTCTGCAACAGGTAACGGCCAGGGGAACGTTGGTAATACCTCGATAAGCCCCCGAAATTATCACAGTGCGGGGCCGCAGAACTTTAGCGGCGGTTCTGTAAAGATGGCATACGATATCATATCGCGCAGGCAAAGGGTGTATGAAACGTTGTTTCACGGCATCTTTACGGCCGACGAAAAGGGCAGAATTTACCCGGCGGGCAGGCAGGCTTCGTCACTCACCGACTGCCTTATAAAAGAGCTCGCGGCGCATAACATAGCGACCTTTACAGGAGTTAAGGTCACGGGTATAAAAAAAGACGGCCTTTTCCGCCTCACGCTCTCCGACGGAAAGTGTATTTCGGCAAAGTATGTTTTGCTGTGTGTCGGCGGCAAGGCGCAGAAGCAGTTCGGAACCGACGGCTCTTCGTATGCCCTTGCCGAAGCGTTCGGCCATAAAATTACGCCGCTTTATCCGTCGCTCGTCCAGCTTAAAGCGGATACGACGCATATAAAAACGCTTCGCGGAATACGCGCCGACTGCAACCTCACGGCCGTGGTTGACGGCAAAGAGGTTGCGTCAAGTCGCGGCGACGTGATATTTACCGAATACGGAATTTCCGGAAACGCTGTATTTTCTGTATCGCCCGCGTTTGCAGGTAAAACGGGCGAAGCAGTCATTGAATTTGCGCCCGACATTTCTTTTGAAGCGCTCAGACGGGACATTTGGGGCAAACAGAAGCTGGGGTATGCCGAAAGCGAACTTTTAACGCTTACGCTCAACAACCAGATAGGTAGGGCGATAATAAAGCGCGCCGCAAGCGATAAACCCGAAGACATCGCGGCTATGGCAAAGCACTTTACGCTGAATGTGACGGGCACGCTCGGCTTCGACTATGCGCAGGTGACCCGCGGCGGCGTGGATATGAGGTTCGTGACGGACGAGCTTGAAAGTAAACTCTGCAAAAATCTGTTTTTTGCTGGCGAGGTGCTCGACATTGACGGCGACTGCGGCGGCTACAACCTCACGTGGGCGTTTGCCTCGGCGTGCCATGTCGCTCTCGCGATAGCCTCGCGCGAAGCTCTTTCGGAGGGTGTATGATTAAGCGGCTTGATAACGTTAAAATACCCGCAGGCAAGGGCGAGGACGAGCTGTATAAGCTGGTAAAGAAGAAAGCTGGCGGCAGGCTGGGCTACTTCAGAATACTAAAAAAGTCGCTCGACGCGCGCGACAAAGGCAACATACACTGGCTATATTCTGTAGCGTATTCGCCTGATAAGGAGAGCGATGATAAACCGCCGCTTGAAAAGTTGAAGAATGCGCCAACTGTCTGCGTGATAGGCTCGGGCCCTTCCGGACTGTGTTGCGCAGTACGGCTGTGCGAGCGCGGCTATTCGCCTGTAATTTTAGAGCGCGGCAAGAGCGTGGACGAGCGTACGCTGGCCGTAGATATGTTTTTTAGCGAACGTAAGCTCGATATAAACTGCAACGTACAATTCGGCGAGGGTGGAGCGGGCACCTTTTCCGACGGCAAACTCAATACGCAGACCAAGGACGGCTATAACCGAGACGTATTGGAAATTTTTGCACGCTTCGGCGCTCCGGAAGAAATATTATATCTCAACAAACCGCATATCGGCAGCGATAAACTGAAAGTCGTACTAAAAAATATTCGCGCCTACATAGAGGGTTGCGGCGGCAGGTTTTTGTTTAACAAAAAATTCGTAGGGTTCGATTCTTCGGGCAGCGAACTTAAAAGCGTTATATTCTGCGACGTAATCAGCGGCGAGGAGGGCGAACTTCCCGTATCGGCGGCCGTGCTCGCGGTGGGACACTCTGCGCGCGATACCTTTAGAATGTTGCACGATTCGGGCTTATATATGGAACCGCGCGACTTTGCTGTCGGCGTGAGGGTGGAGCATCTCTCCGAACGCATAAGTTTTTCCCAGTACGGAGTGGCCTGTAAACTTCTGCCTGCGGCAGACTACAAACTCGTATCTCACGCGCACGAGCGCACAGTGTTCACCTTCTGCATGTGTCCCGGCGGCGTGGTCATACCTGCCGCAAGCGAAGACGGAGGAGTGGTGGTCAACGGAATGAGCGACTTTGCGCGTGACGGCATGAATTCCAATTCCGCGCTTATGGTTCAGCTCAGCCGCGCCGATTTCGGTGAAGGTCTGTTCGACGGTATGGAGTTCCAAAGAACGATTGAAGAGCGCGCCTTTGCGGCAGGCGGCAGAACTTATCGTGCCCCCTGCCAGCTGTTCGGCGACTTTGCAAGGGACAGGGTTTCGGATAAGTTCGGCGAAGTTTTACCGACTTACGCTGCGGGAGTGCAGTTTGCGCCCCTCAGTGAAGTGCTTCCAGCGGTCGCAGTCGAGGCGTTTAAAACCGCCGTGCCAGATATGGGAAGAAGACTTAAAGGTTTTGATAGTGCCGATGCGCTATTTACCGGCGTTGAATCGCGCTTTTCCTCTCCTGTGAGAATTGTCCGCGGTGCTGACAGGCAGAGCGTTTCGCTTAAAAACCTGTACCCGTGCGGCGAGGGGAGCGGCTATTCGGGAGGTATTACAAGTTCAGCGGCAGACGGCATAAAGACGGCTGAATATATATATAATCTGCATAAAAACAGCGGCAATAATCATTAAAATCATATAAATTTTTCATATTTCAAACACAAATAAAAGTTATAATTGTGTCAATATGAGCGAGGGCAGAAAAGCTCTCCGCCATATTCTCTCCATTTTGTTTGCGGCTCACTGGCGCCGCGTTATGGATTACACGTAACTTTTTTCATATTCTCTCGAATGAGCCCCGCACTTCGGTGCGGGGCTCACCCCGTTTTTGGGAGCGAAGCGATAAAAAACGGGTATGACATAAAAACTTCGGTGCGGGGCTCACCCCGTTTTTGGGAGCGAAGCGATAAAAAACGGGTATGACATAAAAACTTCGGTGCGGGGCTCACCCCGTTTTTGGGAGCGAAGCGGTAAAAACGGAGGAGCCGCCGCGCCGAGTATGATATGCACCCCAAAAGTTGGACAGACTTTTGGAGGTGCATATTTTAATGTC
>ERZ1090861.988-NODE-988-length-15751-cov-20.765482_pt1 | contig 15751 bp, 15 predicted proteins | sample MGYA00478482_ERZ1090861 | MGnify/ENA primary metagenome ERZ1090861 (study PRJEB33644, sample SAMEA5815744) | chicken gut metagenome | biome: Chicken; feature: Gastrointestinal Tract; material: Caecum | place: Ireland | collected 2019-01-01 | study: A study of the... | reverse complement strand
ATTTTCTCACTGGGAGACTGGGCTTGGCAAGTACACTGTTTCGTGGGGCGCTTACCGGGGACCTGTCGCTCCCCTCACGGGGAGCGTGGATAGAAATTTCCCTTTGGGCAGAGCAAGCGACATTCGGTCCAGGTCGCTCCCCTCACGGGGAGCGTGGATAGAAATGGAGGCTGAAACTCTGCCTGTTACAGATGACGCTGTCGCTCCCCTCACGGGGAGCGTGGATAGAAATTCTTGTTTTTCTTCATCAGGTGTAAGGTGTCGTCGTCGCTCCCCTCACGGGGAGCGTGGATAGAAATGTCGAAAAGCTGACCGAAAAGGACAACTTCTATACGTCGCTCCCCTCACGGGGAGCGTGGATAGAAATCTTGTCTGTCACGGGCGGCGGCCACCTCCTTAAGTCGCTCCCCTCACGGGGAGCGTGGATAGAAATCGCTGTTGCTGATCCAGCAGCCGGACGCCCACGCCGTCGCTCCCCTCGCGGGGAGCGTGGATAGAAATCGTGAACAGCCTTCCTTTCCGGGCTTATGCCAGGTCGCTCCCCTCGCGGGGAGCGTGGATAGAAATCCGGTAGGTGTCCCGAGTGCCGTTGCTAAAAAGGTCGCTCCCCTCGCGGGGAGCGTGGATCAAAATGCCGACCGACACCGGCCTTGAAAGGTGTAGAACAGGAGCAAATCACAGGATGTTTACACAAATTATAGGATTCTCTGAAAGCGGCGTAAACAGCGGCACGGTCATACGCCGTACATCCGGAACACTACCCCTACCGTCTGGAAGATCAGCTTCCAGTCCACCCAGAAGCTGCGGTTCCGTATGTACTGGAGGTCCAGCTCCATCCACTCATCAAAGGTCAGCTCGTTGCGGTTGGGCTGCACCTGCCAGTAGCAGGTCAGGCCCGGCGTCACATACAGCCGCTGGCGCTCGTAGTCGGTGTATTGCTCCACCTCACGGGGCAGGGCCGGGCGAGGTCCCACAATGCTCATATCCCCTTTCAGGATGTTGACCAGCTGCGGCAGTTCGTCTATGCTTGTCCGGCGGATGAAATGCCCTACACGGGTGATCCGCGGGTCGTTTTTCATTTTAAAGACCGGGCCGTCCATCTCGTTCTGGGCCAGCACTTCCTGCAGCTTTGCTTCGGCGTTGGGCACCATAGAACGGAATTTGTAAAACTTGAACACCTTTCCATCCCGCCCCACCCGGTCCTGGGAGAAGATGGGGCTTGCCCCGGGGCTGTCGATCCAGATCACCAGCGCCACGATCGCCATGGGAATGGCCAGCACGATCAGGGCCAGCAGCGAAAAGAAAATGTCCTGCGCACGGCGTACCATCCAGTAGCCTTTTTTCTCTCTCAAAAGCGCATCCCGGTCAAACCTATAGCTTCTCTCTTTGCTATGGGTCGAAGTTTGGTTCGGCGTATAGTAATCCGCCGACGTCTGATTCCCTGCGCCCGTATGGGGCGCGATTTCCATTTCCATCGGTTTCACTTTGTTTCCCCCTCATCTTGTTCTTCGGTCATCGTGATCTCCCGGTCGCAGATCCGCAGCGCCGCCGGGCGGTGGGTGATCAGAAGAACGGTCTTATCTGTCATTTCCTTCAGGTTTTGCAATACCCTCTGCTCGGTCTCCTCATCCAGGGCGCTGGTCGCCTCGTCCAAAATCAGGATGGGCCGGTCCGAAAAGACCGCCCGGGCTATGGCGATCCGCTGCATCTGTCCTTCGGACAAACCGGCTCCCCGCTCTCCCAGTTGGGTGTCCAGCCCGCGCTCCCCCTTCAGCACAAACGAATCCGCGCATGCAACCTGCAACGCTCGCAGCAAGCGGTCATCCTGCGCCATGGCAGACGGGTCGCCAAAGGCAACGACCTCCCGGATGGTGCCGCTCATGATCTGGTTGCCCTGAGGCACATAGGCAAACAGGCCGCGCCAGAGGGCGGTGAGCGGATATTCCTCCGTTTTTCCGTTTCTGCGCGCCCTGAGATAGCGCCTGCCTGCATCCAGCGGATACAGGCACATCAGCAGTTTGAACAGGGTGCTTTTGCCGCACCCCGACCGGCCGGTAAAGGCGACGTATTCGCCTTTCCGGATCTCCAGATCCAAATGGTCGATCACGTGGGTTTCTTGGGCGCCCGGTCCGTCCCGGTCCGCATTCTGGTACGAAAAGCTCGCGTTCTGCAATCCCAGGCTTTCGAACTGTTCCTCATAGAAGCGTCTGATCTTGTCGGCCGGCAGGCTTACTCCGCTGCCGTCCTCCGGGTATTGCTCGGCTTCCATCAGACGCTCGGCACTGGCGATCATGGCAAAGTACTGCGGCACCACCCCGGTGATGCCGGCAAAGGGCGACTGGATCTGCCCCACCAGCTGCAGCACCGCGGTGAAAGTCCCGTAAGTGATGTTCCCCTGCAGGATGCCGTAACCGCAGTAAACGGCGCTGAGCAGGTACCCCGCATCAACGGTCACGCCAAAGCCAAAGCTGCACAGGTTGGACAGGTGGTTCCGCTTGATCCGGGCTGCTTTGTGCTGCTTCATTTTCTGGGCGGCTTCCTGCAGGGTGCGGTTTTCCATCGAAAACACGCGCAGGATCATCAGACTTTCCAGCCGTTCCTGCAGGAACGACAGCACAGCCCCGTTTGCCTCCTGGATCTTTTTGTGCAGCCTTTTGAGCACCTTTCGCAGCGACGCCGTCAGCAACAGCATCAAAATGCCCAGCGGGACCAGAACGTAAAAAAACGCCGGTTCCAGGAAGAAAAGCGCCGCCATGGCGCCTGCCAGTCTGGCCAGCATCCCGCCCAGGTCCGGGAGGATGTCGATCGCTCCGCCGGCCACCACGGATGTATCGGACGTCAGCCGGGAGATCCATTCCCCCGTGTGGACGGCCGTCACCGATGCGTAGTCCTTGTGCAGCAGGCAGGAAAACAACCGTTCTTTCAGGCGGTTTTCCAGCGAAGCCCGCGTCCACTCATACAGAAAGTGCTCGGCCGAAGCCAGGAGATCCTCCCCCAGGTACAGCCCCGCCAGACACGCCGCCGCCCACAGGAACCGCTCCGCATGTCCGCCCACGGCGCCGTCGATCAGGGCACGGAACAGCATGGCCGACGCCACGCCGCACACCCCAAACGTCACCTGCACGATGAACAGCACCGCCACGCCCGTTTTGTACAGGCCGGTCACCTGCCAGAGCCACCTGAGTACGTGGACGGATGCCGGAGCGCCTTTTGTTTTTCCGGCATTCGTCATCTTGCATCCCCCAGGATGCCCGCTGCGCGGTAGATCTCCTGCAGATGGTCGTACCGGCTTTGGGTCTGGTACGTCCGCGCGGCGGCCAGCTTGTAAGGCTCCCGAAAGACGATCCGCCCTATCCGGACCGCCCAGTAAAACGGCAGCAGCCAGGGCGCGCGGCGCAGGCGCGGATAGGTATTTTTCATCGTTTCCAGCGGCGCAAAGCAGCGGCTGAAAAAGTCGTTCCGCCTGCTTTGCCCGATGGTTTTTCCCTCGCTTTGGAACAGGCGGGCCGTCTCCATCGTGGCGCGGTCCCCGTAGATCCCGGTATGGGTCAGGTACTCCACCACCAGGCGTGCGTTTTGGTCCAGCCTCTGCCCTTCCAGGCAGGTTTGCGCCAGCTGCGCCATCCGCCGGGCAAACGCAAGGATGCGCAGCGCTTCCAGCTGCTTTTCCAGGTAGGCGCGGTCCAGCGTCTGCCCCTTCTTCTGCAAAAAGAGATACAGGTCCGCCAGCGGCCGCAGCCCCACGCCCGACCCTGTAAAATGCTTATAGAAATGCAGCAGGTGATGCACCAGAAAATCCTCGTCGCTCAGGCGGTAAATGTGCGCTTTCCCTTCCAGGCGGAAGCCCGGCTGCCACAGCGACGCCAGGCGGTTTTCCCTCCAGGCGGTGTGCTGCCGGCGCAAGCGGCCTTCCTCCATCAGGCGGCGGTGCAGCTCGATGTTCATGTAAGGCGGCTTCCGGTAGGTGTCGTGCACGCTCTGCTCGATATGGTCCGGCGCGTATCCGCGCGCCTCCATCCATTTCTGCATCCGCTGGCTGTCCATCTCCTTGAGCAGGACGTCAAAGTCGGCCATGCTGCGCATCAGCGGATCGGGGTAATACTGCCGCATGACCCAGCCCTTCATGGGCAGGCAGTCGATGCCGTCCCGTTCCAGATCGTCCAGCAGGGCCCCGATCTCGTATTCCTGCATCAGCCCCCGGTGCAGCTCCCGGTCATAGACCGGCTTGAGCCTGGCGGCAAGCGCTTCCCACGCCCCGCCGGCCTGCCCCCGGATGGTGGGGTACAACATGGTGACCAGACTTTGTTCCTCGATCTGCTCCGCCAGCGCCGGCGCACTGCATCCGTCCATCCAGTCAAGAGCGCTGTCCGGCCGGCACAGCGCCGCCCGCATCAGCTGCAGCAGCAGTTCGGTTTCCGGCCTGTATCCCTCCATGGTCTCCCCCCTTTTGTTCATCCTGCCCCCGCAGCGCGGCGATCAGCGTGGCCCGCGCGGCTTCCGCCGTGGGTTCCGGCTCACACCCCAGCAGGTATTCCAGCGCGTCGTTCCACTCATGCAGGGACGCCTCCGGCGCTTCGATCCGTTCGAGCTCCCGCGCCAGCCGCATCTTCTGCCCGCCGCTCAGCCAGTGCAGGTCCGAAAGATACGCGCACCCCATTTTCCACTGGAGATAATCCAGCAAAGGCACTTTCATGTGTCCACCTCGCTGCTGCCGCCCTTTTTGGATGGCACGCCATACTTGGCGATAGCATCGTCTGCGGCTTTTCGGATACGCTCCACATAATCATTCCTCCAGGTCATGCACATGACCCGGTCACAACCCATCAGGTCATGGTCGCCCTCCATCAGGGCGTTGGCGCGGCAGCCGCCGCCGCACTGGTAGCGGTGCGCGCAGGCGGCGCATTCTGTGTTGGCCGCCAGCAGGTCCTTGACCTTGTTATCCACAAACCGCATATAATAGCTGTCGCTCAGCCCCTGCCGCAGGCCGATATCCTGCACCTTGGGGAAGAGCCCCAGCCCCTGTGCCGGGCTGGAGGTCATCGGCATACAGGGCAGCAGCCTGCCCTCCGGCGTGATGTAGCAGGCATAGCGGGCGGCGCCGCAGATGTAGCAGTCCCGGCAGTTTTCCGTCCCGTCGTACCGCTCGGCGATGATCTTATAGTCGCCCTGCCGGTGCAGATAGATGGCGCTGCCGAATAACAGTTCGATTGGACGCCCAGCCTTGTAATAGGCAGGGATGTACCGGATAACGGCCTTCAGATATTCCTCTCTTGTCATCGCGTTACCATCGCTGTGGTGGAGCCACAAAGCAGTATTTGCTACATATCCAACCTTGAGCGCCCCAACGCCTGCCGCACAGAGGGCCTCGACGGTCTGGGGCAAGGTGCCCCGGTTGCCGCGGTGGAGGCACATCTCCACATTGGTCGGGAAGCCGCGCGCCTTGCAGAGATGCAACGCCCGCAGCGCGGCCTGTTCTGCCCCGGGAATGCCTCGCATCCAGTCGTGCCAGCCCACGCCGTCAAAGCTGATGGAAAACTCGGGCCTGAGGCCGCGGCTTTCAAAAGCATCCAGAACGCTGCCGGACAGCAGCCAGCCGTTGGTGTAGACCATCCCGATGGCCACCTTGTGGGCGACGATCCGATCAACCAGCTGCCAGAAGTCCCGCCGGACGAAAGGTTCGCCGCCAGTGATGTCCACCCGGAGCACCCCGCAGTCCGCCATCTGGTCGATGAGGGCGAGGGCTTCTTCGGTGGAAAGCTCTCCCAGCGCCGCGCCGGGGGCATCCATATAGCAGTGGCGGCATCGGTAGTTACACTTCCCGGTGACCGACCAGAAGACCATCCCGACGTAGCGGTTGTGGTAGTAACGGTAATGTTGGTCCGGGTCCAGCGGGGCGGGCTGCGGGCTGCGCTCGACGATCCCGGCCGCCTCGCATTCCGCCAAGGTCTTTTGCAATGTACCGTTTGCCGCGGCGTCCGTCAGGTCGGTCTGACCGTCGCAGAGCAGCAGCGCCTCGAATTGTTCCCGTGTCAGCTTTCGCATCTTGTTCTGCGGCCGTTTGACTAGGGCCCAGGATAACTTCTCCCAGCCGCGGAGGATATAATCAGACTTAAGTCGATACAGCAGCATACCAGCTCCTATCTAAAAATCATAAATAAATCGGCCGCCGTGCAAAACGGCGACCGGCGTTCCGTCAGTCGCAGCACCGCATCGTGCTAGCGGCTGCGCATACGCAATCAACCCATGCCAACATTGCTGGGGCAGAAGGGGCCGGCTTTTTCCATTCTATAGGAAGCAAGGCCAGCACCATCACTGCCGAGACATCCATCATAGCTTGAAGTTGCGTCGTCACAATAACTCGTAGTGATCACGTCGCTGTTGCCGAACAGGTCTATAGGAAGCAAGGCCAGCACCATCACTGCCGAGACATCCATCATAGCTTGAAGTTGCGTCGTCACAATAACTCGCAGTGATCACGTCGCTGTTGTCGAACAGGATCACTTCAGCCGTTGCTTTTTCGTAAATCATATTGCGTTCTCCTTTCTTATGGGTTTGAAATTATCATAAAAAGTTCGCCCGCAGGGCTTGCTTTTTATCAACGTCCGGCCCGGCGGATGCGCCGCCAGACCCGGCCCGGCAAGGCGCGCAGCCAGAGCAGCCACCGGCGCAGCTCCAGCGTGCGCAGGTAGTTCTGGTACTCCGGGCTGTCGCAGGAGACGTAGCGGTCCCCCTCGTCGGCAAAGTAGCCGGTCATCACACCGATGACCCAGGCCGCCGGCACCGTCTCGGAGCCGATGCAGTTGTCGCCCCGGATGAGGTACGCGCCGTCCAGCACCTTGACCACCCGGTGCAGCACATACTCGCCGGCCGGGCGCCGGTACAGCACCACGTCCCGCACCTGCAAAGGCCCCTGCTTTGCTGCAAGCACCACGCTGCTCTTCCGCCCGTGGAGCAGGGGCTCCATGCTGACCCCCACCGTCTGGACCACCGTGCGGCCGTGCAGGGCCAGCTCCTGCTCAATCGTCCGATGGGTCATGGTCCAGCGCGATCGAGATGGACTGCAGGAACGTATGTACGTCCCGGCGTGCCATATCCGCATCCACGTCCGGGAAGCGCTCCTGCGTCTTTTCGACCAGAGCGTCCTCGGTGGCGCCTTTTTCCAGCTCCTTCCAGTAAAAAGCGCCGGTCTCGTTCATGCGGATCATGCCGTTGAAGTTTCTGCTCGCTTCGCCAATGGCCACCACCATATATTCGGCGCCCAGCCTGCGCAGCAGGAAACCCTTTTTCGCTTTTATCATTTCTTTCTCCTCATGCTTTCATAGGCCAGCTGCGCGGCCTCCGGCTCCCGGTTGCATTGCAGCAGGTAAAACGCCGTGCCTGCAAGCAGCCGCTCCAGCAAAGGCCACAGCCGGTCCAGTTCCTGCTCGCTGGCGGGGAACAGCAGCTGGTGGAAAATGCGGCGGCAGACTTCATCCCCGCTCAGCGGACGGATGCTGTTTGTGGGGCTCTGCTCCAAAAAGCAGACCGCCCGCACCGGCCGCATGATGTTGCTGCCCAGCCCTTCCTTGCCCCGCCACGGGGTACCGCAGGCGTACAGCGCGCCGTCCATGAACCGGAACACCGGCTTGTCCCCGTTGACCACCTGGGCCCGGCTGCCGAACTGCTGCAGCCAAAGCCGGGTGTGGGTGGTCTTGCCGGTGCCGCTGGGGGCGGCAAAGGCGTAAGCCTCGCCGTCCACCGCCACCACCGATGCGTGCATCAGGAACGCATCGTAGAACGGCAGCCGGCGGCAGATCTGCCGGTACAGGCAGAGGCTCTCGCAGTACCCCCGCGAAGGGCCTGCCTGCCCGCCCTGCTCGGCCCGGATCTCCCGCTCCGATGCGCGGACGGTGAAGGCGGGCCGCCCGGCCGTCTCATACCCGGCGCACAAGCGCCTCACATAGGCGTACCGGTTGTCGATCCCGATGGGGATGCCTGCCAGCTTGATGCAGAACACGCAGCTTTACTCCTTGCGGGTCAGCAGCACGAACGTGCCCAGGTTGCCGGGGTCCACATCAAAGGAGATGGTGCCATTGCCGGCGCTGGAGTTGACAAATTCCATCGAACCGTCCCGGATGCGGGCCACCATGACGCGGCTGCCGGTCTTGACGCCGGGGGCCGAGAAGGTCAGGCGGACACTCTTGTCCGATCCCCGCGCCTGGCTGTTGGCAGAGATGTCCGCGATCTGAATGGCCGAATAATTTTCCAGATTGCCCTCCGCCATGGACACCAGGTTGTCAAAGAAGGACAGCTCGTAGTTGTCCACAAACTCGCCGGTGCTCCCGGCGCTGGAATAACGGTCCGCCGTCTCGTTGACCGAAGCGTTCTTGCCGTAGGTCAGGCCGCTCTCGGTCATCATGCCGGCCTTCTGGTCGCCGGATGCGCCGGGATTAGCTGCGTCCACGTTGGCATTGGCCTGAGCGCTCATGCTCAGGGTGGTGATCTTGATGACGGGATAGTCGATCTGCTCCAGGGGACGCGGCTCCGCGGTGCCCTTGCGCAGGATATAGCCGCCGGTGACCACGTTGTCGGTCACCACCTCGACTTCCTCGTCATCCGACTGTGCATCCTGCCCGCCCGACGGACTGCCTATGAAGTCCTGATCCGGGTCAAGCGACACAACGCGGTCTTTTCCGGTGCGGTCTGCTGCCATAGCAGGAACCGTTGCTCCCACCAGCAACGCGGCGGCCAGGGCCAGGCTGATCATTTTCTTTTTCATGACAATTACCTCCCGATTTGATTGTTCGTATTGACTGCAGTTTGGGGCCTGCCGGGTTTATGGCCGTACCCTTTGCTGTAGTACCCATTGTAGTAATAGCGTTTGTAGTAGCGGCTGCCTCTCCGGTCCATTTCCGCCCGGCTGAGGACCACCCCCAGGATCGGCGCACCGGTCCGCCGCAGCTTTTCCGCCGCGTCTGCCACCAGCTTGCGGGAGGTCCGGCCGCTGCGCACCACCAGCACCACGCCGTCGGCGTGGGCCGCGATGCGCAGGGCGTCCGCCACGCTTTCCAGGGGCGGCGTGTCGATCAGCACATAGTCGAACTGTCCGGCGCAAACCTCGATCATTTCCGCAAAGCGCGGATTTTCCAGCAGGATGGAGGGGTTTGCCACCGATGCCGCCAACGGCATCAAGAACCCGTTGGGGACGTTGGTGGAGTAAATCGCGTCCGGCAGCTCCACCTTGCCGGCCAGATAATGGGCGATGCCGGTGATCTTTTCGTCGCTGCTGATGCCGTATTTGGCGCGCATCTCCGACTTGCGCAGGTCGCAGTCGATCAAAAGCACCCGGCTGCCCACTTCCGCCATCATCCGCCACAGCTGCATGGTGATAAAGCTCTTGCCTTCGTTGGGCACGCTGCTGGTGATCATCACGATTTTGATCTGATCCCCGCAGAAGCCCAGGTTCACCCGCAGCTGGTTGACCGCCTCTTCGATCTCAAAGGGCAGCTCGGGCAAATGCTGGATGGTCAAATGATTCATGTACACTCCCCCTTTTACGCCTTTGCGCCCGTATCGGCGGGCTTGGCACGGTTCCGGGCTTTTTCCTGGGTGTGACGGCTGCGCCCTGCGCCGAAGCTGCCCTCCGGGATCACCGCCAGAGGCTGGACCCCAAAGTACCGGCTGATGTCCTCCGGCGTCACGAAGGAGTCATCCATCAGGTAGCGCACCACCAAAAATCCGCAGCAGGCCGCCGCAGCCAGCATGGCGCCCAACAGGGTGTTGCGGGTGTAGCTGGGGCTGGATTTCTGCTCAGGGACCAGGGCGTCCTCGTAAATGTTGGGCGCCGGGCTCTCCATGATGCGCGGCAGGTGGACGCTCGCCTGATAGGCGATCTCGTTGGCAAGATCCGCGGCCAGCACCGGATCGGGGCAGGTCACCGTGATCTCAAGGATGCGGGTGTCGGTTGGGTTGTTGATGCTGACCAGCGATGCCACCGCTTCCGGCTCCGCGTCCAGTTCCAGCGCTCCGACCACGTCCTCCATCAGCGGACGGCTGAGGAGCAGCTGCTGGTAATCCAGCGCCAGCTGGCTGCCCAGCTGCATGTCGTAGATGTCCACGATGGAATTGTAGGTGGCCGACGCCACGTACATCTTCGCTGTAGCTTGGTAAAGCGGCGTCACCAGAAAATAGGTATAGGCAAAGGCCGCCGCGCCGCCCAGGATGATGCAGGCGATGATCTGGAGCGCATGGCCCCACAGCAGGTAGAACAGTTCCACCAGGTCGATCTCATCTTCCTGCTGCTCACGGACGGCCAGGAGCATCTGCCCCGGCCTGGTTTGTGTTTCGTTTTGACGTTCCATTGTCCCTCCGGTTGTCAGGTTGTTTTTTCTTGATAGAACAGCTGCAGGATCACCTGCTGCAGGCTGTCCTCGTCCAGGATATAGGCCACGTGTTCGCCTTCGATGGTGTTGGTCCCGTCGATGGTCAGTTCCGGCAGGCCCTGATAGTTCCGCAGCTTTTCCGCCAGGTCCAGGACGGTCTGGCTGCCGATGTTGGTCACCAGGTAATCGTTTACGGCATCCATGACCTGAACGACTTCCTCGTTGCTCAGGGCCAGCAGCTGGGGCTTCATGGCTTCCAGGTAGATCCGCTGGCGCTCCATCCGGGCCAGGTTGGTCTGGTCGTCCACGTCCTTGCGGGTGCGGACGAACTCAAAAGCCTGCTGGCCGTTCAGGGTGATGGTCTCGCCCTCCACCAGGGTGGGGTCCACGGCAGTGAAGTCGGATGTGATGGTCACCGTCACCCCGCCGATGGCGTCGTTGAAGAGGGCGATGCCGTCCATGTTCAGGGCGGCGTATCCGTCGATGGGGGCGCCGCCCAGCAATCTGGACACGGCGTCCACGGTGTTCCGGCAGCTGTTGTTGGTGCCGTCGCCGTAGGCGTGGGCCAGGGCCAGCTGCTGGCGTTCGTAGCCGATCACGTCCCCCCGCAGGTCCAGGACCGGCACGTCCACCATGCTGTCCCGGTTGAGCCGCAACAGCTGCCAGGTCTGGGCCTCGTTGTCCAGCACCAGCAGAAACTGAGCGTCAGCCTGGCCGCCGTTGTAGTTGCCCGGCCTGCTGGTCACCGGCCCGGTGACGTCGATGCCCATGAGCAGGTAGGCCTCCACCTGCTGCTTGGGGGTATAGACCGTGCCGTTCCAGGTGATGTCAGGCTGTCCATGGGAGGCCGCGGCTGTGCCCCCGCCGCCCGACGCATAGGCCTGGCGTTCCCACCGGCTGATCCCGAACAGGGCGGCCAGCAGGATCAGCGCCAGCAGCGCGGCTGCGGCTGCCGCCCGCGCCGCATCCCGCCGGTGGACCCGGCTGTGATGGTAATCCGCGCGGTGATGATGATGTCTCACGGTTTATCTGCTCCACTCCCATCTTTGGACGGCCAGGGCGGCGTTCTCGTCCATCTGGTTTAAAAAATCCTCGCCCAGCTTCCGCCGGATCACCGCCCGGCCTCCTTTCAGGTTGGGCGGACGGGATGTCAGGTTATGGCAGTCGCTGCCCAGCAGCGGCATCTGGGCCAGCTGCAGCAGGTCCAATGCCAGCCGCCGGGTCTGCCAGCGGATCAGGCTGCCCGCGTTGACCTGCAGCCCGATGGGCAGCTGGGCCAGCCGCCTGAGCTGGCTGCGATTGCTGCCGCTGAAGCAAAACCGCTCGGGATGAACCAGCACTACGTTGTAATGATGATCCAGTGCCAGAGAGGTGACCGTCTCCACCTGGAGGTCGGTCCAATCGGTAAAAGGCATTTCCAGCATGAGGGTCCGGGTGCCCCGGATGCACAGGGGCGCCAGGTCCTGCTCTTCCATATGGGGGAAGTAGGCGACTTCCGCCGCCGGAAGTATTTGCGGCAAAGGTTCTTTGCTTTCCGCTATGGCAGCGGTCAGACGCTCCAAGGCCTCTGCCCGCCGGGCGCAGAAGTCCGGGATGCTGTTTTGCCTGGCGTAATAATGGGAGGTGGCGCAGATCACGCCCACGCCCTGCTCCTTCTCCTGTCGGAGGATCGCAAGGGAAACATCCACCGCTTCGCTTCCGTCATCCATTTCAGGCAGGACATGGCAATGTACATCCACAAGTATCTTATCCTGCATGGAGCTGTTCGGTCCTTTCTGCTGCTTCATGCCAGTTCATCCCGATGGCATCCAACAGGCGTTTTCGTTCATAACTCAAAGGTTTGCGGTTGGTTTTCTTCTCAATGGAAAACCGCCCTTTATAAGCGGCGCGCTGCCGGACGACCCAATATCCCAACCGTATCCCCTCAGGCGAAACATACTGGTAGGGAATATTCAAATCTCCGTACTGCCGGAAATAACGTGCTGCGGCTTCATAGGCCCTCAGCCACTGGCGGTCGTTGCGGCCCTCCCACAGCATCCCGATGGCCTCCAGACGCCGGATTTTGTCGTCAGAAAGTTCTCCTTTTAGATAGTAAGCACGTTGATTTTCCACCCAGGCCCCCAGCCGGATGCCGGACGGCGAAACGTATTTAGGAGCCAAATTCAAACTGCCATATTTCTCATAATAGAGCGCGGCCTCTGCATAGCAGCGCTCCCATTTGGCGTCGATGCTGTTCCACACCATGCCCAGCGCGTCCAATTCCCGGATCTGGCTTTCTTTCAGGCCGCCGCTGCCAAAGCGGCTCCGGGTATTCCTTATCCAGTTGCCCAGGGCAAAACCGTCCGCATCTTTGTAAGCAGACGGCACCTGTAAATCACCGTACTGCTGCCGGTAACGCCGGGCCGCTTCCAGCCCCTTGGTCCAGGCCGTTTCAGAACGGGTCTCCCAGACCATCCCGATTCCGTCCAGCCGCTCGATCTGCTGTTGGGTCAGGGTCCCGAAGGTGCGTTTCCCTTTTCGGATCTGCCGCTGGGTCTGGACCCAGTCGCCGAGGCTCAAGCCGCCCGGCGTTTTGTACCGCAGCGGGACTTTCAGGTTTCCATGCTCGGCATAGTAGGTACTTGCCGCGGCGAAATAATGGTCCCAGGTGGAGGACAGGCTGTTTTCCAGCCGCTCAAAGAGGATGCGGCAGTCGTGCACCTGCTCGATCACCTCAAACCGCTCGGTGACGATTTTCTCCCCTTCTCCATTGGCATAGAGCCGCTGGACGGCGGCGGTCATTTCTTTTTGCAGGCCCGAAATACTGGACAGGCCCTCAAAATTGTTTACCACGTCCAAAATCAAGGGCGCTGCCGTGGTACCCGCCGTCAGGGCCCGGCCGATCTGCTGCTTATAGATGATGGGCGACACGGTGGGCCGGAACAGGATGACCCCCGAGATGCCCTCCACATGCACGCCTTCATTCAGCATATCGATGCAGAACAATAGTTTCAGGCAGTCGCCCTCGTCCGCCTTGAAGGCTGCAAATTCTCTGCTGGCTTCCGGGTCGCTGGCGTAGGTCTTGTAGACCTTGACATTTCGGTTGACGCCGGCAAACCACTCCGGCACATGGGACGCCATTTCGTCCATGTGTTCCTTACCGGAACAGAACACGATATATTTTCCACACGTTTGTGTGATGTGCTGTGCGAACACCTTGTCGAGGCCGTCGGCCTGTTCCAAGGCCCGGCGCAGGGCTTCCAGGTATTTCTGGTTGGCGTCCTGCACCCCGGGGCTGCGCAGGCTGTCCACCCGGGCCTGGTATTTGGCCAGTTCGTTCTGATACCGGAACACCGTGGTCACATATTTCGGCGCAGGCAAAATACCCCACACGATGGCTTCGCCCAGGGTCATTTCCGAAGCGATGTGGCCGTCGAACAGTTCTTCGGCCATATCGCGGTTGTTATCCAGATAGCGCACGCTGGTGGCGGTCAGCCCCAGCAGTTTGGCGTCGGGGCAGAGTTCCAGCAACTTCCGCACCCTTTCGCCCCAGCGCTCCGCGCCCGCCCGGTGAAATTCGTCCATAATAATGCAGGCGGGATGCTGGGCGGCAATTTCCGCCAGCTGTTCTTTGGTGCAGAACAGGAGCCTGGCGTAGGTGGCAAAACGGACGTTCCCCAAGGGAAAGTCCGGCACCTGTTTTTGCAGGTTCTCGAGCTGGGTCTTGAAGATATATTCACTCGGAGACAGCCAAAGGAAAGCCGCATCGGGATGGTCCTCGATCAGCTTGAAGGCTATGTAGCTCTTGCCCGTCCCGGTGGGATGGACCACGGCCGCTTTGCCGTACTGCTCCAGCATGGCTGCGGCAGCCTGATACGCCCTTGCATTGTGTTCAAACAGGTGGAGCACCATCCACCGCACCCCCTTCCGCACCAAGGGGGTATCCTCCATTCTGAAAATGAAGGAACCGGCGGCGCTATCCGCGCTTCCTGCCTGCGTTTTACCGTGCCGTGCTACACCTCTTTGACACCGGATCCCCTCGGAAAAGCGGCGAAAAGATCCTGTCGATCTCAAGCCGCATCTGCCGCAGGTTGGAGTGCACATACCGCTGCAGGGTAACGTTGGGGTTGGCATGTCCAAGAAACTCGCTCAAAGTCTTGATGTCGCATCCCGCCTGCAGGCAGGTGGTGGCAAACGTATGGCGGAGGGTATGAGGCCGCACCTTCCGGACGGCGGCCTGGCGCAGGTAAATTTGAATGCTTTTCCGGTAACAGCGGGGCTCCACCGGCTTTTCTGCGTTGCCGGACAGGAACCAGACCTCTGGTTCGGCATCGCCCCTTAAACCTTGCAGCATCTTTATCAGATTGCGGGGAATGGGAACCTCGCGACGGGAACTTCTTGTTTTGGGGCTTTGGATGACGACTTTGGTATGACCGTCTCGGGTGGAGATGCGGCTGACGGTGCGCTGTACCGTCAAAGTGCCGGCTTTCAGGTCAAAGTCACCCCATTGCAGGCCGCACACCTCTCCAATGCGCAGGCCCAGCTGCATTTGCAGCATCAGTCCAACTTTTCGAGCCGTAGGCGCTTTGCAGATGAACAGTTCCATCCTGGCCTGTTCTTCTTTGGAAAGAGGCTGGATTTTGGCGCTTTTGGTCTGCGGCAAACTGACACAGATTTCCATGGGACGGACGAGCCGCAGATGGGCGGCATATTTGCAGATGCGGCGCAGCATGGTCAGGCACTCCCGGGCAGACGACGCCCCCAAAGGCCGATGTCTGTGGTCCGCTGGTGCAATGACCTGGAGCATACCCTGCTCCAACAACCGCTCGCTGAAATTTTTCACTTGCCAACCGCCAAACACAGGAAAAAGATAACGCTGCAAGGTATAGTGATAGTGCACAAGGGTCGATTCTTTCAAACGGAGGGAAGCCGAGGCCAGCCACTGCCCGGCCAGTTCTTCAAAGGTCATCTCGTTCCCGGAAAGCTGGTAAAACCCACACTCCGCCTTCTTTTGGATCAGCCGCTGCCGGACCTCTGCATAAGTTGCGCCGTAGATATACCCCCACACAGCCTTTCGTCCGTCAGTCCGGGCCTTGATATAGCGGCCCTCCCAGCGTCCGTCCTTCCGTTTATGGATGTTTTCGCCGTGTTTTGCCATAAAAACGCCTCCTTGTTTGACCCTCCACCCTGACTGCTGATCCGGCGGAGTTATGTATCCATGAGGCTATTTTGCAGCAAATTCACCCCGCACAGGAAGAGAAATCTGCCGAAATGGTGGAGATCCTGACGGACCGGCTATGAATTTCTGTTTTGCCACTTGCAAACTTGCCGGAACTGTGATAAAATTTCTGTACCAATAATATGCAAGCCAAAAACAAAAGGTATCCTCCATTTTCAGAATGGAGGATACC
>ERZ1090861.986-NODE-986-length-15774-cov-7.388638_pt1 | contig 15774 bp, 12 predicted proteins | sample MGYA00478482_ERZ1090861 | MGnify/ENA primary metagenome ERZ1090861 (study PRJEB33644, sample SAMEA5815744) | chicken gut metagenome | biome: Chicken; feature: Gastrointestinal Tract; material: Caecum | place: Ireland | collected 2019-01-01 | study: A study of the... | reverse complement strand
ATTTAACGCTAAAATATCATGGGAATCAATGTGATATTTGCGAATGATATCATTAATTGGTCCATCTCGATAAATGTAATTAATATAAGAGCGACTAATCATATCAACCGTATTATCTTTTTTTAAAAATTTTACTTTTTTCCATACTTTCATTTTCATCATCCCTTACAAGCTCTATATTATATCATACTCTTTCTTTGATTGGTAGATATTAACTTTATTTTTTTATCTCTTTTGTTCATACTATTACTGTAGCTTCCTAAGGAGTTGATCAAAATGAATTTTTTAAAAAACTTTAAAAAGCTACAAATCTTTCTTCTTCTATTGGCACTATTTATTATGCCCACAAGTGTTCTGGCTTATTCGAAATATATTATCCCAGGTGGAGAAACCATTGGAATTGAAGTCAATGCAGATGGTGTCTTAGTAGTTGGCTTTTATGAAGTAAATGATAAGTATATTGGTAAAGATGCAGGATTTGAAGTGGGAGATAAAATTGTAGCCATTAATGAGGAAGAAGTTTCTTCCATTACCGAAATGATTGAAAAAGTAAATCAAGAAGCAGATTCAACGACGTTAGATGTAACGATTGAAAGGAAGGATAAGACTTCTGATTTGTCTTTAAAGATGGAGTGTGACAGTGAAAACGTTTGTAAGACAGGATTATATGTAAAAGATGAAATTACAGGAATTGGAACCTTAACTTATATTGATCCTAACACGAAAATTTTTGGTGCTTTAGGTCATGAAATTATTGAAAAAACAACCGGAGAAAAATTTGAAATGAAAGATGGTCAGATATTTAAGGCCGATGTGACGGGCACAACAAGAAGTAGTGATGGAACGCCTGGAGAGAAAAACGCGACTTATGATCGAGATGTCATCTATGGAAATATTTTTGCAAATGAAGAAGTTGGTATTTTCGGAAAATATCAAACCACGTTTCAAGAACGTGATATGCTTGAAGTAGCTACAAAAGAAGAAATTAAAACAGGAGATGCAAGTATTCGTACTGTATTACAAGATAATACAATTAAAGAATATGATATTAAGATATTAAAAATTGATAAAAATAGTTCCGTAAAAAATATTCTATTTGAGATTACGGATCAAGAGCTGTTAGCGGAAACCGGTGGTGTTGTTCAAGGAATGAGTGGCTCGCCTATTCTTCAGAATGGTAAAATCATTGGTGCTGTTACACATGTCATTGTTAGTGATACGAAAAAAGGGTATGGTATTTTTATTACAACAATGTTAGAAGAAGGAGATAAAGGGGCTTAATGGCTCCTTTCAGCAAAAAAAGATGTTCTAAAGGATAGACATCTTTTTTATTCTAAATGAATTTTATGAATTAAATTTAGAAGCGACACTTTCAATTTTCATTTGTTCAAAACGATATCTTTGTTCTACATTTGGATATTTTTCATGATCCACTTCTTCTAAAAACATCTTAAGTGGTCTTACCCAAAGACTGCCATCTCCATATAATTCACGATAAACAACCATATCTTCTTTCGTTTCTGAATGTTTTGCGAGGTCTTCTACTAGGTAGTAATCTCCTTTAAAGTGGCGATAGACACCATGAATTTTAATCTCTCTCATGCTGCTTCCTCTCCTTTAAAGTCACTAATACTACCATCTTCATTGACGATAGAAGTTAAGGCTTTCTCAGCTTCTTTTAAATCTTGATCACACTCTTTGGCTAACTTTGTGGCTTTGGTAAAACTATCAATGGCTTTATCTAATTCAATATCTCCATTCTCTAATTGTTTTACTAAAGATTCTAATTCTTCTAACTTTTCTTCAAATTTTTTTTCTTTCTTTTCCATGTTATCCTCCTATTTTACAACGGCTTCCTTACTGCCATCTTTCAGTTGTATGGTAATTAAATCGTCTTTCTTTAAATCTTTCATACTAGTAATTGCTTTTTCACCTTTTTTAAGAATACTATAACCTCTTTCTAAGGTTTTTAAGGGAGATAAAGCATCTAATTTACCTAAAAGATAAACATATTTTTGCTTTTTCTTATCTAGTATGGTAATTGGTTCTAGAAAAATGGTTTTTTCTTGGATGGTTTTTAATTTATTTTGTTTTTTTTCTAATAGTAATTTATAATTACGAATTAAATTTTCTACCTCATAATCCAATTTTTGAATTTTAGCAGCATACAAGTCTAAGGGATTTTTTAAAATGTAATGCTCTTTGAGAGGCTCTAATTGTTTTCTTTTTTTCACTAGGGCGTTTTCCATACTTTTCTTGAGTCTTATGATTAGTTGTTTTACATAGTTTATCACATCATTTTTATTTGGGACGGCAATTTCGGCTGCTCCGGTTGGGGTTGGAGCTCTTAAATCCGCTACAAAGTCTGCAATGGTGAAATCAATTTCATGCCCTACGGCACTGATAGTGGGAATTGGACAGTCATAGATCGCCCGAGCGACGATTTCTTCATTAAAGGCCCAAAGGTCTTCGATACTTCCTCCTCCCCTACCGACAATTAAAACATCTAAATCATAATTTTCTGCTCTTTTTATTTGACGAACAATATCCTCTTTGGCTTGTTCTCCTTGGACTAAACAAGGAAATAAATAGACTTCGGTTAACGGAAAGCGTCTTTGAATGGTTGAGATAATATCCCTGATGGCTGCGCCGGTAGAAGCGGTAATAACCCCTACCCTTTTGGGGATTTTCGGAATCTTCTTTTTATGTTCGGGAGCAAATAAACCTTCTTGTGCTAGCTTCTTTTTTAACTGTTCAAAAGCAACATAAAGATTCCCTACTCCATCTTCTTGCATGTCATTGACATAGATTTGATAGCCTCCCGTCGCTTCATAAACAGAGATTCGACCGGTTACTAATACTTTCATTCCATCTTCGGGAGTAAATTTGACATTTTTAGCGCTTGAGGCGAACATAATAGCATTGATTCTACTATTTTCATCTTTGATTGTAAAATAAAAATGACCTCTTGTGTGTGCTTTAAAGTTGGAAATTTCTCCTTTTAGATAAACTTCCTGTAAATTAGTATCATTGTCAATGCGGTATTTGATATATTTTGTTAGTTGGGTAACTGTAATATAATCCCGATTCATGAAAAGCCCCCTTATTCTTTTTCTTCTTCGTGATAAATACTATCTAAGACAGCATTTATCATTTTTGTAACGGCTTCTTCACTATATTTTTTTGAAAGTTCCACGGCTTCATTGATCGCTACCACGCTTGGTGTATTGGTATACATCAATTCATAAATACCAACTCTTAATATGGCTTGATCAACTTTATTTAAACGACTAAGGGTCCAATCCTTTAAATATTTATCGGCTAACTGGTCGATTTCTTTTTGATGCTCTAAAACACCATGTACGAGTTCTTCGACAAAGTCATTTTGAATTTCACATTCTTCTTTTATGACTTCTTTGATATCATATTCTACTTTCGCATTTTTTAAAATATCCATTTTATAAAGACTTTTGATTGCAATTTCTCTTGCTTCACTTCTGTTTTTCATGTATATCACCAAGAAAATTATACCATAAAGAAAAAATAATTGATAGCGTTCTACCAATTATTTTTCGGATTCGTACATTACATTAATGTCAACGGCTCCCTCAATTCCTTCTACTTGGCCATCATTACATAATTGCCAAACTGTATAATCTTTTTGATAGTCTGTTTCATCAGTGTAATGAGCAAGCCAAGTCTGATATGGGGTTTCATACCAAATGCTTTCTAAATAGGTTTTGCTGCTATATAACATCCCTTCATAGCCTTCTTTTTCGATTTCCTCAAGGAAGGTGGTCGCTACTTCGGTTAAATGATAGAAGCTAAGATTAAATTCTTGGAAGCTTCCCCAACTTTCCCAGTCGAAGGCAATTGGCAAAGTAATATCATAATCTTTGATTTGTTTTAAGACCCATTCGGCATCTTTTTTTGCTTGTTTGACACTATTAGCATAAGAATAATAATAGATACCAACAGGGATATCTGCTTCTAAAAAGCCTTCGATATTCTGCTTGAATTTACGATCTAAAATATAGTCTCCTCCAATACCATTACTCGTACCAACACGGATAAAGACAAATTCTATTCCTGCATCTTTGACTTTCTCAAAATCAATATCTCCTTGCCAGTGAGAAACATCTATCCCTATTTTCGTATTGTCGTTTTTATAAGTTGCCACTACCTCGTTAAAGTCAGTATAAGATGGAGTACTACTTCCTTCTTTTGAAGAAGATGATGGTTCATAGACATTTAAAATAAAGTCCTGGGTGGTTTCGTTTTCATTACTATCTTTGGCCACATAAGTTAAAGCATAACTTCCTACGGTCGTGACATCATATTCTCCTTCTATGGTACAACTTGGATCATCATCATAATTATCCCCACAAAAAATATCTTCTTCTATCGATCCTTCATAGTTCTTCGGAACGGAGTAATTTCTGCCAAGACGAATCGTGGGAGGAGTATTATCCATGACGGTGATCGTGAAAGTATAAGGCACTTTAAGATTTTCTTCATTTATAAAATGAAAGGTAATCTCTTGTTTTCCTACTTTGGTAGTATCAATCGACTCATCTTTTACTAAAGTCCCATTGATTTCTTCTAAAAAATCCGATACTTTGGCTTTGCTATAAACTTCTACTTCTAAGGCATCTTTTAAAGTTACTTTGATAATAGCATGATCAAGTCTATATTTATGATAGAACCAAGGGATAAAAGTAAGTAAAAAAATCGCAAGAATGATAATACTTAGGATTTTTTTCTTTGACATAACATCCTCCTTTACTTATCTTCTTCTTTTATTTTTTCTTGTAATTGATAAAGAAAGTTTAAAGCTTCCATCGGAGTCATTTCTAGTATATTACATTCTTTTATTTCTTTTTCAATTTTATTTTCTTTTTCTTCTTTTTCTTGTTCCTCTTCTTCAAGGGAGAACAAAGAGGTTTGGGTAAAGGCTGGTTTCTTTTCTTTTTGATTTTCATAGATGTTTAAAATTTCTTTGGCCCGTTCGATTAGACTATGCGGTAAGTGGGCAAGGCTTGCGACGTTAATACCATAACTTTTATCTACGGATCCCATTTTTACTTTATGAAGAAAGGTGAGTTTTCCTTCTTCTTCAATAGCTGACACATGAACATTTCGTAGATGAGGAAGCGTCATAGCAAGGGAAGTTAGCTCATGGTAGTGGGTCGAAAACAAAGTCTTCGCTCCTATTTTATCATGAATATATTCTAAAATCGCTTGGGCTAGACTCATTCCATCATAAGTCGCGGTTCCTCTACCGAGTTCATCGAAAAGAATTAAACTGTTTTCCGTCGCTTCACTGATGGCAAAGTTGGCTTCTTTCATTTCTACCATAAAAGTAGATTCCCCACTTACTAAATCATCGCTGGCCCCAATTCGCGTAAAGATTTTATCGAAAATGGGGAGGATCGCACTTTTACATGGTACAAAACAGCCAATTTGAGCCATAATCACGATGATTGCCAGCTGGCGCATATAAGTAGACTTTCCAGCCATATTCGGTCCAGTAATAAGCAAAATAGACGTATCTTGGTCCATAATAATATCATTGGAAACATACTTTTGATTATTCAAAGACATTACCTGCTCCACCACAGGATGTCTGCTTTCTAAGATCTTTAGTTCATGATGATCGCTAAACGTTGGCTTTACATAGTGATAACGATCCGCAACTTCCGAAAAGGCTTGAAGCATATCTACTTCCGCAATTACATTCGAACACTTTTGTAATTTTCCAATATAACGTTTGGTAATTTCTCTTATCTGCATAAATAATTGATACTCTAATTCGATGATTTTTTCTTCGGCTCCTAAGATAATATTTTCTTTCTCTTTTAACTCTTTGGTAATAAATCGTTCACAGTTTGACAACGTCTGTTTTCGATCGTAACCAAACTCTTCTTTAATTAAATTACATTGTCCTTTACTTACTTCAATATAATAACCAAAAACTTTATTAAATCCTACTTTTAAGTTCTTAATTCCCGTTCTTTCTTTCTCTTTTTGTTCTAGTTCTAATAGAAAGTCTTTTGAACCACTACTAAGACTTCTTAACTCATCTAATTCTTGGTTGTAACCACTTTTAATTAGTCCGCCTTCTTTTAAGGTAATTGGCGCATCTTCATTAATACTTTTTTCTAATAAATCTTGTAATTCCTCAAAGGTTTCAATGGTTTGATCGTAATGAAGAGATTCAAGGATTTTTTTAATTTTGGGAAGGGCTTTTAAACTACTCTTTAGTTGAAGCATGTCGCGGGCATTTAAGTTTCCATAGCAAATTCTTGAGGCAAGGCGTTCTAAGTCATAGACTTCATCTAAGGCATTTTTTAAGTCTTCTCGTAAGATAAATTCCACTTGTAGTGTTTCTACAAAACGAAATCTTCTTTCAATTTTTTGACGATTGGTTAAAGGCGATTCAATGTTTTGTTTTAATAAACGGCTTCCCATGGCGGTCTTGTTTTTGTCAAGAAGCCAGAAAAGACTATAGGTTCGTTCTCTTAAGCGAAGCGTTTCGGTTAGTTCTAGATTTCGTTTCGTATGATTATCAAGAAGAAGATGGGCTTTCGCTTCTTCTACTCTTACTTCTTGAAGATGAGATAAATCTCCTTTTTTGGTTTCTAACAGATAGGAAAGAAGATGTTTTACCCCTGTCATAAAACGAACGTCCTTTAATTTTTTGTAAGTATATTTATAGTCTTCTTTTTCATATAAGTCATCATAGATCGAAACGGAAATATGATAAGAGGTTCTTAAAAGATTAATTAATTCGCGATCTGTTTTACTATTGGCAATCATTTCAATAAAGCCATGACGAGTCACTTCCCGAATTAATTTTTCTTCCTCTTCTTCCATGAGACTGACAAACATTTCTCCGGTTGAAACATCGGCATAAGTTAAAACGTAACAGTACTCAAAGTTATAAAGAGAGGCAATAAAGTTATTACTTTTCGCATCAATAGAGTTATCAAGCCTTGTTCCTTTGGTAACAACTTGAATGACTTCTCTTTTGACCATATCCTTGGTTGTCTTAGGATCTTCCATCTGTTCAACAATAGCTACTTTATAACCTTTATCAATTAGTTTATCTAAATAGGTTTCATAGGCTTTAAAAGGAATACCACACATAGGAACACGTTCTTCTAAGCCCGCTTGTTTCCCGGTTAACGTTAACTCTAATTCTCGAGAAGCTGTAATTGCGTCTTCAAAAAACATTTCATAAAAATCTCCAAGCCGAAAAAAGATGATACTATCTTCATATTCATCTTTAATTTCCATATATTGCACCATCATAGGGCTAAGTTTATTTCTATCTACTTCACTACGTTTCATAACCGATCCTTCCTTGCTGTATTTCTATTATAACGAATTTTTAAAGTTTGGACAAGAAAAGATCCGCCATTCTTAAGGGAGATTTACCACATAGGGGTTTATTGCAGTACCATCTCCGCTTATGATTTTAGTGTTAGCAGATAGGTTAATGACTGGTCTAATACCGATGGAACTTGACACATAAGTCCAAGATGACAAGAATCCTGTAGAATGTACCCGCCAGGCGTTGGCGTACAAAGTATCTGAATTAAAGGTAGAGGGGGATAATGTCCAATATTGCTGACCTGTATAGAGATAATACATTGTATTGGCAACTTTAGATACTCCGCCTGCCAGAGATACTTCATCAATATTAATTAAAACAATTGTTTGCTTTCCTTCCTCTTTATGATACAATAAGATTGGTGATGAAATATGGAAAAACCTCTTGCTCTTAAATTAGCACCAAAATCTTTAACCGAAGTTTTAGGACAAAAACACTTAATTGGTGAAGGAAAGATTTTGACGAATCTAGTGAAAAATAAGAAACTATTTTCTATGATCTTATATGGCAAACCAGGAATTGGAAAAACCTCCATTGCGAATGCGATTGTTCAAGATTTAGATGTTCGCTGTCGCTTTTTAAATGCTACGGTAAATACGAAAAAAGACTTAGATGTTGTGATAGAAGAAGCGAAAATGTATGATGGTCTTGTTTTAGTGATGGATGAGATTCATCGTTTAAATAAAGATAAGCAAGATATCTTATTACCTCAGTTAGAAAGTGGTTTGATTACTTTAATTGGTATGACAACCAGTAATCCCTATCATGCGATTAATCCGGCGATTCGCAGTCGATGTCAGTTATTTGAATTGCATGAATTAGATAGTAAAGACATTTTAGAAGGCTTAAAACGGGCTTGCCAAAGTGAATATTTAAAAAACATAAAGATAACTGAGGAAGCTTTAAATTATATTGCTCAGTTGGCAGGTAGTGATTTAAGATATGCTTATAATTTATTAGAGATTTGTTATTATGCTACCGATCAAAAAGGAATTACAATAGACGTTGTTCAATCGATCAATAACAAACCTGTTTTCTTTAGTGATAAAGATGGTGATGGTCATTATGATGTCTTATCTGCTTTTCAGAAGTCAATCCGAGGAAGCGATGTAGATGCTGCTCTACACTATTTAGCTCGACTTATTATGGAAGGTGATTTAGAAAGCATTTATCGACGTATGAGTGTCATTGCTTATGAAGATATTGGCTTAGCAAATCCAAGTATTGGTCCTAAGGTTATGGCGGCGATTGAAGCGAGTGAAAGAGTTGGCCTACCAGAAGCTCGTATTCCCCTTGGAACGATCGTTACAGAAATGGCTTTATCTCCTAAGAGTAATACTGCTCATCTTGCCCTTGATGAGGCACTTGCTGATATTGAAAAAGGAAATACCGGCAATGTGCCCGATCATATTAAAACATCTTCTACCACTTACAAATATCCCCATGATTATCCAAATGCCTTTGTCAAGCAAGAATACTTACCGAAAAAATTAAAAGGAAAACACTATTATCATCCCAAAGATATCGGTTATGAAAAAAATATTAAAAGTTATTATGAATTTTTAGAAAAATTAAAAAGGGAATCCTAGTTTGATTCTCTTTTTACATGCACTTTTGGTTGTCCTTGGCTTAATTCTTTTTGTTTTAAAATCGCTCCAAATAAGACTCCCCGATAAGTTGGTAAATTATTTTCTCGTATATCTTGTAAAGCGCGCTTAAATTCATCCCTTGTAAACTGGATAATATAATCATCACAATTCATATAGCCAGAATTTCCGTATCCTGCTAATCTTCTTTCTTCAATCGGGAAAAAGATAGAAGCATGTTTATTCATATAACAACGGATTACCTTCTCGGCATTCGAAACTTTGGCTTTTCCTGCTGTCGTGCTCAAATCTTTAATCTCAATAGTACCATTTTTGGCATATTCATATAGATCAAAAGGTAAAATTTCAGAAGATTTTTTGTTTTTTTCTTCTAACAATTTTTGATACATCATGTTTGCGACATGGAGAACTTCCTTCTTTAACGCACTCATATAAGTATGAATAATTTCTTTTTTCTTTACAAAATCGACTTCCACTATTTCGCGTAGTCTGTCTACATTCGATCCGACATAGCAATGAAATTCGGATTCTTTTAAACCAAAAAGATTACAGAAAGCACTAATATAGCTAGGATCTGCCATTAGTTTTACCGTTATCTCCTCTTTGCTGGCATTCCTTAACTCTTCCATTTGCGCTAGTACTTTTTCGTTTTTGGTATTCTTTTCGTTTTTGGAGATTGTTTCGTTTGTTTTTTCTTTTTTGGCTTTAATGGCTTTACGATATTCTTCAAACAATCGAGGATTTTTATTTTCAATAATAGCAGCACAAGTTAAAAATACTTCACTTCGACAATTGCTTTCTTTATAAAAATCGGATAAAAGTTTTGGTTGCGCCTTCAAGAATCTTGTAATGGTTTCTTCAGCAATTTGATAAGACCAATATTGTTCTTGTTGCGTATAATTATACTTTGGCGGATTGGCTTGTTCTACTTTTGCTTGTAAAGTCATAAGACTTTGTTTCTGTTCCTCTTCCAAGGCCCCTTGTTCTTTTAAGGTTGAAGATAAAGATTTGATTGATTTTAAAACATTCCATGGAGCTATTTTTTCTTTCTTCGCAATGGTTTCTACTACAGCAGTTAAAGAGGTGTCTTTCTCCCATTTTTCAAGAATTTCTTCTACAATTTGAGAAGCTTTCCGCTTCATTTTACGGACATCTTGAACTTCTAATTCTTTAATGGCTTTTTTGCGAAATAGTTGATCTTGTTCCCATTTCGCAAAAGCTTTCCATAAAACAGGAATCGTTTTCGTAAAAGTTCTTGCCTCTTTCATTTCATCTAAATAAATAACTTCTAAACTCATAATTTTTTCCTCTTTTCTCTTGTTTGCATATTATATCAAAAAACTGCTCAAATTGCAATCATTGATTGAAAATAAGCAGTTCTAACAACATTGTACTTTCCATTTGACCTGATTTTACTTTATAATCTAAGTCTTCCAATTTTTTTAAAAATCTACTAATGGCGGTGGTGGAATAGTAAGGTAGTAACTCTTGGGTCTTTTTGACCCGGAAAGGATGAATCTCTAATTCTTTGGCAATTTTTTCATTGGAATACGTTTGTTTCTTTAAGATTGCAACCTGATAAAGAAGCCGAAATTGGCTTTCTAATAGACCTAAAATGGCAGTAAAATCCATTTGATAATCTTTTAGTTCTTCTAATTTTTTTAAGGCTTCTTTTTTGTCTTTTTCGGCAATGCTTCGAACAAGAGCGAACGCAAGAGAATCTTTATCTTCTGGTTCTTTTTTTATTAGTTCTTCCACCATCTTTTCGGTAATCTTTTTTTCTTCTATATTGTAGAGTTTTAATTTTTCACATTCTCCGATCAACCGTTCTTGATCTTCTTTACAGTATTCTAGTAATAAAGGAATGACTCCTCTTTCGTAAGAAAAACCGGTCAGATTCTTTTTTATGGTGTCCGTAGGATTCTCTTCTAGGGTATCAATCAGATTTTTCTCTTTTAACTTTTTAATAATTTTTTTTCGATTATCTAATTTTGAGGCGGTTAAAAAAAGGAGTACGGTATCGCTTGGGTGTTCCACATACTGCATCAAATGCTCGATATCGCTTTCCTCTATTCCCTCTTCTTTTCCTTCTAAATATTTAAAATGATGGCCAATGACTATTTTTTTGGGAGTTAAAAAAGAAATGGTGTCAACATCTTCTAGTAAGCTTCTTAAGGAGGTTTCTTCTAGATCATATTGATTGACCATTGCTTCTTCAAACCCTTTTTCTTTGATGATTTCTTCCATTTTCTTTTTTATCATTCGATGAGATGGATGAACCAAAATATAGATATTATTGAGTGACATGATGTAAACTATCCTTTAACATTTGATGAATTTCTTCCAAATGAGCTTTGGTCTTTCCTCCACCTTGAGCGAAGGTGGCACTTCCTCCCCCATTCCCATTCGAAAGAAGAGAGGCTTGTTTTACTAGATAACCAGCATTATTGGTTGCAATATTATTTCGACAAATGAAGTTAAGACTGCCATCTTCTTTTTGATTTACTAAGAAGATAAGACTGTTTTCCAATTGGTTACTAAGAGCATCGGCAAGAGATTTTAAAATATCCATATTTTCTTCTTCAAATTGAAGGAATAATAAATTCTGATCTTCTATCTTTTCAACTTTGGAGAAATATTGTTCCACTTGATTTAGTTTCTTTTTCTCTAAAGCATCAAAGAAAGATTTTTCTAGTGTTTTTACTTCCGTTTGAACATAAGATAACTCGTTTTGATTAAAGACAATATCTTGATAACTCATTGGTTTCGAATGGTCAAGTTCTACATCAAAGGTTAGAGATATTTGCTCTTTTTCGGCCGCTTCCAAAATTTCTCTTGCTTTTAATAATAGTTTTACCATTTCATCATTATAGGGTTGAATGACTTCAAATAAAGTGCTTTCGATTTTATCTCCAGTGCAAGCTTCGATTCGATAAACATTGCTTCCTTTTGATTCATAAGAGAAGATCGCGAATTGTTTGATGTCCTTGGTATTGGCGATGTGTGTTCCTCCACACAACTCAATCGATTTATCAATTTTTACTACCCGAACTTGGCTACCATATTTTTCGCCAAAAAGGGCTATCGCTCCTAATTGTTTAGCTTTTTCTAAAGGCATTAGCTCGGTAGAAGTAATCACTCCTTTTTTGATAATTTCATTTACTTTATTTTCTACTTCTATAATCTTTTCATCGATTAATTTACCAGAATAAGTAAAATCAAAGCGTAATTTATCTTCATCGACATAACTTCCTGCTTGTGAAATGTTTTTATCGACGCAAGTTTGAAGGGCATATTGTAGTAGATGAACGCTACTGTGGTTCGCTTCAATTTTCTTTCTCCGATCTTTATCGATAATAACTTCACATTCTGCTCCGGTGGTAATTTTTCCATCTAGTAATTTTACTTTGTGAATGTGTTGCCCGTTTGGACCTTTGAAGACATCGACAACGCGAGCTTTAAAGTCTTTTCCGATAATCATACCAGTATCGGCAACTTGGCCTCCTGATTCAGCATAAAAACACGTTCTTTTTAAGATGATATAACCGTCATGATCTAACACTTTTTCAAGACTTTCTTTGGCCACAATCGCTAGAACACTACTTTTTAAACGATAAAGACCATAAACAAAGGTAGATTCTTTCTTAAAGTCCATTAAAACTTTCTTTTGACTTGCCATAGCCGTCTTACTGCGTGAATTTTTCTTGGCCATTTCTCGTTGCTTTTCCATATATTCATGAAATTCTGCTTCTTGAACGGTAAAACCATTTTCTTCGGCTATTTCTTTGGTTAACTCTAATGGGAAACCATAAGTATCATAAAGACGGAAGGCATCATAACCAGAAATCGTCTTGTCATTATCATCATTCATTATTTCTTTTAAGCGATTTTCTCCATCTTCCAAGGTCCGGAAGAAAAGACGTTCTTCTTCTAAAACAAGCGCTTGTACCGTTCCTTGTTTTTCTTCTAGATAAGGATATGCTTCTTTCATAACCTCCACAATGGTCGGTACTAAACGATATAAGAAAGCTTCTTCAAAGCCTAGTTTTTTTCCAAAGCGAACACTACGACGTAATAATCTTCTTAACACATAACCTCTACCAGTATTTTCAAAACAAGCGCCATCCGCAAGAGCAAAGGTAATGGCTTTCATGTGATCTGAAATTACTTTGAAAGCCGTTTGACCATCGTATAAAACACCACTCATATTTTCTAAGGCGTTAATAATTGGTCGGAATAAATCGGTTTCAAAATTGGAATCGACTCCTTGGAAGATACAACACCATCTTTCTAACCCTGCCCCCGTATCAATATTTTTATGAGGAAGTTCTTGATATTTTTCTCTTGGAACACCGGCTTTGGCATTGTATTGGCTAAAAACATTATTCCATATTTCAACATAGCGCTCTTGGTCTTCGTCGTTTTTAAATTTTTCAAAAGCCGTATGATCGGGATCGTATTTTTCTCCTCGATCAAAGAAAATTTCACTATCTGGTCCACAAGGTCCTTCTCCTATTTCCCAAAAGTTTTCTTTCAAACGAATAATATGGTCTTCTTTTAATCCTACTTCACACCAATCTTCATACGCTTCATCATCGTTTATATAAATCGTTACATAAAGTTTTTCCACGGGAATAGCAAACCACTCTTCTCCCGTTAACAATTCAAAGGCAAAAGAGATCGCTTCTTTTTTAAAATAGTCCCCAATCGAAAAGTTACCCATCATTTCAAAGAAGGTTTGGTGCCGTTTGGTAATTCCGACATTTTCGATGTCATTGGTCCGAATGCATTTTTGAATGTTGACAATTCTAGGGCATTCTGGAATGATACTACCATCAAAATATTTTTTTAAAGGTGTTACACCTGCATTAATCCATAATAGGGAATCGTCATCTACGGGAATTAAAGAGGCACTTTCGACATATTTATGCCCTTTTTGAGTAAAATAATCTACCCACATTTTTCGAATTTCATTATTTGTCATTTTTTTCATCTTTTACTTCTTCCTTTCTTATGATCTCTTTGGCTTGTTCCTCTAAGGATTCAAAGGTAGTATTGGTTACTTCATAATCATAGTTATGGAAGTGATCTAATGCTACTTCTGAGAGATGTTTTTTTTCACTATCGGATAATTCTTCTGATTCAAAATTCGGTCGATTAATATGAATGACTACGGCCTCTTTTATTTTTTCTTTGGTATAAGTAATTTCAATAGGAAAGCGGACATCACTAATAATAATAACATCAAAGAAATGACTTAGGATTGTGGCATCTTCGACAGTTCTTTCGACAAAGTAAGTATCTTTTTTCATTTCTTTGCGAATGATATCGGTTCCTAAACGTTGAAGGAGTTCTCTTGGTTTATTTTCGTCGCTTCCATCCCAACCGAAATGGTTACGCACTAGCGATTTTAAAGGAGCGGCCAGTTGAAGAATGGTCACTTTTTTGCCCATCTCGTTATAATATTTTTTCATGTATAAAGCTAAGGTATCTTTTCCGTGTCTTGCTTTTCCGCAAATTAAATATAGTTTCATATATTCCCTCCTTCATAAGAAAAAGACTCTAGGGAAGAGTTAGTTGCTTTCGGCTTCTTCCAAAGAATCAGATTTTCTCGTTTTTTTCTCTTTTTTCTGATAACTATGAAATTTCTTACTAAGTCCTGTCTTCTCTTCTATGAACTCAAAAACAATCTTGAAACAAGCGATAACCGGAGTGGCAATTATCATTCCTATCATACCAAAGAAGTGACTAAAAATCAAGAGTCCAAGAATGATCGTAACGGGGTGTAATTTCATCGCTTTTCCCATGATCAAAGGCTGATAGAAGTTGTTTTCTAAGATTTGGCAAACGACAATCGAAACGAGGGTAAAGATACCGGTCATCGGATCCATGGTGAAGCCTATGATTACGGCTGGAATTCCTCCAATCCAAGGTCCAATATAAGGAATAATATCGGTAATGGCACAGAAAATAGCGAAGACAACTGGTGCTCTTAATCCTGCTAATGAAAGGCCAATAAATTGAGTAATAAAGACAAAAAGCATGACTAATAATACTCCTTGAACATAGTTTCTTAGGCGACTGTTCATGCGATTCATTAAATCTTTCGCATTTTCATGCCAGCTGTTTGGCATAAGAGATAAAATATGCCCTTTGACTTTGCGAAAATCAAATAAAAGATAAAATCCGATGAGCATTCCTAGGAAAAAGCTCGTTCCACCACTTACTAAAGTACGAGTGAAAGAAAGTAAGGTATTCGGTAGTGTTTGGGCAAGACTTGTTCCGACTTCCCCGATTTTAGTTAAAATTTGATCTTGATAATCTCCTAGCATGGTGTTTCCTTGAAACAAATTGGAAATAAAGTCCTGAATGCTATCAATTGTTTTTGGGAATGAATTGACAAGATCATGGACTCCTGAAGCAAGAGATGGAATAAAGAGGGCCACAATTCCAACTAAAAATGCAATAAAGATCAAATAAACTAAGGTACAGGCAAGTCCTCGAGGCATTTTCTTTTGAAAACGAGTAACAAGAGGATCCAGTAACCACGCAATGACAAAACCGATAAAAACCGGAGAAATTATTTTTAGAATGGTCAAAAGAAAACTCAAAACATGCCATTCATTTAATAAATAAGTTAGTAATAAAATGAGAAGGATAATTAATAAGATAAATAATACTTTTAAAATTTTATTCGATATGGAAAAATATTTATTAATTTGCTTTTTATCTAATTCTTCTTTTTTCATATTCCCTGACGCTCCTTCTAGT
>ERZ1090861.985-NODE-985-length-15778-cov-17.943967_pt1 | contig 15778 bp, 20 predicted proteins | sample MGYA00478482_ERZ1090861 | MGnify/ENA primary metagenome ERZ1090861 (study PRJEB33644, sample SAMEA5815744) | chicken gut metagenome | biome: Chicken; feature: Gastrointestinal Tract; material: Caecum | place: Ireland | collected 2019-01-01 | study: A study of the... | reverse complement strand
AGGAGGCCATGAAAGCTTATACAAATAAGCTGATCATCGGAATCTCCACCGCCGGAGACAATGAGCAGGCATTCCTGGGGCAGCGCCTCAAGTATTGTCGGAAGGTGCTGGATGGCACCGTGAAGGATGAACAGTACTTTATCTTCATGTGCTGCGCACCGGAGGGCGTCAAGGACGGCAGCGTAGACTTCACTGACCCGAAGATCCATGAGATGGCCAACCCTGGCTATGGCGTGACCATCCGCCCGGCGGAAATCCTCAACGACGCTCTCCAGGCACAGAACGACCCCCAGCAGCGGAAGGACTTTTTCGCCAAGTCCCTGAATGTCTACACCAACGCCATGAAAGCCTATTTCGACATCGACGAGTTCCGACGGTCTGATAGCAAGTATGACTGGACGCTTGACCAACTGGCGAAGATGCCGATTGACTGGTACGGCGGGGCTGACCTTTCCAAACTCCACGACCTGACGGCGGCGGCGCTGTTTGGCAACTACAAGGGCACGGACATCATCATCACTCACGCCTTCTTCCCGGTGGTAGCGGCCCATATCAAAGCCGACCAGGATAATATCCCGCTGTTTGGGTGGGCGGAGGATGGATGGCTGACCCTCTGCAACTCCCCGACCGTAAATCACGCCGATGTGGTCAACTGGTTTGTGGAGATGCGCAAGAGAGGGTTTAAGATCAAGCAGGTGGGCCATGACCGGAAATTCTGCACGGAATATTTTATCGGTATGAAGTCTGCCGGTTTTCGAATCATCGACCAGCCCCAGTATTATTACAAGAAAAGCCAGGGGTTCCGGCACCTGGAGAAGTCCGCGAAGGACGGGAACCTTTACTATCTCCACTCGGAAGCCTACGAATACTGCGTGGAAAACGTGTCGGCCATCGAAAAGACGGACGACATGATCCAGTATGATAAAGTCCAGCCAGAACACCGGATTGACCTGTTTGACGCATCCGTGTTTGCCTGCGTGAGATACCTGGAGAATATGGAGAAACAGAAGAAAGGTCAGGAGTGGTGGAATGGAAAGGAGAATCAATGAGCAAGAAAAAGAGAAGCCGTCCGCAGGCGAGGGCTGAGCCTCAGAAGCGGAGCGTCGCATGGCTTTGTTCCAGTGAAGCATTTGACACGCTGACCTGTCAGAGATATACAAGCCTATCCCATAACCCGGAGATTGCGGCGGGGGTGGATACGATAGCCCGGCTAATTGGGAGCATGACCATCCAACTGATGGAGAACGGAGAAGATGGCGACATCCGGGTGAGGAATGAGTTGTCCCGGAAAATCGACATCAACCCCAACAGTTACGCCACCCGAGAGCAGTTCATCCACTGGATCGTCCGTACTCTCTATCTGGAGGGCAACGGGAACGCGGTGGTCTGGCCCAACACCCGGGCGGGCATCATCCGGGACTTAGACCCCATTCCACCTGCGCTGGCGGCGTTCATTCCTGATGGATGGGGGTACAAGGTCATCATTGACGGCAAGGAGTACTCCCCGGACAAGGTGTTGCACTTTGTCCTCAATCCTGACAGTTACTACCCGTGGATGGGCACAGGCTACCGTGTGTCATTGGGCGATGTGGCGAACAATCTCAAACAGGCCGCCGCCACGCAAAAGGGATTCATGTCCTCCAAGTGGAAGCCGTCCATCATCGTTAAGGTGGACGCCCTGGCAGATGAATTCTCCGGGCCAGAAGGCCGGAAAAAATTGCTGGATGAATACATCACAAACAACGAAGCCGGGGAACCGTGGCTCATTCCTGCGGATCAGTTTTCTGTGGAACAAGTCCGGCCTCTTACGCTGTCCGACCTGGCCCTAGATGCGATGGTCACCCTGGACAAGCGGACGGTGGCCTCTGTTTTGGGAATCCCGCCCTTTGTGCTGGGCGTTGGGGATTTTAGCCGGGACCAGTGGAATAACTTTGTCAATACAACCATCATGCCTTTGGCACGGTCAATCGAGCAGGAGATGACCAAGAAGCTCCTACTCAATCCCAACTGGTTTTTCCGATTCAACTCTTGGAGTTTGTATTCCTACTCCATCACGGAGTTGGTGAGCGCCGGTGCGGAAATGGTGGACAGAATCGCACTGCGGAGAAACGAGTGGAGAAGCTGGCTGAACCTGCCGCCCGATCCAGAGATGAACGAGCTGCTGGCCCTAGAGAACTACATCCCATCTGACCGGCTGGGGGACCAGGGTAAATTGGTACAGAACGGAGGTGATTGACATGGAGCATAGATACATCCCCATGGAGAAGATGGAAACAAGAGAGGATGGCGACGACCTCTACATTGAGGGATACTTCGCCGTGTTCAACTCCATCTATGAGTTGTGGCCGGGGGCAACGGAGAGTATCGCGCCGGGGGCTTTTGATGAATCTGTGAGCGATGATGTGCGGGCGCTCTACAACCACAACACAGACATTGTCCTCGGCAGAACATCCGCCGGGACGATGGAGATCAAGCAGGATTCCCATGGCCTGTGGGGGCGGGTGAGGCTGAACCGCAGCGACACCGACGCTATGAACGCCTATGCAAGAATCGCACGGGGCGACATTACCGGGTGTTCGTTTGGATTCGACATTGCTTCCCAGGAGACAGACTACCGGGAGGATGGCACCGTCCACTGGACAATCACCAAGGTTTCGCCTCTGTACGAGATTTCCCCCTGCACCTTCCCGGCCTATCAGGATACCGTGGTATCCGCCCGAAAGCACGACCTGGAGGAGATCAAGCGCAAGCGCACAGAAGCGTGGAAGCATCTGGCGCTGGAGAAATTGCATGGTACTCAGTGAGGCAGAGAGAAAGGCCGCGGAATCCATCCTTTCCCGTGGAGAGAGGGTGGAACTCATCCCCACAAAAGACGGCGTGAGAGTATTTGAAATCAAGCGCCGGGAAATCAAAGAGCCCGCCTCTAAGCGTTGAGGCGGAGGAGCCGAGCGTGGCTGACTACCAGAGAGGTAGCCGGTCGCGCTCTTATTTTTTTGGACGAAAGGAGAAAAGAAATGCTGAAAGTGCTGATGCTCCGCCGGTCTTTGGACGCCAAAAAGGCGGAACTGGCCGAACTGGAGCGTAAGGACGCCGAGTTCCAGACCCGCGAGGCAGAACTGGAGCAGGCCATCAACGAAGTGGAGCCGGGCAACACCGAGCAGGAGGAGGCGGTCAACGCCGAGATTGAGAAGTTCGACGGCGAAAAGACCGCCCACGAGGAAGCCAAGCAAAAGCTGTCCGCCGACATTGAGGGGCTGGAGGCGGAGATTGAGGAAATCGAGCGAAGCGCCCCGAAACCGCCCGCCGTAAAGGGTGAGGCAAAAATTGTGAGAGGTGATGAAAAAGTGGAAATCAACATCCGTTCCCTGCCCAAAACCCGCCGGGCCTTTGACGCTCTGCCCATGGAGCAGAGGACTGCCATTGTCGAGCGGGACGACGTGAAAACCTTTATGGCCCAACTGCGGAGCATGAAGGGCCAGACCAGAGCCATTACCGGCGCGGAGCTGACCATTCCCGTCGTGTTTCTGGACCTGATCTCCGAGAATATGTTCCGCTACTCCAAACTCCTGAACCGCGTCCGCATCCGCTATGTGGATGGCGAGGCCCGGCAGACCATCGCGGGCACCGTGCCTGAGGCCGTGTGGACGGAGATGTGCGCGGCCATCAACGAACTTAACTTCGTGTTCAACCAGATCACTCTGGACGGCTACAAAGTGGCCGGCTATGTGCCTGTCTGTAATTCCATCCTGGACGACAACGACATCAACCTGGCCTCCTGGATCGTGGAGATGCTGTCCGAGAGCATCGGCCTGGCGATGGACAAGGCCATCCTCTACGGCAAGGGCAGCGCCTCCCGGATGCCCCTGGGTATCGTGACCCGTCTGGCCCAGACCACCCAGCCCACCGACTATCCCGCCAACGCTCCTGCCTGGGTTGACCTCCACGAGAGCAACATCCTGGAGATTGGCGGCGAGGGCGTCACCGGCGCTGAGTTCTGGGCGGAGTTGATGCAGGCCACCGGCGCGACCTACACCCGGTACTCCCGCGGTGAGTTGTTCTGGGCCATGAACTCTAAGACTTATGCTACCCTGCGGAGCAAGGTTATCACCTTCACCGCCACCGGCGATATTGCGGCAAACGTCTTTGGCGTGCTGCCCATCATCACCGGTGACGTGGACATCCTGGAGTTCATGCCGGACGGCGACATCGTGGGCGGCTACGGCGACCTCTACCTGCTGGCGATGCGGAGCGGGCTGATGATCGAGAGCTCCTATGAGGTGCAGTTCCTGCAGGACAACACCGTGTTCCGGGCCAAGCAGAGAGCGGACGGACAGCCCATCATCCCCGGCGCGTTCGTGGCTATCAACATCAACAACACCGCCGTGACTACCGCCATGGACTTTGCCGCGGACACCGCCAACGACGCGCAGCTGACCGGCCTGACTATTGCCGGCGTGACGCTGTCCCCGACCTTCTCCCCCACGGTCTACTCCTATACCGGCGGCACCGCTACCAGCAACAGCGCAAAGGTGGAGGCCACTACCTCTCAGGCTGGCGCTCAGGTTGCCATTGCGGTCAATGGCAAGAACCTCCGCAACGGCGGCACCGCTACTCTGACGGCCTCCGCATCCAACACCATCACTGTGACTGTCAAGCAGGGTAACGCTGTCCGTGTCTACACCGTGACCGCCACTGGCGCGGCGGGGGTTAACGCCCTCGCCCGCCCGCGCACGGACGAGGGCAAATAAACGCGCGAAGGGGGTGTAGGACTTGACCGACGAAGAGATCCGAACAGTCCTCAAAGTTGACCTGCAAATCTCCACAGACAAGATGGACGTGTACCTAGACAAGGTGATTGACGCGGCTAAGTCCTACATCACTACCGAGGGCATCAATTTAGACTGCTCGGCAGGCGACGGCATGTTGGTGGAAATGTATGCCGCCTACCTCTACCGTCGCCGCCGGGAGGAAAACGTGACAATGCCCCGGATGCTGAGATGGGCGCTCAACAACCGTCTCTTCTCACAGAAAGCCGGTGAAGCCGATGGATGATGTACTCACCTTGATTGCGCCAACCCTGGCACAGAACGACATCGGGGACTTTGTGGAGCAATCCGAGAAAAGCCGGGAAATCTTTGGGACGGTATCCTCTGTCAGCCGGGCTGAGTGGTACAACGCCGGGCGGGAAGGGATGAATCCGGAGATCGTATTCACTACCCCGCTTGTCAATTACTGCTGGGAGCCGGAGGCGGAGTTCCACGGGGTGAGATACGCCATCTACCGCACCTATTTTGTCCAGGACACGGACGAAATCGAGTTATATCTGGAGAGAAAGGCGGGGGTGTCGTGAAGATTACCGTTACGGACTTTCTGGAGGCCGTGCAGGGCGAATTGGACGAGTTTGTCAGCGAGGTTACCGAGGACACCAAAAAGGCGGTGAAAACCGTTGCCAAAGAGACTGTCCGAGAGGTGAAACAAAACAGCCCCGTCCGCTACGGCAACTATAAAAAGAGTTGGACGCAGACCACGGTATACGAGGGCGACAACGGAATTACCGTATCTATCCACAACAGAAATCACTACCGACTGACGCACTTATTGGAGCATGGCCATGCAAAGGTGAATGGGGGCAGGACGAGGGCGTTCCCGCATATCGCCCCGGCTGAGAAATTCGCCGAGCGGGAACTGCAACGGGAAATCGAATCCAAGATCAAGGGGTGAGGACATGAGCCTTGAAGAACTGACCGCGCTGCTGCAAACCGTTGGCTTGCCAGTAGCCTACCGGGCGTTCCCGGAGGGCAAAGCCCCACCCCTCCCCTACATCTGCTATCTATGCTCCTACACCAATAACTTTGACGCTGACAATCGGGTATACCAGAAGATCGACCACATCAACATCGAATTGTATACCCGGCAGAAGCGCCCGGACTTAGAGACACAACTGGAAACCGCTCTGCAAACCCTCTGCTGGGAGAAGTCCGAGGAATATATTGACGACGAGCGGTGCTACGAAATCCTATACGAAATTGAGGTGTAAAGATGCCGAATACTCCTAACAAGGTCAAGTACGGCCTTAAAAACGTACACTATGCGATTTTGACCGTGGCGGAGGACGGGACGGCCAGTTATGCCACGCCGGTCGCTATCCCCGGCGCGGTAAACCTGACCATGGACGCGCAGGGCGAGACAAACACCTTCTACGCGGACAACATGGCCTATTTCGTGGTGGCCGGCAACGACGGCTACAGCGGCACTTTGGAGGTCGCCCTGGTGCCGGATTCCTTCCGGCAGGACGTCCTTAACGAGACGCTAGACCAGACCTCCCAGGTGCTGACCGAGAACGTAGACGACAAGACCAATTCCTTTGCCCTGCTGTTTGAATTTGACGGCGACCAAAAGGCCATCCGCCACGTCCTCTACAACTGCACCTGCGGGCGGACCAGCGTGTCCGGCGCAACCACCACCAACACCCGAGAGCCGACCACCGAGACCATGAACCTGACTGCCTCTCCCCTTGCCAACGGCAACACCAAGTCCCGTACCACAGCAAATACGCCGGTAGCAGACTATGACGCATGGTACACAAAGGTGTGGCAACCTCTAGGACAGTTAACTGTTTCCAGCGCAGCGGGAACGAGTTCTGGGACAACTGCGCTGACGGTCAGCCCTCCTCTCGGGGAAGGAAACAGTTATAAGACCATGACCGGGGCCTCTGTAACTCTGCCAGCCTATGGGTCAACTGTACAGGGGACATGGACGGACTGGGATGGCAGTGAGGACATCACCGCTACCACCGGCCAGCAAATCGGCGTGGTGGAGGTCAACACGGACAACAAGGCAATCGCCGGGGGCGTCGCGGAAGTAACGGCCAACGGAGGCGCATAATGGAAAAAGTCATTGAGATTGACGGGAAAGAAATCAAATTTCGGGCTACTGCTGCCATTCCCCGTCTATACCGCATCAAGTTTGGCCGGGACATCATGAAGGACATGCAGGACATCCAGAGGGCCATGGAGAAGTCCGAAAAGGAACCCATCCCCATGAAGATGCTGGAAGTCTTTGAAAACGTGGCCTATCTGATGGCAAAGCACGCTAATCCAGACATGGAGGCTAAGACCGTTGAGGACTGGCTGGACGGGTTCGACACATTCTCCATTTACATCGTGTTTCCGCAGTTGCTGGAACTGTGGAGGGCCAACAACCAGACCCTCGTGAACGCTAAAAAAAAAGCAGGGCCACCGACCGGGAAATGACCACCGCCCTATTCCTCCTGCGTGCGGCACAGTTGGGTATCCCGATGCGCGACCTCGAATTGCTGACCATCGGCATGGTCACGGACATGATGATCGAGGCCGGGAATGACGAGTGCGAATACAATCAACTGCCCACGCAGGAGGACTTTGACAGATTCTAAGGAGGGCCTATGGCAAACCGAATTAAAGGGATTACTATCCAGATCGGCGGGGATACGACTAAACTTGACAAGGCCCTTGCAGGAACTAATAAGGAACTGAGCAACACCCAAAAGGCTCTGAAAGACGTGGAGCGGGGCTTAAAAGTCGATCCGGGAAATACGATACTTCTCGAACAAAAACAGCGTCTTTTAGCGCAAGCAGCCCAGGCGGCATCGGAAAAAGTAGAAACGCTAAAGAAAGCGCTGGAGGGGGCAGACGAAGCATTACAACGTGGGAAGGATTATAGCGCCGCTTACGAGCCTCTAAAAAAACAACTCGATAGCGTTAATTCTACAATTCGCGGTCTTGAAGCCAATGCGGAGAGTATGAAGCAAAAACTTGCTTCTGGAGATATTTCTACCGAACAATATGACGCTTTCACGCAAAAGCTGGACAACACCCGCAAACGGGCGGATGAACTCCAAAAGGCTATTGAAGATGTTAATAAAGAGTTTGCAGGAGTTAAAATCGATCAGAGCGAATATGACGCGCTGCAAAGAGAGTATATCGAGTCTACAAACGGAGCAAAAAAAGCAGCAGACGCGGCTGAGGATTTCTCTGCCGTACTAGATACTTTAGGAAGAAAGGCACAAAATGTCTCCACAAGTGCAGGGAAGATTAGCAAAGCATTTGAACCACTTACAAAAACAATTACACGTCTCGGCGCTGCTGCAATTGCAACTGTTCCATTAACAGATTCATTGCGTGGGGATCTATCCAGACTGGAAATCAACGCCCAACAAGCCGGTGTCGGGATTGATTCTGCCCGCCAGGCGTTCATGGATTTTAACTCGGTTACGGGCGAGGTAGATTCTAGCATCGAGGCCGTATCCAACCTCCTGCAGGCCGGATTTACGGAATCAAACCTACAAAAGGCGGTAGAGGGTCTGGCAAATGCTGCTATCTCCTTCCCTGACACAATCCGCATTGAATCCCTTGCCGACAGTTTACAGGAGAGTCTTGCTACCGGGGAGGCGACGGGGCAATACGCAGAAATCCTTGACCGTCTAGGAGTGGGCGCAGAACAGTTTGCCGCTGGACTGGCCCAATGTACCAGCGCGGCGCAGGAGCAGGGCTATGCACTTAGTTTCCTGACAGAAGGCCCACTCAAAGGATCATATGAGGGATGGGCGGAAAACAACCAGGAACTCGTTGCCAACCGGGACGCCTCCATGGAATTGCAGATCGCTTTGGCTGGACTGGCGGAGCAACTGCTGCCTATCGTCACGTCGGGTACAGAGGTAGCGGCTTCCTTCGCCAATTGGTTCAGCAGTTTGGATGATGGGACGCAAACTGCCATTATTGCCATTGCCGGCATTGCCGCGGCAATCAGCCCTCTGGCGGGATTGGTGTCCAACGTGTCCTCCGCCCTACCTACGCTTATCAGCCTATTCTCCACACTTGGGGCACAAGGGACTATTGTTGCTGTTGCCATTGGCGCTATTGTCGGCGTAATTGCGGCCCTAGTTGGATCCTGGGATCAGATGAGTGGCGGAGAAAAAGTTGTTGCCGTGCTGGGCGCTGTTACCGCTGCGGCTATCACTGCCGCTGTCGCTTTGGGCGCGTTCCAATCTGCGCTCTCGCTTGGTATTGCGGCGGCGGGTATTGTGGCCGGTATTGCGGCCATTATGCTTGCCATCAACTCCGCTACACAGAGGGCGAACCAGGCGGCACAGCAGGCACAAGCATCCATCCCCGGCTTTGCCGAGGGCGGCGTTGTACCTCCCAACAAGCCCTTCCTGGCGGTGCTGGGCGACAACAAGCGCGAGACGGAGATCGTGGCCCCGTACTCCACCATCAAGCAGGCCACCAGCGAGGCAATTTCCGAGCGGGGAGGCGGCGGGACGACCACCATCATCGTCAAGGCCGCCGACGGGTTCACGCGCCATCTGTCCTACTCGCTCAGCGAGGAAGATACGCGCCGGGGCCCGAGATTGGTCAACAGGAGGTGACGGCGTGAAAATTGTTATGGATGGGACAACCTACCGACTGCGAGTGAAGTTTAAGACCTTGGGACGAAGTTTCCGGGTCGAGGACGGGGACAACGCCGGTGATATGCTGTCCGGCCTCTACAAGCGGGACGTGATCGGCACCTACTATGATTACTCCATGGAGGTTGAGCCAGATCCCCGATATCCCGGCGACTATGACAATTTCTTTGAAGCTATTTCAGCCCCGGTGGACAACCACAGTATCACTGTGCCCTATGGGCAAAGCACACTCACATATACTGCAATGGTGACCTCCGGAGCAGATGTATACCAGGGGAAAGTGGCTGGAGTGGAACGATGGAACGGACTGCAGGTACAGTTCACCGCGCAGAAACCGCAGAGGGAGCCGACAGCATGAATATGAATCAAATCGTATATGGCCAGTGGACATTTACTGATGCACAAATCCACAGCGCCAGCATCTATCTATCCACATCCCTTATGTCTGATTCTCTGGAGGCCAACACCTTCACGGCTGATGTGGACTGCGCAGACAGAAGTATCATTGATTTTGAGCGCAACGCGCCTCTGGTGTACTCACACAAGGGTATGCAGGGGGGAATCTTCTATGTGCAGGATATCGTCCGCATCGGCCCAACGACCTATACCATATCCGCCACTTCCGCCATAGGGTTGCTCATCGAGGGGTTACACTATGGCGGAATCTACAGCGGGGAGACCGTGGAGGAAATCCTGCCGGGCATCTGCGGAAATGTCCCCTATGAGGTCAAAACCAATCTTAGGGACACCGCCCTGTATGGATGGCTTCCGGTAGCGTCTCCGCGAGACAATCTCTCTCAGGTACTATTTGCCATCGGGGCCACGGTCAAAACAGACCTCAATGGAATCCTGAGAATTGAAAGCCTGTGGAACGGGCTGAGTGGGAATGTGGGAGAGGATAAGCTCTACAGGGGGCAATCGGTAGAATATGGCGCAAAAGTGACGCAGGTTGTAGTCACTGAGCATCAGTACACCGAAGGGAGCGAGGAAGCGGAGCTATTTACCGGGACTACCCAGCAGGGCGACATTATCACCTTTGATGAGCCCATGCACAACCTTGTTGCCTCCGGATTCTCCGTCACAGAGAGTGGAGCTAATTATGCCATTGTGACAGCCGGAACAGGAACCCTGACCGGAAAGAAGTATATCCACAATACCAGGCAGGTTACACGGACGGTAGACCCATATACCAACTCGGAAAACGTTAAATCCGTTACCGAGGCTACCCTTGTGTCTCTGGTAAACTCCGTAGCAGTTGCAGAGAGATTGGTCAACTACTATAAGTGTCAGGAGACAATCAATGGTGATATTGTATTAGACCAACAGGCTACCGGGGACGTTGTGACTACCTACCACCCCTATGATTTGGAAACTGTACAGGCGTGCATAGAAAGCCTGGAAATCAACGTATCCAACACCCTGCGGGCAACAGCTACGCAGCTTGTGGGATATGTCCCGCCGCAATTTGAGCAGATCGTTACATACGACGAGCACGAGCTTCTGACCGGAAGCGGGTCTTGGACTGTTCCGGACGGCGTAACAGAGATCCGCCTTGTTTTAATCGCCGGTGGGCAAGCAGGCTATAACGGGGAGCGTGGCGAGGATTGCCCGGCGGGCGGCAGCATTGTCTACCGAGACGATGACGAGCAATCTAATCCCGTTTCCCCTGGGCAAACAGGAACCGCAAGCGCAAGCGCATCCCGAACGGCTAACGGAGGTTCTGCGGGACAAGGCGGAGAGGGAGGAAACGCCGGAATCGCTGGGAATGTCTATCAGACAACGATTGATGTTACGCCGGGTGATTCCATTTCGTACTCCTGCGGCGCGGGAGGATCTTCCAACGGTGCAGCCGGAGGACAAACTACTTTTGGGAGTCTTACCTCTGCGGACGGCGGCGTATTGCCTAACGGCTATACCGATGTTGTAACAGGAATTACCTACGCTCTGGGAGGCGTAGCGGGAGAAGCCGGAGGCAACGGGGGCAGCAACGGTTCTAGCGGTCAATCAGTTGGAGGTGCGTCTGGCGGCAGCGGATATCGCGGAGACAGCGACAGCCGAACCGAAAGTGGGGAATCCGGGTGGCTGGAATGGACTGGAACGGCCTCATACAGTGACGGCGGAGCTGGCGGCGGCGGAGCTGGCGGGCGATCTGGCGGAATAAACGGGTCAAACGGCGGTGATGCAATAGAAAGCGTATGGGGACAACTCCTATGGCAACATGGTGCAGAATCCACCTACGGTGCCTGTGCCAGCGGAAGCGGTGGCCGCGGAGCTAACGGCGCAGCAGGAGCCACATATGGATCAGCTGGTTCCGGAGGCGGTGGCGGCGGTGGTGGCGGCGCTATTTCCAATGCTACTGTTTCCGCACAGCAAAACACCTCTTTTCGAAATACCGACAGCTCAACGAGTTATGTTGACGCAAGAGCAGAAGTATCCATATATCCCCGTTCCGGTGGGGACGGTGGCGCAGGAGGTGCAGGGGGCGCAGGTGCTGCGGGGTGTATCATCATCTATTATGGTGTGGCAAAAACGGTCAAAACGGGTGCAATTATCGGATCGGATAATCTCATCCGCCTGGACAAGTACGGTCGGCTGATGGTTGGATAAGGAGGCAATATGACACAAGAGGAATTTAATCAAATGCTGCAAGTCGCCATCTCGCAAGGGTTGTTTGGTTACTATATGAGCGAATACTCCAACGAGCAGATGGACGAAGCTGTAGGAAACGTGTTGACCGGAGTGTTTATTGTGCCGTCCTCCACGTCCGGCAGCACAAAGCGATTCCAGCTCACCGTGAATGATTCCGGCACAGTCTCAGCAACGGAGGTGACACAATGATAACCTTTGACAACTGGGTTATTGATAACCCGTGCGGGCCTCCCATTGCCATGCAGTATGATAACCTGTCGCGGGTGCTGATGGTAACAGGAGACATCCCGGACGGATGGACGTGGGCCATGTTAGTCCGCTGCCACGGGAAAATGAATATCATTGCCCTGTCTCCCATGGAGGGAGGGATTGGTACAGTATTGACCAAAGACATGCTTGCGCTGTATGGGTATTACTCCATGCAGCTGAGAGGCACACAGGGCGATACCGTGCGCAATACCAACCAGATCCAGGTGTTTATCCCGGAATCCCTGTCCGGGGACGCGCAGTGGCCGGATGTTCCCAGCGAGTTCACACAGATCGAACAAACAATCATCGACATCAACAATAACCCGCCCAAGCCGGGGCCGGATGGAAACTGGATGATCTACAACCCGGATACCGGGGAGTATGATGAATCGGACATTCCCCTCCCGGGTGGGGGCGGCTTCGGGTATGAAATCGGGCACGGCCTGAAAGTAACGGGCACAAACACCCTAGAGGTGAACACGGCCACCGATGTGGAGCAGGACAACACCCTGCCCATCACCTCGGCGGCGGTCTATACCACGGTAGGAAACATCGAAATCCTTCTAGGAACCATCTGAAAGGAGAGGAATAATGAGCGTTGCAACCGAAATTACCCGGATTCAAACCGATCGGAATACCATTCGCAATAAATTGATAGACTTCGGGTTGGTGGAATCCAGTGCCAAGCTGGACGCCTGCGCCACAGCCATTGATGGGATTGTCAACCGGGGCGCGGTATCTGCCACAGTGCAGGAGGGCGACACCTACACCATTCCCAAGGGCTACCACAACGGCGCGGGAACTGTCTCTGGCGTGGCTGGCGGCGGGAGCTACAACCTGCAATCCAAGACCGTCACGCCCACCAAACAGCAGCAGAGTATTACCCCGGACAGCGGATACTATGGCCTGTCTGATGTGACGGTCAACGCCATCCCACAGGCATATCAGGACGTGTCCAGTGTGACCGCCACCGCACCGGATGTACTGTCGGGGAAGGTGTTTGTTACCGCTGCGGGTGCTGTAACAACCGGAACTATGGCAAACAATGGCGCAGTCAATAAAACGTTGACCGCACAGGAGCAAAACTATACCATCCCGAAAGGCTATCACTCCGGCACAGGGTCGGTGTCTATTTCTACCGAATCCAAGACGGCCACGCCGACCAAAGCCCAGCAGACGATCTCTCCCACCGCAGGGAAGGTCCTGACTTCTGTTGTCGTCGAGCCTATCCCGGCTCAGTATGTTGACACCTCCGACGCTACGGCGACTGCGGCGCAGATTCTGGATGGCGCTACGGCTTATGTGGACGGCGAACTGGTGGAGGGCACAATGGCAAACAACGGGGCGACCAGTCTGGAGATTGACGGCATGCAGACCACATCCGTCTCTGTTCCTGCTGGCTATACCTCCGGCGGCACGGTGACGCTGACCAACAGCATTGAACAGGCCCTCGCCGCGGTCTAAGGAGGTGCCCTATGAGCATTTCAAGCGAGATTACACGTATTACCAACAACGTGCAAAATACGATTGACACCATCGGCGCAACGGGGGTAACTGTGCCGGATGGGGCGAACAGCAATAATCTCCCGAGTTTGGCGGCGGCGCTGGCGAATGAGAAGCAGGACAAGCTTACCGGCACGCAGGGGCAGGTGGTTGGGTTCGATTCCTCGGGCAACGCCATTGCTACGGAACCGCCCTCCGTTTCGGCGGTGCAGACCGTGACACTGTTATCCACCGGCTGGACGCAGAGCGGCGACCGCTATTCGCAGACAGTAAATTGCTCCATTGTTGCCGCTGATACTCCAGTAGTGGTAGTGGATGTGGCACTATCCGGGACGGATCTCGACGCAGACAACGAGGCGTTGAGCGCATGGGCAGGGCCGAGCGCATGTAATGTAACACAGGGTGCGGGTACACTTACGTTTTACTCCGTTGAGCCCCCCACGGTAAATATCCCGGTGAATGTGGGGGTGGGCTGATGGCGGTGTTTGTATGCCCTGGGATTATCAGCAGTCCCAGTTTTCCGGCAACCTTTTCAGATGCCACATGGGAACAGATCATTGACGCATGCCACCAGAACGCCGTTCCGGACACCTGGGTAGCGGACGGGACGTGCTACAAGGATATGGAGATCAATGGGACGAACTATCGCATTGATATCATCGGCAAAAACCACGACGCCTATACGGACGGCGGTACTGCCCCGTTGACCTTCCAGATGCACGACTGCTATGGCACCACCTACCAGATGAATAGCAGCAACACTAACAGCGGCGGGTGGAACAGCTGCGCCATGCGCAACACCCACCTGCCTGCCATCCTGAACCTGATGCCCGCCGAGGTGAAGGCGGCCATCCGAGAGGTGCAGAAGAAGACCAGCGCGGGCAGCCAGAGCAGCAGCATCCAGACCACCAACGACAAGCTGTTCCTGCTGTCGGAAATTGAAATCTTCGGCAGCACCACCTACTCCTTCGCCGGAGAGGGCAAGCAGTACGCCTACTACCAGGCGGGCAACAGCAAGGTCAAGAATGTCAACGGTTCTGCAAGCGTGTGGTGGGAACGCTCTCCGCAGAATGTCGGAGTTCAAGGCTTTTGTTGTGTCGAATACGCTGGTGGCAAAGGGGCCAACGCCGCATTCGCCAGTAATGGTGTCCCCTTCGCATTCTGCTTCTAGGAGGTGTCCCATGGTATTTTTTACAAGACGGTTTCTGCCAGTGACGGGGACAAGTATCGGGAATATCGACGTAGGCGCGGAGATCATCCTGAATGAAAATGGCGCACCAATCAACTACCTGATTGTCAACCAGGGGATACCGGAGAACAGCAGTTTGTATGATGCATCCTGTGACGGGACGTGGCTGCTGAGGAAGGATATCGCCGAAAATCGCCAGTGGAACAGCTCCAACAACAACGACTATGAGAACAGTACCATTGACAACTACCTGAATACGACCTTCCTGAACCTGTTTGAGTCCAATATCCGGGATGCCATCAAGCAGGTGAAGATCCCTTACAGAAAGGGAGCCGGTTACGGAAAGACCGTGACCAGCGGTTCCAGCGGACTTTCCACGAAGATCTTCCTGCTCAGCTCCACTGAGGTCAACCTCGTCCATGGCTACGAACCCACCAACGAAGGTGCCTGCCTGTCCTATTTCTCAGGCACCGCTCAGAATGACGTCGACAACAAGAGAGTTGCGAAGCTCAACGGGTCGGCCACCGTCTGGTGGCTCCGCTCTCCGTATTGCGACTCCGTCGGCGGTTCTTCGTACGCGTTGGTCGTGAACTACGGTGGCAACTGGAACAACAACTTCTGCTCCAGCCCGTATGGCATCCGTCCCGCTTTGGTACTTCCCTTCAGTTTCAAATTAGCCGATTCCCAGATCATCTCATAGGAGGTGCCCATGTACTTACTCATCAACAATGAACAATACCCCG
>ERZ1090861.983-NODE-983-length-15801-cov-14.825289_pt1 | contig 15801 bp, 16 predicted proteins | sample MGYA00478482_ERZ1090861 | MGnify/ENA primary metagenome ERZ1090861 (study PRJEB33644, sample SAMEA5815744) | chicken gut metagenome | biome: Chicken; feature: Gastrointestinal Tract; material: Caecum | place: Ireland | collected 2019-01-01 | study: A study of the... | reverse complement strand
TGCTTATATGACTGACGGAAGTGGAAATGACCACGGGAAGTATAAGCGAGGGAAGCCGACCGTCTGGGCACAATGCTCGGATAGTGGGCTTTTTTCTATGGAAAAGTTCCGAAAACTTTTCTGTAGGATTACCCTTACTGTTGTTTATTAATTATCTGAAAAGGAGAGAAATTCATGAAGATGCTGTCATTGTCAGAAGAACTGAAGAATAATGCATATCCGGGGAGAGGGATCGTCCTTGGCAAAACACCGGATGGAAAGAAGGCCGTAGCCGCTTATTTCATTATGGGAAGGAGCAGCAACAGCAGGAACCGTGTATTTGTAGAAGACGGAGAAGGAATCCGCACCCAGGCATTTGACCCTTCAAAAATGGAAGACCCCAGCCTGATCATCTATGCACCGGTACGGGTGCTGGGAAACAAAACCATTGTGACCAACGGGGATCAGACAGATACCATATACGAGGGTATGGACAAACAGATGACATTTGAGCAGTCTTTAAGAAGCCGTGAGTTTGAGCCTGACGGACCAAACTACACACCTAGAATTTCTGGAATTATGCATATTGAAAACGGACATTATAATTATGCAATGTCTATCTTAAAGAGCAACAACGGAGATCCAAAATCCTGCTGCAGATTTACTTTTGCTTATGAGAATCCTGCTGACGGAGAAGGACGTTTTATCCATACTTACATGCATGACGGCGATCCTCTTCCAAGTTTTGAGGGAGAGCCCAAACCGGTGGAGATTTCCGGTGATATCGATGCCTTTACCAAGGAAGTATGGGAGAGCCTGAATGAGGAGAATAAGGTATCTCTCTTTGTTCGCTTTATTGACATTGCGACAGGAAAATACGAGACAAAGATTGTTAATAAAAACCAGTAACAGATTTTCATAAGGGGAAAATACAGAAATCCGGAATGATCCGGGACCACGGAAAGGAAGTTAGAATTATGAAAGAATTAGCTCTGAAATACGGTTGTAATCCAAACCAGAAACCATCTAAGATTTATATGGCAGACGGCTCTGACCTGCCTATCAAAGTTCTCAGCGGAAAGCCGGGATACATTAATTTCCTGGACGCTTTTAACGGCTGGCAGCTTGTAAAAGATTTAAAGAAGGCTACCGGGCTTCCGGCGGCAACTTCTTTTAAGCATGTATCCCCTGCCGGCGCTTCTGTGGGACTTCCTCTGACAGAGACCCTGGCGAAGATTTACTGGGTAAATGATATGGACTGGCAGAATTTCTCATCTCTTGCCTGTGCTTATGCAAGAGCCAGAGGCGCTGACCGTATGTCATCTTTTGGAGATTTTATTGCCCTGTCTGATGTGTGCGACAAGGATACTGCCATGCTGATCAAAAGGGAAGTTTCCGACGGCGTTATCGCTCCGGGTTATACCCAGGAAGCTCTGGATATCCTTGCTTTAAAGAAGAAAGGCAATTACAATGTGATCCAGATCGACCCGGAATTCGTACCGGCTCCTCTGGAACATAAAGAAGTTTATGGCGTAACTTTTGAACAGGGCCGTCAGGAACTGGCGATTGACGACGAACTGATCTCCAACATTGTAACAGAAAATAAAGAGCTGACAGAAGAAGCTAAGAGAGATATGAAGATCTCACTGATTATTCTGAAATATACCCAGTCCAACTCTGTCTGCTATGTAAAAGACGGTCAGGCCATCGGCGTTGGCGCCGGCCAGCAGTCTCGCGTACACTGCACCCGTCTGGCAGGACAGAAAGCAGATAACTGGTGGCTGAGACAGTGCCCCAAGGTATTAGAACTTCCATTTAAAGATACCATCAGCCGTGCAGAAAGAGACAATGCCATTGATGTGTATATCGGCGAAGAATATATGGATGTTCTGGCTGACGGAGCATGGGAGAAGACCTTTACAGAGAAACCGGAAGTATTCACCAGAGAAGAAAAGAGAGCATGGCTGGATAAGATGACAGAGGTAACTCTGGGATCAGACGCATTCTTCCCCTTCTCAGACAATATTGAGAGAGCACATAAGAGCGGTGTAAAATATGTGGCAGAGCCAGGCGGATCTGTACGTGACGATGCTGTGATCGAGACTTGCAATAAGTATAATATGGTAATGGCATTTACCGGAATCCGTCTGTTCCATCACTAAAAACGGTTGAGGGGTTTGTGAAAATCTGGGTCATTTCCACCATAAAATATCCTGATAAATTGTCAATTTTTTCAAGGAAAATGTCAGGAATTTTACTTGAAGTAAGGGGAAACGGGGATTATAATTGGGCTATCATTATAAAGACTAGAGAAGTAGTAAGGCTTCCGAGGCAAACAGCGGCGGCCTTATAAAACAGGAGGTATGGATTATGGAAGGCAAAATGAAAGTGGCGGTAATGACCGACATTCAGAAGATTGAATTTGAAGAAAGACCTATTCCAACACCTAAGGATGATGAGGTGCTGGTAAAGCTGGATTATGTGGGAATCTGCGGCTCTGACCTTCACTACTACGAGACAGGAGCTATTGGAGATTTTGTTGTAAAACCACCCTTTGTTTTAGGCCACGAGCCAGGGGGTGTAGTAGTAGAAGTTGGTAAAAATGTAAAACACCTTCAGGTAGGAGACAGAGTAGCTCTTGAGCCTGGAAAGACCTGCGGACACTGTGAATTCTGCAAGGAAGGCAAGTATAATCTCTGCCCGGATGTGATCTTTTTTGCAACTCCTCCGGTAGATGGGGTATTTCAGGAGTATGTTGCTCATGAGGCAGATCTTTGCTTTAAACTGCCGGACAATGTCAGCACATTGGAAGGCGCATTGATCGAGCCTCTGGCAGTAGGATTCCATGCCGCTATCCAGGGAGACGCCCATCTGGGGCAGAAGGCGGTCGTTATGGGAGCAGGCTGTATCGGTCTGGTATCCATGATGGCCTTGAAAGCCAGAGGAGTCAGTGAAGTTTATGTGGTAGATGTTATGGACAAACGTCTGGAAAAGGCTATGGAACTGGGAGCTACCGGCGTTATCAACGGTATGAAAGAAGACGTTGTGGCAAAGGTACGGGAGCTGACAGATGGCAAAGGAACAGATCTGATCATCGAGACCGCAGGTTCTGAGATCACTTCCAGACAGGCTATCGAAATTGCCAAAAACGGCTCTACCATTGTATTCGTAGGATACAGCAAGAGTGGCGAGGTGACCCTGCCTATGAGCGTTGCCCTGAATAAAGAGCTGACTTTCAAGACTGTATTCCGCTACAGAAATATTTATCCTATGGCTATTCAGGCAGTAGCTGACGGAAAGGTAAATCTGAAAGGTATTGTTACCAAAGAATATCCCCTGGATCAGGCAGATATTGCCATGGATGAATCCATTAAGAACAAAGCGGATATCGTGAAAGCGGTTATCCGGATCCACGACTGAGATCAAAACTGAAAAGAAAATTACATAAGAAAAGCTGTCCCATAGATCTTAAGCAGAAAGCTGCTGTGGATCGATTTATGGGACAGCTTTTTCAGTTTACAGAGACGGGGCAGAAAAAGCACCCGTAATTCTGCATTGACAAAGCCCATCAATTTGATATACTTTGAAAGTGGCGGAAAATTTTCTGCCGGAGATTTTACGAAGAGATAGGAGAATGAGATATGAGCATCAGAATCGGAATTTTAGGATACGGAAATCTGGGCCGTGGCGTTGAGTGCGCAATTAAGCACAACCCGGATTTAGAACTGAAAGCAGTTTTTACACGGAGAGATCCTGCTTCTGTAAAAATTCTTACAGAGACGGCAAAAGTTTATCATGTAGATGAAGCTGTGAAAATGAAAGAGGATATTGACGTAATGATCCTCTGCGGAGGCAGCGCCACAGATCTTCCTGTACAGACCCCGGAATATGCAAAATACTTTAACGTTGTAGACAGTTTTGACACTCACGCAAAGATTCCGGAGCATTTCGCAGCAGTGGATAAGGCGGCAAAGGAAAATGGAAAAACTGCATTGATTTCTGCCGGCTGGGATCCGGGAATGTTTTCTCTGAACCGGTTATATGCCAACGCCATTATGCCTGAAGGAAAAGATTATACTTTCTGGGGAAAGGGAGTCAGCCAGGGACATTCTGATGCGGTTAGAAGGATCAAAGGGGTTATCGACGCCAGACAGTATACCATTCCTGTGGAAAAAGCACTGGAAGCTGTAAGAAACGGTGAGAATCCGGAGCTGACCACAAGAGAAAAACATACCAGAGAGGTGTTTGTGGTTGCTGCAGAAGGCGCTGACAAAGCAAAGATCGAAAATGAGATCAAGACCATGCCAAACTATTTTGATGAGTATGATACTACTGTACATTTCATCACTGAAGAGGAAATGAAGAGAGACCATGCAGGTCTTCCTCATGGAGGATTTGTGATTCGTACAGGAAAGACCGGCTGGAATGATGAACATAATCATGTGATCGAATACAGCCTGAAACTGGATTCCAACCCGGAATTTACTTCTTCTGTAATCGCAGCTTATGCGAGAGCCGTATACCGTCTGAATAAAGAAGGACAGACAGGCTGCAAGACTGTGTTTGATATTGCACCTGCCTATTTAAGCGCTCAGTCACCAGAGGAGCTTCGGGCCCACATGCTATAAGAAAAAAGTTATGAAGAAAAATGTGAATCACAATATAGATCCCAAGAGGGAAGCGAAGAGAGTTATTTTCGGATTGATCAGTGCTGTGATCATGGCAGTGAATATTAAGATATTTGTACGGGCGGGAGGCCTGTATCCAGGAGGCTTTAACGGAGTTACCCGTCTGATCCAGACGATTTTTGAGCAGTTTCTGGGGATTCCTCTTCCCTTTGCTCCGGCCAGCCTGATCCTGAATGCGATACCGGCAATTGTCAGCTTTAAGGCCATCGGAAAAAGGTTTACCCTGAACACCAGTATGATCATCGTGGTATCCAGTATACTGACAGACTTTGTACCTTCTGTGCCGATTACCCAGGATATCCTGCTGATCAGTATCTTTGGCGGTCTGATCAATGGAACGGCGATCAGTCTGGCACTTATCGGAGGATCCTCTACAGGAGGCACGGACTTTATTGCTGTTTATTTCGCAGAGAAAAAGAATAAAGACGTATGGAATTATATTCTTATGGGAAATGGCGTGGTACTGGTAATGGCAGGCATCCTTTTTGGCTGGGATAAGGCGCTGTATTCCATCATTTTCCAGTTTACCTCTACCCAGACCATACATCTGCTGTATCAGGCCTATAATAAGGTCACTTTGTTCATTGTCACGGATAATCCCAAAGCGGTTTACGAAGCTATTTATCAGGTGACAAACCACAGCGCCACAGAGTTTACCGCAACAGGAATGTATTCCAATGAAGGCAGGAAGATGATCTATTCTGTAGTTTCCAGTACGGAGGCAAAGGTGCTGATACGAAAAGTAATGAATGCGGATCCTCACGCCTTTGTGAACGTGGTAAAGACGGATATCCTCATGGGACGATTTTATCAGAAAGAGAATTATTAAGGAGATGCCGGACAGGAGCAAAGATATGATTACAAAAATTTTGAATTCCCCCGTAGGACAGATGATTTCCACCTGGAGGATGTCTGAAGAAGGATTGAGACTGGGAAATCAGATATTGCAGGAAAATGATAATCTGGGAGAAGCCATTGTCCGGGCTGTGAAGTGTGTGGAGGATGATCCGGCCTATGTTTCGGTAGGTTATGGAGGGCTTCCAAACAGAGAAGGACAGGTGGAGCTGGATGCTGCATATATGGATGGAGACACGCTGGGTACGGGAGCTGTGATTTCCGTGAAAAACCTGAAAAATCCTATAGAGGCAGCTTATCGTCTGAGCAAGAAAAACAGGAGCTGTATCCTGGCAGGCGACGGTGCTATGAAATATGCCTCCTACGAAGGGCTGGACTATCAGAATATGCTTACGGAATCTTCCAGAAAAAGATATGAGGAAGAGCTTAAAGTGTCCAAACAAGAAGAGATAAGAGCTTATGAGGGGCATGATACCGTGTGTGTGATTGGCCGCAGCAGAGAAGGAAGCATGGCCTGCGGCGTTTCTACCTCCGGTCTGTATATGAAAGAGCCGGGAAGAGTAGGAGACAGCCCACTGATCGGCTCAGGGTTTTATGCAGATTCTGAAGCCGGCGCAGCCGCCGCCACAGGTATGGGCGAGGATATTATGAAAGGCTGTTTGTCTTTTTCGATTGTGGAAAAGATGAGAAACGGCATGAATGTCCAGGAAGCCTGTGAGAAAGCTCTTAGAGAACATTGGAGGCGTCTGGAAAGACGGGGCTATCCCAATAATGGAATGTCTGTGATCGCCATGGACACTCAGGGAAATACGGGAGCAGCCACTACTTTGGAAGAATTTCCCTTTGTGGTTGCGGGAGAAAATGGCTGCAGACTTTATGTGGCTTCCATGGACCAGGAAACAGGAGAACATTTTCTGTTTGTACCTGATAAGGAATGGATAAAAAACAGCAAATCAGATTAAAACAAATAAAAAACATCCTTACGGGAATCAAAGATGAAAGGTATCTTGGGTATTCCTGTGAGGATGTTTTTCTTATTATTATATAAAATGGTCTCCTTTAGTTCTGCAATCAAATCCCATACTACCTAATAAATTTTGTAAATCTTGAAATTTGATGCTTTCAAATGCCTATTCTTTATTTCCCGTTAAAGCAGTAAGTACATACTTTACATGGCTCTATGCCGATGGAAGCCAGCAGGTCGTCCAGGCGGTGGAAGTGGAGCGTTGTGAAGTTCAGCTCTTTCTCGATCTCTTCCAGCATTTCTTTATAGTTCTGGGAATCCGGATCTGCATAGGTATCCAGGATTTCCCGGCTGACATTGTCTCCTTCCCGTTTGGCAATGACCCGTCTGGTGATCAGATCCATCTCTGATTTGGAACGGGAGAAATTCAGGAACGGACAGCCAAAAAGCAGCGGCGGGCAGGCCGGACGGATGTGTACTTCCTTGGCCCCGCTGTTATATAAAAATTCTGTAGTTTCCCGAAGCTGTGTTCCCCGGACGATGGAGTCGTCGATGAGCAGCAGGCTCTTGTTTTTGATCAGAGCTTCTACAGGAATCAGCTTCATTCTGGCGATCAGGTTCCTCTGTTCCTGCCTGGAAGGCATAAAGGAACGGGGCCAGGTTGGTGTATATTTGATAAATGGGCGGGAGAAGGGAATTCCGGATTCATTGGCATATCCAATGGCATGGGCAGTTCCGGAGTCCGGCACGCCGGCTACCAGGTCTGGCTTTACATGTTCTCTCTGGGCATCTCTCTGAGCCAGTCTTTTTCCGCATTCATAACGCATGTTCTCTACATTTACCCCTTCATAAGTGGAGGTTGGATAACCGTAATATACCCATAAGAAAGAACAGATCTTCATTTCATTCAAAGGTTCAGAAACGGTCTGAACGGATTCCGGAGTCAAAAAGGCAATCTCCCCCGGGCCTAATTCTCTTAATGTCTCATATCCCAGATTCAGATAGGCAAAACTTTCAAAAGAGGCACAGTGAGCGCCGTCTTTTTCACCGATAACAAGAGGGGTGCGTCCCATACGGTCCCTGGCTGCGTAGATACCTTCCGGAGTCAGGACCAGAAGGGTCAGAGAGCCGTCTACCTTCTCCTGAGCATAGCGGATACCTTCTGTGATACTGGCCTGCTGATTGATGAGGGAAGCTACCATTTCTGTTGGGTTGATGCTTCCGCCGCTCATTTCCAGGAAATGCGTGCAGCCGTTTTTGTAGGACAGGTCTACCAGCTCGTCCATGTTGTTGATCTTTCCTACTGTGGTAATGGCAAAGCTGCCTAAGTGAGACTGTACCAGGAGGGGCTGTGGTTCTGTATCTGAGATACAGCCGATGCCTGAAGTGCCTTCCAGTTCATCCAGGTCCCCGTCAAATTTTGTCCGGAAGGGAGTATTCTCGATGTTGTGGATAGAACGATTAAAACCGTCTTTGCCGTACACGGCCATACCGCCTCTTCTGGTGCCTAAATGAGAATGATAGTCAGTTCCGAAAAATAAGTCCAAAGTACAGCTGGACTTTGATGTTACTCCAAAAATTCCACCCATGGTTGTTCTCCTTTTCTACTACAGATTTAAAGCAGCAGTACAACGGCGGCGAGAACCAAAGATACGGTCTGGCCAATGATGCCGGGGAAACTGCTGCGATTAAAGTCTACCCCTTATTATATACAGGAATTTCCGGATTCGTAAAGACATTTGTGAAAAGTTTTTTCCTTCGCAACAGAGAAAAAATAGTGTATAATGGGGAAAAAGCTGTGCAAACAGACAATGAAAAAGGAGAAAGGCATGAAATTTATTTCGTGGAATGTGAACGGGCTTCGAGCCTGTGTGCAGAAAGGATTTATAGAATATTTCCAGGGGGCAGATGCAGATTTTTTCTGCCTTCAGGAGACGAAGCTTCAGGAAGGTCAGATCGATTTTGCCCCGGAAGGGTATCACTGCTATTGGAATTATGCAGTGCGGAAAGGGTATTCCGGCACTGCCATTTTCACCAAATGGGAGCCTTTGGCTGTAACTTACGGAATCGGCATAGAGGAGCATGATCAGGAAGGCCGGGTGATTACTTTAGAATACCCGGACTTTTATATGGTAACAGTTTACACTCCCAATTCCCAGAATGAACTGGCAAGGCTGGACTATCGTATGAAATGGGAGGACGATTTCCGGGCTTATCTGAAGGGTTTGGATGAAAAAAAGCCGGTAGTCATGTGCGGAGATCTGAATGTGGCCCACAAAGAAATTGATCTGAAGAATCCAAAGACTAACCGGCACAATGCAGGATTTACTGACGAGGAAAGAGGAAAGTTTACAGAATTCCTGGAGGCGGGTTTTACCGATACTTTCCGGTATTTTTATCCGGAAGAGACGGGAATCTATTCCTGGTGGTCCTATCGGTTCCGAGCAAGAGAGAAGAATGCCGGGTGGCGTATTGACTACTTCTGTGTGTCAAAGAGACTGGAGGAGAAACTAATCTCAGCAGGGATTCATACAGAAATCTTTGGTTCTGATCATTGCCCGGTGGAAGTGCAGATCGATCTGAAGGGGGAATAATCCATTGGAAGAAAAGATAAAACTGACCCGGTATTCCAAAAGCGCCGGGTGCGCTGCCAAACTGGGGCCAAAGATCCTGTCTGAGGTTGTTGGAAAGCTGCCGAAATTTCAGGACGAAAAGCTGCTGGTGGGAGTGGAGACCTCTGATGATGGGGCTGTATACAGGATTTCCGAGGATCTGGCTATGATCCAGACACTGGATTTTTTTCCGCCAATGGTGGACGAACCCTATGTTTTCGGACAGATTGCAGCAGCCAATGCTCTCAGCGATATCTATGCTATGGGAGGAGAGCCCAGACTGGCTTTGAATATTGTGGCATATCCCAACTGTCTGGGCAGCGAAACCCTGGGAGAGATTTTGGCAGGAGGAGCGTCCAAGGTGAAGGAAGCAGGAGCTGTACTGGCAGGAGGTCATTCCATCAATGATGAGGAACCCAAATATGGCATGAGCGTCACCGGATTTGTCCACCCGGATAAAATCTGGAAGAACGCAGGGGCCCAGCCGCAAGATCTGCTGATCCTAACCAAAGCATTGGGAGTGGGGATCCTGAATACTGCGGTGAAAGCAGAGATGGCTTCCCCAGAGGAAAAGAAAGCGGCACAGGAAAGTATGATTTACTTGAATAAGACTGCAATGGAGGTATTCCGTCAGTTTCCTATTCACTGCTGTACAGATGTTACCGGCTTTTCCCTGGCGGGACATGCTCTGGAGATTGCAAAAGCCAGCCAGGTAAGTCTGGAGATCTTTACAGATAAGCTTCCCCTTCTGCCCGGGGTTCTGGATTATGGGGCTATGGGACTTGTGCCGGAAGGAACTTATCGGAATAAGGCTTATCAGAAAAGAGAAGTTTTCCTTGATGAGGGAATTACAGAAGCTATGGAGGATCTGATTTTTGACCCTCAGACTTCCGGAGGCCTTCTGGCCGCTGTGCCCTTTGAAGAAGGAGAGAACCTTCTGGCTGCTTTAAAGGAAGCTGGCCTTAAGACTCCGGCAGCCATCATCGGCAGCGTGAAAGAGAAGAAAGAACATTTCATTTATTTCCGCGAACAATGAACCGGCCGGGCATGATCACATGGACGTCCGGCGCCTGCTGCGGGAGGCAATTCTCGCCGCAGACAATGAGGAATTAACATTAGGAGACAGAAATGATTTATCTGGATAATGCGGCTACAACTTTATATAAACCGGAGCCGGTGCGTAAAGCGGTATATGAAGCCATGGGAACTATGGGAAACAGTGGCCGGGGAGCCTGGGGACCTGCCCTTTCGGCTGCCAGGCTGGTTTACGCTGTACGGGAGAAGGCAGCGGAGTTTTTCGGTGCCTGGGGAGGAGAGTCGGTAGCTTTTACAGGCAATGCTACAGAGGCGCTGAATATTGTCATCAGCGGTCTGGTGAAAAAGGGAGACCATGTGATCACCACCCAGGCAGAACATAATTCGGTACTGCGGCCTTTATACAGAAAGGAAAAGGAAGGGGCAGAGCTGACCATACTTCCCGTAGATCAGAAGGGAAATTTTTCCCTGGAGGAAATGGAGAAAGCGGTCCGGGAGAACACCAGGGCGGTGATCTGTACCCATGCTTCCAACGTTACAGGAAATCTCTATCCGGCAGAACAAATCGGAAAGCTGTGCAGGCGGCATGGCCTTCTGTTTATTTTGGATGCTGCCCAGAGTGCGGGGGAGGCTCCCATTGATATGCGGAAAATGTATATTGATGTGCTTTGCTTCACAGGGCATAAAGGACTGATGGGACCCCAGGGCACCGGGGGAATCTGTGTGGATCCCCAGGTGAAGATTCCGGCTTTTAAAGTGGGAGGAAGCGGGATCCTGTCCTTTGACCGGGAACATCCGGGATGTATGCCGGAAGCTTTGGAGGCAGGGACATTGAACATCCATGGGCTTGCGGGATTGGAAGCTGCTTTTGATTATCTGCAGGATACCGGGTTAGAGAAGATCATGGAATATGAGAACAGGCTGGCGGAGATTTTCTATGAGAAAATCCGGAAAATCCCAGGAGTAGAGGTTTATGGAGACTTTTCTCTTCCAGGCAGAACGGCAGTAGTGTCTTTAAATGTGGCGGGTTTTACCTCCAAGGAGGCAGGGGATCTGCTGGCCCAGAGATATGAGATTGCCACAAGAGCCGGAGTCCACTGTGCTCCATTGATCCATCAGGCTTTGGGGACAATGGAAAGGGGAACTCTGCGTTTTTCCTTTTCCCGGTTTAATACAGAAGAAGAGATCCATAGAGCGGCTTTGGCAGTAAAAGAGATTGCCGGAGAGCGGGAGTGAGGAGTGAAAAGCGTTGGAAAAAGTGATCTTTCATATTGATGTGAACAGTGCTTATTTATCCTGGGAGGCTGTCTGTCGCCTTAAACAGGGTGGAACGGTAGATTTGAGAGAGATTCCCTGTGCTGTGGGAGGGGATAAATCCAAGAGACATGGGATCATTCTGGCAAAATCCCTGGCAGCTAAGGACTGCGGGGTGCGGACAGGGGAGCCTCTTACAGAGGCCCTGAAGAAATGCCCAAGTCTGACAGTGGTGCCTGCACATCATAGCCTTTACCGGCAGTATTCCCAAAAGTTTATGGATATTTTAAAGGAATATACGCCGGATGTCCAGCAGTACAGCATTGACGAGGCCTTTATGGATATGACCGGAATGGAAAAGATCATCGGAGACCCGATAGCCTTTGCACATAAGCTGAAGAACCGGATCAGCCGGGAGCTGGGATTTACGGTAAATGTAGGGATCTCTTCTAATAAATATCTGGCTAAAATGGCTTCAGATTTTGAAAAGCCGGATAAGGTCCATACTTTGTTTCCCTGGGAGATCCAGACAAAGATGTGGCCTCTGCCGGTGTCGGATCTGATCTTTGTGGGAAGGTCCACCCAGGAGGCTCTGCACAAGCTGGGAATCTATACCATCGGCCAGCTTGCTGCTACAGATGTGGAGATCCTCCGGCATCATCTGAAAAAACAAGGAGAAACCATCTGGGAGTTTGCCAACGGAAGGGACTCCTCTTTGGTGGAATCTGAGCCGGAGGGAAATAAGATGTACGGCAACAGTACTACTGTAGCAGCTGACATTACCGACGAAGATACGGCCAGGATGGTTCTTTTGTCTCTTAGTGAGACAGTGGCTTCCAGACTTCGGGAGGACGGGCAGAAGGCACAGATGGTCTCGGTGTCTATCCGAAATACAGATATGAAGACCGTATCTCACCAAAAAGTCATGCCTGCAGCTACAGATATTACGGAAGAAATCTATGAGGCTGCCTGTCATCTTTTTGAGGAGTTGTGGGATCAGGAACCTATACGGCTTCTGGGGATTCAGACAGGAAAGCTGTCCTCGGAAAGGGGAGGGCGGCAGATGCGTCTTTTTGATAATACGGATTATGAAAAAATGGAACGGATGGATCAGGCAGTGGACAAGATCCGGAAAAAGTTTGGAAAAAATGCTATTATGCGGGCTTCTTTTCTGGATAATCCTAAAGTGGAAAAACAAAAAAATAAAAAGAATTAAAAGCTGCTGCATAAAACATATAAATATTCTCAATTATGTTTCATGCAGCAGCTCTTTTATACCTGTTTCAGGTATTGTTGGTCTTTACTGCTGAGCGTGGAGCAGACGCCGAACGTCGGGGACTGCTGAGAGGATTGGATAGAGGATCAGGGAAATGATCAGGCCGCTGACTCCCTGGATGATGTTGGCAGTGATGCTGGCGGCTGCGCCTATTCCGTAGATCACATATTCAAAGAGAAAATATCCTCCTGCTACGAATACAATATCGATGATTCCTCCCAGGACAACGCCGGCGATCCGTCCTTTGGAGGATACGGCTGCTTTCCGATAGACCAGGGCAGCGAAGAGGGCCACAAGTCCTTTTATAAGGAAAGTCACAGGAACATAGTTGAGATAGCCTCCCAGAAGATCGGACATGCAGGAACCGATGCCTGCAGCCAGGAATCCATATGCCGGGCCGAGAATGACTCCGGAAAGGATTACGATAGCGTCACCAGGGTGGATGTACCCGCCTGTCCCAGGTGTTGGAATACGGATGGACATGGTAGCAGCACATGTCAAAGCTGCAAACAGAGCAGCCAGAATAATCTTTTTTGTCTGATTTTTCATAGATAGTCACTCCTCTTTTCTTTTGGTTTTCTACACTATAAAAGAAAACTGGCTATATTGAAATAGCCAGTTTTAAAAAGAATCCCCAGTCCAGTTTAGGGCAACCACTGATTATGAACTGCAGGAAGATCATTTACTCCCGGAAGGTCAGAGAATCATTGGTCATGGAATCAATGATAGCCAGTGATTCCACCCGGATTCCCTGCTCACGGAGCTTGTCTCCTCCATGCTGAAAGCCTTTTTCGATCACGATCCCCGCACCTTCCAGAACAGCTCCGGAAGTCTTTACGATATCAATAAGCCCCATAAGAGCACAGCCGTTGGCAAGGAAATCGTCGATGATCAGTACATGGTCTTCCGGTCCCAGGTATTTTTTGGATAAGATCACGTCATATACTTTTTTGTGGGTGAAGGATTCTACCTTGGTAGTGTACATCTCCCCGTCCAGATTCAGGCTCTGGGCTTTCTTGGCAAAGACTACCGGAACGTTAAAATACTGGGCCACGATACAGGCAATTCCGATACCGGAAGCTTCTATAGTAAGAATCTTATTGATAGGAGCATCTGCAAAGATCCGTTTAAACTCCTTTCCCAATTCGTTGATAAACGGAATATCCATCTGGTGATTTAAAAAACTGTCTACCTTTAAAACGTTTCCGGGCTTTACGATCCCGTCTTTTAGAATACGTTCTTTCAAAAGCTCCATCTTTTGATTCCTCCCTGTTTCTGATATGGTTTCTATTATCATACGGCATAATGGAAAGCTTGGCAATTTATTTTTTTGATTTTTGTAAAAAAATAACAGGAAACCTGGAAATATGGAGATTTTGTGTTACAATAGTAAAAATTGGACTTATTAGGTCTATAAACAAAGACAGGAGGACAACCATGGCAGAGTATGAAGTAATCCGGGAGATGTTTAATCTTTGCCCGGGGAATCAGATGCGGGATATTTTTATAGAAGAAGTAGAGCTTCCGGAAGATGCAGACCTGGAGGCTTTTGTAAGAAACAAATTTAAGGCAGAGGAAGAACTGAAGATCGAACGGACGGACAAGGAAGACGGAAGCGTGGTCTTTGATGTGATGACTGCGTCCATTCACCAGAGATACACGATTTCCAGATTCTGATCAAACTTTGCCCGTTGCTTTTTGTAATGAGTTTGCTATAATAAGAAGAGCGCCGGATTGGAGGAAAGACGATTGGAAAAACAGGAAAAAACACATACCCATGTGCTGGAAGACGGAACCAGGGTTACACACAGTCATGAGCCGGGGCATGGTCATACCCATACCCACACACATACCAAGGCTGTGCTGAACCGCCTTTCCCGGGCTATCGGCCATTTGGAGTCTATCCGCCGTATGGTGGAAGAGGGCAGAGACTGCAGTGAGGTTCTGATCCAGCTTTCTGCAGTAAAAGCTGCTATTAACAATACTGGGAAGGTAATCCTTCAGGATCATATTGAGCACTGTATCGTAGATGCGGTAGAGAGCGGAGATCATGAAGCTCTGGAGGAACTGAATAAAGCCATTGACCGTTTCATGAAATGATACTTAGGATTGCGGGAGCATGAAATGCGGAGCGATCCGCAGTATTTCCAATGATGAAAAACTGCCGGTCAGGGCGGAAAGGAAGAAACATGAGCGAAGAAAAGAAACAATGTGACAGCGCAAGCTGCGACAAAGAAAGCTGCGCAGGCTGCAGCCATGCAAAGGGGGGCGGGATCCCAAAAGAAAAATTAAATGCCCACTCTCATATTAAAAAGGTGATTGGAGTCATCAGTGGAAAAGGAGGCGTTGGCAAATCTTTTGTTACTGCTTCTTTGGCTAATGAGATGGCTTTTCAGGGGTATAAAGTAGGAATCATGGATGCGGATATCACCGGACCTTCTATTCCAAGAATGTATGGGTTAAAAGGCTCTGCAGTAGCAGACGAAAGAGGCATTTATCCTATGGTTACCGGAAATGATATTGAAGTTATGTCCGTGAACCTTCTTCTGCCTCAGGAGGATGCTCCTGTGATCTGGAGAGGACCGATCCTGGCCAATATGGTAAAACAGTTCTGGACAGAGGTGGTATGGGGAGAACTGGATTATCTCTTTGTAGATATGCCTCCGGGAACTGGAGATGTACCTCTTACGGTATTCCAGTCTCTGCCTATTGACGGTATTGTGATCGTGTCTTCACCACAGGATCTGGTGCAGATGATCGTAAAAAAAGCTTACAATATGGCAAAGATGATGAATGTTCCTGTGCTGGGTCTGGTGGAAAACTACAGCTATGTAAAATGTCCGGATTGTGGCAAAGAGATTTATGTATTCGGTGAGAGCAAGGTAGAGGCGGCTGCAAAAGAGGTGGAGGTACCGGTGATCGGCAAGATGCCTCTGGACCCGGAAATGGCCAAAGCTGTGGATGCCGGAGCCTTTGCAGGAGTTTTAAACACATATCTGGGCGGGTCTGAGAAATACCTGCCTCAGGTATAAACTGTTTGAATTCTAAACAAAATTTGAAAACCTGGACCTGACTATACTTGGATAGGAGCTGTCTCTTATACACATCTCCGAGCCCACGAGACACTGAGCGATCTCG
>ERZ1090861.981-NODE-981-length-15836-cov-6.178886_pt1 | contig 15836 bp, 13 predicted proteins | sample MGYA00478482_ERZ1090861 | MGnify/ENA primary metagenome ERZ1090861 (study PRJEB33644, sample SAMEA5815744) | chicken gut metagenome | biome: Chicken; feature: Gastrointestinal Tract; material: Caecum | place: Ireland | collected 2019-01-01 | study: A study of the... | reverse complement strand
CAGATCCTTGCGTATTTTTCAAGCACTTTGCGGCACGCGGCGAGTTTCGAACAAAATTCCGCGATATCGCCATCGCTCTCTTCTCCGTCGAAGCTCACCCTGACCGCTCCTTCGACATATCCGCCCGTGAGACCGAGAGCGTCCGGTATCCTTCTCTGCGCTTTTTTCGAAGAACAGGCGCTGCCCGTTCCTACCAGTATTCCCTCTTTTTCCAACGCGTGGACGAGCACCTCTCCGCGCACATCGGAGAACGCGAAGTGGAATATGCCTCCTTCGCTGTTTCCGAGATCGGTATTTATCCTCACTTTATCGGCGTAATTCGTCCGCAGAAAATCCGCAAGTTCGGCTTTCAGCGAAGCGAACCTCTCACGCTTGCTCTTACGCAAAACTCTGCCCTTTTTCACAGCGGTCGCGAAAGCGGCTGCCGCAGGCACGTTTTCCGTTCCCGATCTGATATCGAATTCCTGTCCTCCGCCGTACACGAACGTGGACGGATTGATCCCGGGCGCGAGATACAAAGCTCCTATGCCTTTCGGTCCGTGTACCTTATGCGCGCTTACGGTATAGAGGTCTATTTTCGTTTCAGACAGCGAAAGCGGCACTTTCAGAAACGCCTGCACTCCGTCGCTGTGGAACACCGCGTGCGGAGAGCGCTTTTTGACTTCGGCGGCGATCGCCGCGATATCGTTGTAAGCGCCCGTTTCGTTGCATACGTGCATTATCGACACCAAAGACACGTCGTCGCCGAGCATCGGATACAGTCTGTCTTTGTCCACGGCTCCGAAGCGGTCGCACGGCGCGACCGACAGCGAGTACCCCTCGGATTCGAGCGCCTTTGCGGTATTCCATACCGCGGCGTGTTCGAGCGCGGATACTATCACTCTCCCGCGTTTTTTCTTAACGCAGCAACGCAAAGCTATATTGTCGCTTTCGCTTCCGGAAGCCGTGAATATCAGCCTGGCTCCGCTCGGAGCGCCGAGCGCGGACAATATCTCAGTCCGCGATTCGGAGACCTTGCGCGCCGCTTCGCCCGCCGGCGCGTAATAAGCCGACGGATTGTAATATTTCCGCACGCCGTATGTTTCCAGATCGTTCAGGCATTCGGCATACATCGCGGTCGTCGCGGCGTTATCCAGATACAACATCTCTTTCTTCGTCTCCGATCGTATTCAGCAAAGCGAGCATATAATCGTTGAGCGCGAGCATATACCGCTTTCCGTCCGATAATTTTATCACATATACGCCGCAACCGCAAGGATCACAGTACAGTTTGACGCTTTTTTCTTCTCCGTCGCCGACCTCTTCCAATCGAAAATCTTTTTCTTTCACGGAGAAAATTTCCTCAGTTTTATTCGGATAACGGACCTTGACGGAAAACGCGCCGCCGTCGAATACGTATATCCATTCGCGCGCCATTCGCAACGACGGTATCCTGAGCGCGAGAGTCACGGGCAGCCATGCAGCCACTCCCGCAAAATACGAATATGCGCCGCTGCAAGCACGCACAAGGCATATCAGCGCGACGATATCGAAAAGCAGCGCGACCGCGAGCAGCAATATCCGATACGGTCTGCGCGTATAGTCGGGATACACGCATTCGTAATACCGTTTCATTTCAATTCTACGACCGTTGCGCCGCTGTCCCCTTCGCCGTACGCCGCCGCGCGATAGCCCTTGATATACGACAGCGACGACAGATACTTCCTGATCGCGCTCCGCAACGCGCCGCTTCCCTTGCCGTGAACTATCCTCACCTCGCTGCGCCCGCTCATCATCGCGCGGTCGAGATAACGGTCTGTCTCGGCAAGAGCCTCGTCTACGGTCAGCCCTATCACGTTGAGTTCCCCGGGACAGCCCTCGTAAGCGGGATCGGGAGTGGTATATCTGCGCTTCGGAGCGCTCGGCGCCCCGGCGTCAAGCCTTTCTATGTCTTTTCGTCGCACTTCGGTGCGCATTATCCCCGCGGCGACGGTATATTTGTCGCGCGCCTTGTCCGCCGATACGACAGTTGCTTCGCACTTCAATACCGGCACGTACACCCGATCTCCGACCTGCGGATCTCCGCCTATCCTCTTCGGCTTGGGCGCGGCGTGTTCTTCTCCGCTTCTCTGCGAAGAATTTTCGAGCTTCTTTTTGAGCCGTCTTGCCTCGAAAAGCGCTTTCTCGTCCCCTTTCTCGACCTGTTTCTTTATCTGCGCTATGAGTTCGTCCGCCTGTTCGATATAGTCGGAAAGCAATTCGCGCGAATGTTTTGCCGCCCTCGCCTCGAGCTTTTCGCGTATCTCTTCCGCCTTCTTTTTTTCCGCGCGCGCGGCTTCGAGTTCCTTTTGGCTCTCGGCTTTCAAAGCCGCGCTCTCCTCTCTGAGCCGCTCCGCCTCTCTGCGGCTGTTCTCCGCGGACGCGACAATGTGGTCGAAGCTTCGTTTTTCGTCGCCGAGCATCGCCTCGGCTCTGTCTGCGATGCGGGCGTCCAGTCCGAGCGAACGTGCTATCTTTATCGCGTTGGACGATCCCGACACACCGATCATCAACCTGTAAACAGGCTCGAACGTAACGGGGTCGAAGTCCATCGACGCGTTTTCTATCCCGTCGTGCGTATAAGAATATTCTTTAAGCTCGCCGTAATGCGTGGTGATTATGCATCGGCATTTTTTCGATCTCAGATATTCTATCGCCGCGATGGCAAGCGCGCTTCCCTCCGCGGGATCCGTGCCCGCCCCGAGTTCGTCCAGAAGTACGAGAGATTCATTGTCCACGCTTTCCGTGATATTGATAAGATTTTTCATATGCGACGAGAACGTGGACAGACTCTGTTCAATGCTCTGTTCGTCCCCGATATCGCAGTATATCCCTTTGTAGACCGACAATTCGCTCTCTTCCGCGCACGGTACGAAAAAGCCGCTCGCCGCCATCAGCGAAGTGAGCCCGACGAGTTTGAGCGTAACGGTCTTGCCGCCCGTATTCGGTCCCGTTATCAGAAGGATGTCGAACTCTCCCCCCAACCGCACATCGATCGGAACGACTTTTTCGGGATCTATCAGCGCGTGCCTGCCGCGTTTGATGACCGTACGCCCGCCGTCGTTCAGCACGGGTACGGTCGATCTCGTAGCGCGGGCATATTTCGCGAGAGCGAAAGCTTTGTCCGCTCCGGTCAGTATATCGGCGTTGCCCCGCAAGCCCTCCGCGCATTGCGACGCCTCGAACGAAAGCGCCGTCAATATCGCCTCGATCTCGTTTTGTTCGTCTGCCCGCAGCGCTTTGAGATCGTTGTTCATCTCAAGAACGGCGAACGGCTCTATGAACAGCGTCGCTCCCGACGCGGACCTGTCGTGCACCAATCCGTTGACGCGCATACGGTGTTCCGACCGCACGGGGAGCACGTACCTGCCGCCTCTTACCGTAACGATGGCGTCTTGAAGATATTTTGCGTTTTCGCCCGTGACGTAAGAATTGAGCTTTGCCCTTATCCTCGCATTGACGTCGCGTATCTCTCTGCGTATCCCGCTGAGCCTCGCGCTCGCGCCGTCCGCTATCTCGTTTTCTCCTATGATCGAGCTCTCTATCTTCTCGCGGAGAGCCCCGTTCTGATAAAGCGAAGCCGCGGCGGAAGATATCTTCCCGTAACCGTCTTTGGGCAGTCTTTGAGCCGCCGACACAAAGCCCGCCGAACAACGGAGCAACGCCGCTATTTTGAGAAGCTCGGCAGGCGACAAGACCGCTTGCTTCTCCAAAGCTTTCAATATGTCAGTCACGTCGTCGAAAGCGAGCGAAGGCGCGACGAGCACGTTGTACAGCGCGGAATACGCCTCCTTCGTATATTCGAGCGCGTCGAGCGCCGATGACAGATCGGTATGAGGTACGACCGCTCTCACCGCAGCGGCTCCCGAAGGGCTTTCCGCATACGTCGCCGCCCTGTCCTTTATCTTGTCGAATTCGAGCGCTTTCAATGTCTTTTCGCTTATCATTTCACACCTCTGCCGAGCAATCCCGATGTAGTTCTGCCCCCGCAAGACGCCGTCGACGCGGCAATATCCGACAATTTTGCATCTATCCCCGACAGCGACACGAACGGACGAAGTCCTCTGCCCGAATATTTTGCCAAGGCGTTCACCGTCTGCGGATTGTACAGATCGAACGTACAATGCCGCAATTTCGTGCGCGATATGCGGTACTCCTCACGCTTATCGCGATAAACGAAATCGCCGTCGTACGCGCAGTCTGCGCAGGTACAGCCCGTATTCAGCTGTACGGGACAATGCGTAAGTGTCATCACGGGAAGAGCCCCGTACGCGAAACAAAGCGCGTCGAATCCGAGGCCGCGGTATTCCGCATAAGACAGTTCCGCCGAAGCGATAGCCGCGCTTGCGCCGGAAGCGCGAAAAGCCGCGTCCGAGCATATATTCGCTTTTATGCCCGCGACCGCATACATTCCGTATTCCCGCGCAAGTTCGAAAGCATACCAGTTATCGCAAACAAGTCCGCACACGCTGTCCTTCACGGCGTCGAGAAAACCGCGCAGCAGACCGATATCTCCGCCGCGGGCAATAAGCGGCATATGAAGATAGACTTTGCTTCCGCTTTGCGAGCAGTATCCGTTCACCGCTTCCGCCTGTTCTTTACCGAACTCTCTCGGCGCATAGACGAGCGCTTCCGCGTGCACGTCCGCTTTTGCGAGATCGTCCGCCTCGTACATCGCCGACAGCGAAAGCGGTTTTGCCGAATACGGCAGAGTCGCGCGCGCTTTTCTTTGTCGTTCGGCGTATTCAGTAAGCAGTTCCGATCTCAAACCCTCGACCGCGCTCCTGCGGGCGGCGTTCAAAGCGGACGCGGGAACGAAACACCTTCCGTCGCAATCCGCAGATATGTCTTTTGCGCAAAATCCGCTGCCTCCCAATCTGTTCGCGGCTCTTGCAAGCCCGTCCGAGTCGGCGGCTTTGCCCTCCGCCTCTTCCAACATCGGACCGTAAGCCGTAAACGAGCGGCTGTCCGTCTGCGCGGTCACCGACAGTCTTTCGCCTGTACGGGCGCGTACGGACAGCGCGATCGGCAACGGCTGAGGCTCGGTCACGGCGTTGGCTGCCGTCGCGGCGTCGAAAGTCTTTGCGACCGAATCGCCCTTTGCCGCGCCGATCCCGTCGGGCACAGGCAGCAGCGCGTTTCTTGCGTTTATGTCCGATCGGGCTTCGAATCCCCCCTTTTCCTCCCCCGAAGCGGAAATAAGTTTGAGTCCGTCGCCTTTTCGGATATCTTCTTTGAGAGCGACGACCGCGCCGCGCCTGTCGACAGAGATCACGGTCCCTACGGTCACGCCGATATTGTTCTGGACCTTCGGATACATGATCCCCCGCGTATCGTCGAAATTGTATCCTCGGGTAAATCCTCCTCTGTTGAAAGCGCGTTTCAGAGCGTCGATATCCTCTCTGTCGGGTGTTTTGCCGTCGAGAGCGGCGCGGTATCTTCGCACGGTTTCGTAGACGTAATGAGGCTGTTTAAGTCTTCCCTCTATTTTCAAGCTGTCCACACGCGCGGCGGCGAGCGAGTCGAGTTCCGTTATAAGACATTGGTCTTTCGGCGAAAGCAGATATCCCTCTTTTCCGAACGAAGACGAATATTTCAGACGGCACGGCTGCATACATCTCCCTCGGTTGCCGCTGTCGCCGGTACGCACGGCGGAAGCCAGACAGGCGCCGCTGAAAGCCACGCACAGCGCGCCGTGTACGAAAAATTCCACTTCGAGCGAAGTGCGCTCCTTTATCTTCCGGACGTCGGACAACAGCGTTTCGCGCGCGACGACCACTCGCGTGAAACCGTATCTTTCGAGATATTCGGCTCCTTCCGCATTGTGCACGCCCATCTGCGTGCTCGCGTGCAGAGGTACGCCCAGATCCGCAAGTATCCCTACCGCGCCGATATCGGCGACGATGAACGCGTCGGTACCGGCTTCCGCACACGCCTCGGCGAGAGCGCGCAGTTTTTCCGTTTCGGAATTTTTTATTTCCGTATTCAGCGTTACGTAAGTCTTAACTCCGTGCAAATGGCAGTATTCGACGTAGGCTTTGACGTTGTTTTCGTCAAACCCCTGCGCCTTCGCCCTTGCGTTGAGAGCGTTCAATCCGAAATAAACCGCGTCCGCGCCTGCGGCGACCGCCGCATAGAGCGCCTCGGGACTGCCGACCGGCGCCAACAATTCCATATTTTGATTATAACCTCTTTCCGCCGATACCGCAACCTTATTTGCGCGCGTATCAAAAGACGCGCCCGATAAAGGCGCGTCGATACGGCGTCTTTGCCTTTGTCAGCGCAGCACCGCGCCGAGATCTTTCTGCAGTTTCGCGAGGACCGCTTCCGTCGCGGACTGAGCCTCCGCGTCGGTCAGAGTGCGGTCGGGCATTCTGAATTCCAGCTTGACGGCGACGCTCTTCTTTCCCTTTCCGAGAGCCTCGGAACGATAGATATCGAATATCCTGCTCGAACGCAGAGCCTTACCGCCCGCCTTCGCCGCGCAGTCGAGTATGCGCGCGGCTTCCACGCTCTCGTCCACGACGACCGCGATATCTCTCTCTATCGGCGGATATTTGCCCGTTTCTACGTACTTGTAGCCGCGGCTGCGGTATCTTATCAGCGACGCAACATCTATCTCGGCGACGTACATTCTCTGTTTGACGTCCATTGCCGCCGCAACGTCGGGATGCACTTCGCCGAGGCTGCCGAAAGAGAACTTGCCGACATACATATCCGCGCCTCTTCCTTTATGGAGATAGGGAGCGTTCGATCTCCTGAACACCGGCGATATCCCGAACTTATAACAGATCTTGTCCGCGACCGATTTGAGCGAATAGTAATCGTACCCATCTCCGTAAGCGGCGATCACGAGTTTCTGTCTTTCCTCGGGCAGTTCCGTCAGGGGCAGCGCCTTGGGGATATACACTGCGGCTACCTCGAACAGTTTGGCTTCTCTCACGTTTTTCAGCGCGTTGGAAGCGAGCGCGGAAAGCGCCGAATATACCAACGTGGTTCGCATTACGGAAGTGTCCTCTCCGAGAGGATTGAGCAGCCTGACGCAGTTTCTTTCGGGAGCGTCGGAAGCGAAGCCGAGGATATCGAAGCCTTTTTCGCCGGTAAACGAATAGGTCAGCGTTTCCGAATATCCCGCGCCCACGCAGATATCTTTAAGCACGTCCTCGACCTTCTGCTCTTCGGACTTGCCGCCGAGCGTCTGTTCTTTGCCTCCGATCAGCTTGTCCTCGATATGGTCGTAACCGTACATACGTATCAGCTCCTCCGCGATATCGTTTGCGTTTTCTATGTCGTCGCGGAAAAGCGGCGGATCTACGGTCAGAACTCCGTCTTTTATCTCGGGACTCATTCCCAGTCCTCCGAGTATAGACAGCATATCTTCCTCGGGGACGGTTATCCCGAGAATATCGGCTATTCCTGCCACCGGCACCGACACCTTCTTCCTCGGCTGAGGATCCGCGAAAACGTCCGCAACGCCGCGTGCGATCTTGCCGTAGCCGAATTTATATATCAGCGTGAGCGCTCTCATCAGACCGAGCCTCTGGCTGTCTGTATCTATTCCTCTCTCGTAGCGGAAAGACGAATCCGAGCGCAGATTGAGTTTGCGCGAAGTACGGCGGATGTTGTCGCGCATGAACTTAGCGCTCTCGAATACGATATCCTTGGTATCGCCGTCTATACAGCTGTTTGCGCCGCCCATAACGCCTCCAATTGCGCAGGGTTTCGCGACGTCGCATATGGCGACCATGCTGTCGTCCAGAGCATACTCCTTATTATCGAGCGCCACTATCTTTTCGCCGTTCCGCGCCCTGCGTACGACTATCCTGCCGCCTTCGAGTTTTGACGCGTCGAACGCGTGCATCGGCTGCCCTATCTCGATAAGCACATAGTTAGTGATATCGACGATGCTGTTGATCGGGCGCAGACCGACGCTTTTCAGTCTTTTGGCTATCGTTTCGTCGGAAGGCACGATTTTGACGTCGGACACGGCTGCCGCCATATATCTGGGACACAGATCCGGCGCGTCCACCTGTACGGAGATCTTGTCTTCCACATTGTCGGCGACGCACTCAAACCCTATCTCGGGCTGTCGGAGCGGCTTTTTAAGTACGGCGGCGACCTCTCTGGCGATACCCAGCACGCTGTTGCAGTCGCTGCGGTTCGCGGTCACGCCGACGTCGAGTATCACGTCATCGTTGCCCAACACTTCGTTGATATCCGTACCGAGCGGAGCGGTCTCTTTGTTCATCACGAGAATGCCGTAGACTTCCGCTCCCTCGTAATCGCTCTCTGTCAGCCCCAGCTCTTTGCCCGAACAAAGCATACCGCAGGACTCCACTCCGCGCAGTTTTCCGGTCTTGATATGCACGCCGCCCGGCAGATAGGAATCGTCCAATGCCGCGGGCACGAGATCTCCTTCTTTCAGGTTCTGCGCGCCGGTAACTATCTGCACGGGCTCATCTCTGCCGATATCGACGGAGCATATCCACAGCTTGTCCGCGTCGGGATGATGCGTCATTTTCGCTATTTTGCCGAGAACGACGTTGCGTATCTCGGCGCTTTTGTCTATGATCTCCTCGACTTCGAATCCCGCGCCGACCAACTTATCCGCAAGTTCCTGCACGGGAACGTCTATATCCACGAAATCTCCGAGCCAACTCATCGAAACTTTCATATCTCACCTCACCTGAAGCTTTTCAGAAAACGCGCGTCGTTTTCGAAAAGTATGCGCATATCGGGTATGCCGTATTTGATCATAGTTATCCTCTCTATACCCATGCCGAAAGCATATCCGGAATACTCGGACGGATCTATTCCGCAGTTCTCCAAAACTTTGGGGTTGACGACGCCCGCTCCGAGCACTTCTATCCATCCCGTGCCGTGGCACAGTCTGCAGCCCTTGCCGTGGCATTGGGAACAGGTAACGTCCACTTCCACGCTCGGTTCGGTAAACGGGAAATACGACGGACGGAAACGCGTTTTCGTATTCTTGTCGAACAGCTCTCTCGCAAACAACGTCAGCGTACCTTTGAGATCGCACAAAGTGATATGTTTGTCCACGACCAGTCCCTCTATCTGCTGAAACATAGGGCTGTGCGTGGCGTCGTCGTCGGGACGATAGACTTTACCGGGCACGACGATCGCGATGGGCGGCTTCTCGTTCATCATGGTGCGCGCCTGTACCGGCGAAGTATGCGTGCGCAGCAGTATGTCGTTCCCTATATAGAAAGTATCCTGCATATCTCTCGCGGGATGGTCTTTGGGTATGTTGAGCGCCTGAAAGTTGAAAAAGTCAAGCTCTATCTCGGGACCTCTCGCGACTTTGAAACCGAGCGAAGTGAATATGTCCACGATCTCGTTTTTGACGAGCGTGCACGGATGCAGACTTCCCAAAGAACCTTCATGCGCCGAATACGTGACGTCTACGCTCTCGGCGAGCATCCTCGCCTCGGTCTGCGCCGCCTCGAGTTCCTTCTGCTTTTCGCCCGTCAGCGCGGTTATGACGTCGCGGGCCTCGTTGACGTATCTTCCGATCTCCGGTTTTTTGTCGGCGGGGACGTCCTTCATGCCGCGAAGCAACGCCGTCAGTTCGCCGCTTTTGCCCAGATACCTGACTTTGACCGCCGCGATGTCGGCGACGGTCGCGCAAGCGCTCACGTCCGCTTTCGCTGCGGAGATCAGACTGTCGATCTTTTCTTTCATATTACCTCCGAAAAAACAAACGCCCCATACTTTCGTATAGGGCGTTGTCACGCTGTACCACCTAACTTCGTCCGCAGGGAAAACCTTCGGACCTCTTAAGACTGTAACGGGTCTGACCGCAGCGGCTTACAACAGGTTGGGCCGCCGAGCTCGGGAGCGAATTCCCCGTTACGCTGTCGAACCGCCCTTTCAGCCTACGGGGCGGGATCTCTGTCGGCGCGTGTCCACGGGCACGTTCTCCGTCATGGCTTTTACCCTATTTTACAGTATTTTATCGGTTATGGCAACTCTTTTATCGTGGAAAAATCTATGCTTCCCGCGTTCTGTACGATAAACTGCGGCACGTCGCCCACTATGACGTTTTCGGCAAGCATGAGCGACGACGAACACTCCACGTTGTTGCTCTCCAATGGAAGTATGACCTGCGCGTACGCGGTGATGTCGATATACAGCGCGTGCCTCACCTGATTTATCCCCACGCTCTCGAACTCCGTCCGAAAGGAACATTCCGCCAATCCTACCGTCATTATCTCGAGATTGACGTCAAAGCCTTTTTCGCCGAGCAGAACTATGCCCGAGAACGCGCCCAAAGGTACGTTGACGCCGTCGAAAAGCAGCGAAGTCATCTCCGTCTGGATGATCGTACTGATGTTGCTCATCACCATATTTACGTAAAGCATGTTTACGGTCAGCATTTCGACGTTGCCTTCCCCGTCCTTTACGATGGTGACGAAGTTTTCGTAATTCGCCGCGTCCATATCCACAGTAGCTTCTTCGTACGCAGTATTGAGGGCCTCCACCGTCTTGCTCCATACGGTGTTATAGGCGGTTTCGGTGACGAGCGGCACGATATTTCCTCTGAAATAAAACAACGCGCCTATTATCACGACAAGCACGATTATCACCGCAACGCAGATCTTCGCCTTTTTCCTTGCCCTCATATCTAATATGATATGCGGAAAAATCCTCTGATGTTCCCGAATGCTCTCCGACTGGCGGGCAGGCGTCCGAACAATAACGAAATGCGCGGTCAAACTCGGTATCAAACCGAGTCCGGTTATTAGTGCTATGAAATTTTCCGCGCCGTTTCCGCACCGTTTCCGTACCGTGTTTTGCCGCCGCGCCCGAGCCTTACGGATGAACTGCGCCGCGTTGCCGACGATCTACGTATTACCGGATGCGCGTATAGAATTTTAATTCGGACGCCGTTCTGAGCTCTTATTCTCTTGATCTCGGATGCTGCGATCAATAAACCGTCGCTCCGTGAACGTTCCACTGAAAGTCGATCGACAATACAAAACGATCATCCGAAAACGCTCTCTTCGCTTGGTAATTTTTAATTAACATACGGAATAATTTATTCTCGATTATCGCAATTTTCAGAATTATTCAGAAAAATATATTCTAAATCGGCAGAAAATCAAGTCTTGGTCGCCAAAAGCAGAAAGCTTCTTTCAAATATGTTTTGCCGACCGCATTTGCCTATCCTGATCCCGGTCCGAAAAACCTTCCCCGCCTTTCGGCGGGGGTCGGCTACGCGCTCTTCGATTTGGATTTGAACAACACGGCGAATACAAATCCGAAAACTATCGCCGCGGTCAGCCCTCCCGCCACCGTGCGAAGTCCGTAAGTGCACGCCTCGAACAGTCCTATCTCAGCGCCCTCTATCGCGCCTGCGGCAAGCGACTTTCCGAAACCGATTATCGGGATCGTTATTCCCGCCAAAGCGAATTTTTCAATAGGGTCGAACAACCCGACCGCTTCGAGCACCACGCCCGTCAAAAGGAACATGACCAGAATACGCGCGGACGTCATCTTCGTCTTGTTTATCAGTATCTGACCGATAAGACAGACGATCCCGCCGCAGAGAAAAACTCTGCCGTATCTTGACAATATCTCCAAAACCATACTCACCTGCACTCTATCGCCACGGCGTGCGCGATCCCCGGAATGCTTTCGCCCTGCAACGACGAATCCTTGGACAGCATCGCGCCCGTGGGCACGAGCAATATCCTGTTGAGCTGCCCCGCCGTCAGCAACTTGTGAAAATAGCTGCAATATACAAGACTGCTGCATCCCGCGCCCGAACCGCCCAGTCCGCATTTTTGTTTTTCGCCGTAGATCAGGCACCCGCAGTCGTTCACGTTGGATCCGTCGCAGACTTTGTCATGCGACAGCAGTTCCGCCAACAGTTCTCTGCCGAGCCGTCCGAGATCGCCGGTAACGATAAGATCGTAATAATCGGCGCTCCGTCCCGTTTCCCGCAAATGCGCCGCGATCGTGTCGTAAGCCGCCGGAGCCATCGCCGCCCCCATATTGTTGGCGTCGGTACAGCCGAGATCGATTATCTCTCCCAAAGTGTAACAGGTTATCTCGGGACAGCGCCACCCCGGATAAGAGTCCGATACGAGTACCGCGCCCGCCCCCGTGACCGTTCTTTGCGAAGCGGGAGTAGGCTGTGTTCCGAGTTCGAGCGGATAGCGGTATTGCCGTTCCGCCGTCGCGAAATGCGAGCTAGTACAACAGATGACTTTGCTCATGCCCGCGCCGATCATCATGCTTGCGATCGCGAGCGATTGCCCGAACGTGGCGCAAGCGCAATACAACCCCGAAAACGGTATTGCGAAACTTCTTGCCGAAAACGACGACGGAACTATCTGATTGAGAAGATCGCCGCCGAGAAGGCAATCGATGTCTTCGGCGTCGAGCCCCGCTCTTTCGATGAGCCGCATCGTTACGTCGTCGCGAAATTTCGTTTCCGCTTTTTCGTGCGAAGGACACCCCCATTCTCCGCAGTCCGTGGAAAAATCGATATAATGACGCAGATTTCCGTTTGCCTCGTCGTTGCCTGCAATATCCGCCACGTACGGCAGAAAAACTCTTTTATCGGGCGCATACGTTCGTTTCCCAAGCTTCACAGTCCGACCGCTCCTATTATGAAATAGATGATCCCGACGGCAACGCTCGCGCATACGCCGGACACGATTATCGGACCCGCGATGCCGAACATCCGCGCCATAAGTCCGAAAACTATACCTTCGTTATGGAACTCCATCGCCGGAGAAACTATCGAATTGGCAAATCCCGTTATAGGTACGATAGATCCCGCCCCTGCGTAATAACCTATCTTATCGTATACGCCTATACCCGTGAGCAGCGAACCGATAAAGATCATCGTCATGCCCGTAAGCGCGGATATCGATTTTTCGTCCAAAGGAACGAACGCGGTATATACGTCCGAAAACGCCTGTCCTATCATACATATCAGCCCGCCTACGCAAAACGCCGTAAACAAAGTACGCGCTTCCTGCGTTCTCGGCGTCGCCTCTTTAACTATCGCTGAATAGCTTTTTGCGTCGATCATTCGCGCTCCTCCGCAGTCTTTCCGACCGACGGATAGACAGTCTCCCTGTCTTCCCGATTGCGTTTGAAAGCGATATCTTCCGTCTTTCCCATATCGGTATTATGCGCCCGCGGCGCCGAATTAACCGCTTCGGGCGATCCTATCGCGTATAAAATGTTTTGCGCCGTATCAAACGGTATAAAAATGCCGCCCGATCGGCGGCAGGATTCAATCGAAAGCTTTTTTCAACGTACTGATTATCTTGCTCTCTATTCGCGATATCTGCACCTGGGACACGCCCATTATCTTGGCGATCTCGCTCTGCGTTTTGTCTTTGTAATATCTTAAGATCAATACCTTTTTCTCCCTTTCGGGCAGTCCGGCTATCACGTCTTTGAGCACGAGCTTGTCTATCATCGAATCGGACTCTTCCCCCGACGGCAGTTTGTCTATCACGCTCCTGTTCTCTTCGTCGTCGAATTTTTCGTACAAAGATACGGGATACTTGCTGCTGTCCATCGCGAACACTATCTCCTGCGGAGTAACTTCGAATTTATCGGCAAGGTATTCCGCGCTCGGAGCCTCTCCGTGCTCCGCCCGATACGCTTCCACCTCTTTTTTGATCCTGGACGAAAGCGTTTTGAGCGCGCGGCTGACTTTGATCGCTCCGTCGTCGCGTATGAACCTCTTTATCTCGCCCGCTATCATGGGCACGGCGTAGGTAGAGAAACGCACGTTGTAAGACGTGTCGAAATTGTTTATCGCCTTTACCAGCCCCAGGCTGCCGAGTTGCAGCAGATCTTCGTATTCCGTCGCATTGCCCCTGTAACGGGCTGCGATCGACTTTATCAGCGGCATATTGTGAACGATCAGCTGTTCCTTAGCATGATCGTCCCCCGCCTGCGCCGCGGCGATATATTCGAGAGTTTGCTCTCTGTCAAGCATTTTCTACCTCGCGCTCGATCTTTTTCGCCATAACCACGCGCGTGCCTTCTCCGGGAGCCGAAGTGACGTCCATCCTGTCCATGAACGTGCTCATCAGCGTGAACCCCATTCCGCTCCTTTCCTGTTCGGGCTTGGTCGTGAAGAACGGTTGGATCGCGGTCTTAACGTCTTTTATCCCGCATCCTCTGTCGACGACGATTATTTCCAATTCGTCCCCGTCTAAACGCGCGGATATTTCCACTTTCTTTTCCGCGTCGCTCTCGTAACCGTGTATCACGCTGTTCGTAAACGCTTCGGAAACAGCCGTCTTGATATCCTCGATCTGATCGACCGTCGGATTGAGCGGCAGACAAAACGCCGCGACCGTACTGCGCACGAACGCGTCGTTTGCCGTGAGCGCAGATATCTCGATTTTAAGTTCGTTTTTCATTGTTACCTCTCAGCTCGTCTTTTTGATTATCGAATAAATGCCCGCGGTGTTGAGAATTTTATCCACGAGCCTGTTGGGACCGCATATCTTCGCCTCGATCCCTTTTTGTTTGAGTTTTTTGTATCTCCCGAGCAACATACCTATGCCCGTGCTGTCCATAAAGTCCAATTTCGAAAAATCGAAAATGAACGTTCTCTGCCTGCACATATCGATAGCCATATCTATCGTCGGCCGTACCTGCGAAGCCGTATGCTCATCCAGTTCGCCTATCAGCCTGACTACGACCGCGTCGGCGTATTCGGCAAATTTTACTTCCATGTCTTCCTCCCGAAAGTTCTCCCTTGCGGGGCAGATAAAAGTATATATCCGCACAAATGTCGCAAAGCGGCGGCGTTTGACGAAAAGCCTCGCAAAAAGACAAAAACGCCGCGCCGCATCGTTGCATACGTCCGTCGCACATGCTAAAATGTGAATATGTTAAATACGGTGATAACGCCTGTAAGACAAAGCGACGCAAGACTTCTCAAAGACTTCACCTATCACGCCGTTTTCGTCCCGAAAAACAGTCCCGCGCCCTCGCGCGATATCGTCGAAAATCCGCAGCTTCGGACTTTTTGGGAAAACTTCGGACAACGCGGCGATATCGGTTTCAAGGCTGTGATCGAAGAAAAAACCGTAGGTATCGCATGGACGCGCCTTGCCGCGGCATACGGAGCGGTAGGAAAAGATATTCCCGTTCTTGCGATCTCGGTTGCGCCCGAATACAGAGGCAGAGGGATAGGAACTGCTCTTCTGCGCGCGATTTTAGGGGCATTGCCCGAATACGGCTTCGACTCGGTATCGCTTTCCGTGCAAAAATACAATTTTATCGCAAATACTTACCGAAAGCTCGGCTTCATTGAGGTCGGCGAGAACGACGGGGAGCTTATCATGATAAAAAACGGTTTGTCTGCGGACAAAAGATAAAATAACGCCCCGAAACACTCATCGGTAATTCATTATCCTACTTATGATAATAGCGCAATTTCGCAAAAAAATATCTATCGTGAGGCGTTCGACAATTCTTTTCAAGTAAAAATATGACATGGATCATGTATTCATGCTATGCGGCATTCCGACGCTCAGTTGAAAATAGACGCGCGATCGTGTATCAGGTACGTACGACTTTCCACGAATTTTAACTCGAAAAACTTTCTCGTAAGCGGTAAATATTCCGAAAATCGATCTGTTGACGGTTAAATTTAAAATTTTCTAATTTTTCTACATATGAGTATTACGCTAAAATCGTATTGTATAACTCAAATGCGGTTTATATAAATTATTTATACAAATGATAATTAATTAATAATTATTTGTTTAATCAATGATTATAATAGGTTTATCGTAGTTTTACCGATC
>ERZ1090861.979-NODE-979-length-15869-cov-12.752435_pt1 | contig 15869 bp, 13 predicted proteins | sample MGYA00478482_ERZ1090861 | MGnify/ENA primary metagenome ERZ1090861 (study PRJEB33644, sample SAMEA5815744) | chicken gut metagenome | biome: Chicken; feature: Gastrointestinal Tract; material: Caecum | place: Ireland | collected 2019-01-01 | study: A study of the... | reverse complement strand
TTTGTTTTAATAATTTTCCTATTATATTTCATCTTGCAGATTCCCTTTAACATATTAATCATTTTTATACATTGCCTAAGCAAAAAGAGAAAGCATCAACTATTTGCACAAAAAATCCTCTATCTTCATTTGTACCGGCAGATTTCTTTCTCAAACGCTCTTCCCTCCTTATTTCAAGTTCGAACAAGCTTTCATCCGAAATCCATTTTTTACATGAAAACAATCAATATGTTCTAGGCCATCATATCCGATCTTAATCAGCATATTTTCCAACTTCTCTATGCGTTTCACTTTTGCTTTTTCCCTTCGCTTTCTTTCCAACGTTTTCTTTTTATTCAAATCTGAAGCATGAATAACTTCGGATCCATTTTTTATATTTTCTAAATCTTCTGCCAAATTACGGCTTAGTCAACATTCTGATCTTATATTCATGACTTACATAGTTATACTTCAGTCATATATAGCTGCATTCGTGATAATTTTTCTTTTTCAACATATTCCCATACAGCTACAGACTGCTGTTTTGCAAAAGCAAAGCAGATATCCATATTGATCTGATTTTCAAAAAATCGAATACCTTTTTCAATTCTGCTCCATGTCTGCCCATCAAATAATGTATCATTATGATAATAACTAAGATCTTCAAATGAATGTAGTCACCGGAAAAATTAACACTAATGTTATAATTGCACAAACAATGTTACGATTTTTCTCATATATAATTCCTTTCATTAATATAAAAATATCGAATACATTTTCTATCATTCTTTTATTAAAATATGGGTGTATCTATCAACTTAAAGCATCAAAAATGTGAAAATCATATTCTTTTAATAACACCTTGTATTTATCTTTTATAAACGTCATACTAAGTAACTCAAAATATTGTCATTTCCATCTTTGCTGTTTCTATAGTACCACCCATTGCAACGCATCAACTCTTCGTGTTTTCCGCTTTCTATAAGTTTTCCTTTTGACAAAACGTAAATTCTATCTGACTTTTGTATGGAAGATAAGCGATGCGTAATGGTAATTCTTGTTTTGTCAATTTCTCTTAAATTTTCATATATTTTTTGTTCCGTTATAGGATCTAAATTACTCGTTGCTTCATCCAAAATAATTGCATCTGTATTACTAAGTAAAGCTCTCGCTATTGCAATCCTCTGTTTCTGTCCTCCTGAAATATTCTGCCCTCTTTCGCCAAGTCTCGTATCAAGACCTAATGGCATCTCCATTACATCCTCCTTCACTTCGGCAAGTTCTAATGCTTTCCATATTTCAGCATCTGAAAACTTACCCGTTATGTCTACATTTCTTCTAATAGTACCATTTAAACAGATTGGATTTTGCGTAACTATTGAAAACCATTTGTAAATCTGCTCCTTTGAAATCTTTGTTATATCTATACCATTAATACAAATTTCTCCAGATTCAATTTGTACCGCCCCTAATAGTGCTTTAATCAAAGTAGATTTTCCGCTTCCGGACAATCCTACAATTGCTATATTTTCTCCCTTATTGATATCTAAAGAAATGTTACTAATTGCACGCTTTTCAACACCGGCATAAGAATATGACACGTTATTTAAAATAATTTTATATAATCTCTCCTCAATTATATTTCCATCAGCAGAATTTTCTTGAAAATTTATCAGTTCTTTATATCGCAGTAATATTTCTTTTACTGAATTAACACTTGGCAATAATATAACGATACTGGAAAAAGGAGAGGTAAAATACCCTGTCAATGTGACATAAGATATTAAGGTCCCTATAGACATCATTTTATCAGAAACATAACTTGCTCCTATCATATACAATGCTAATGGAAAGATCAAACTAATAGTCATAGTAAAACAATTCATTAAATTACTAATTTGTGTCCTTTCTTTAAATGATTTAAGCAGCTTATCATATTCTTGTTCTAGGTTTCTTTTTAATTCTCCGTCCATTCCCATACATCTTATTTCTAACATATTTTCCAGTGTTTCAATCAATTCACTTTGTACAATATTTTGCTGGTATATATATTTTTTTGACTTTTCCAAATTTTTTTTATTAATAATCAGCATTAATGAAACTTGTATAAAAGCTATACCTAATGCAAAAATAGTTAACTTTTTAGAAATGCGAAGCATGGCAAACATACATATTATCGAAGTTACACTTTGTATAATTACATTTCCTAAACCATTTGTAATTAAATCATTTAACTGACTTATATTACTAAATCTATTTCCTATTTCTCCTGAAGTATGCCATTCAAAAAAATTATTTTCTATTTTAAACAATTTATTCAGCATTTTAGCAATCATATGCTTATAAATCCTGGTATCTAATTCAATTACAGTCCTTTGCCGTAGCCAATTCAAACTGAAATAGGAGATTGCAAGGATTATTATTACACTTAACACTCCACCTATATGCACTTCAAATCCATTTGATAAACTGTCAACTAATCTCTGTATTATTACTGGAACCATTAATGTTACTATTTGCATTAATAGCATTAAAGCAGCCACTAAGATAAATGATCGTATATTGATTGGAATATCAATTTTTTTCCTATCTGGATTTTTGGCCATATGACTGCCTGGCTTTATTAATATCAGAATATCACTATACAATTTGCAAACATCTTCAAAATCAAGATATATTTTTCCTTTTGCGGGATCAATAATAGTATACTTGTTTGCACGATTTTTTCTTTCTATTACTACATAATGGCTTCCACTAAACAAAATAGCCGGCAAATTATCTTCCAAGTTTTTTTTAGAATATTCATACCTATATGCATTGAATGTAAATCCATATTTTTCGGAAATATTTTTTAATTTTGATAACGTCACACCATCTCTACCGATGCATATGTCTGATCCTACATCAACAATATCAACTCTTACTCCATAATAATTAAAAATCATTGTCAGGCAAGCTATTCCACAATCCATATTTCCTAATTGTGTAACATATGGCGTTCTTCTTTTTATCATCATTTTGTAATCCATCCCATTATATATTAACCCAAATAGGCAATTTATATGTCAAACGTGCAATAATAAACACACTGTTTATAATATATATTTTCTCATATTCCACTTAGTAAAAATACTTGAGGCTAAAGTTTAATGCCTCAAGTATTATCTAATAAATCCAAATATCTTCTAAATTTCCAGAGAAAGAATACATGGCAGATCAGGACAAATATCTCTTAACAGTGAATATGCCATTCCGGATACTCCTGTCATAAATCCAGGAATTTTATAACCGTATAAATAATGTCTGGCACAATCATATGTATCATTTAAGATACCTTGAGCAATTATAGTTCTTACCTCTCTATATTTTTGTTCCATATTACCTTTTTTTAATTCTCTTGTATATTCTAATAATATCTCTGAATTCCCCAAATTTCCATGACAAAGACAATCATTATCCGAGAAACCATATTTCTCTGTAGCTACTAATGCTTTATTTATATCCTGCAAAACTAAAGGTTTTGCCGCTGACTCTTCAGGCATTAAATTATATATTTTGCTTCTTGCTAGTAATATTCCCGGAGCCCCATGACACCATGCTGCCATAAACTTGCTTTCCTGTTTTTGAGCCTCCTTACGATTATCGAGCCAATTATTATAGTTTTCTACATACATTGTGTCTTCGCAAAAAATACCACTGTCAATTGCACTACGGTATTCTTGCTTATCATTTTCGCTATTAAGAATTGCCAAAGCAAAAACAATGCCAGAGATACCATGCGAAAATCCTGTCAACATTTCTTCATCCCTATTATACCATCCTCCCTCTTTTTGATTTTTAACAAGTCGCTTTCCTGCAATATTAGCCCATTCTAAGTATGAAATATCTTGTGTTAAATGATACAAATTGAGTAGGACAATAATTGCGCCTGCATTTCCATATATAATATCGTTATTCAGATCATGTGAAACTGATTTTTTCAAAATCTTTGCATGATTTTTAGCATATTCTAAATATTTCATTTTCTTTGTGATTGAATACAATACTTCGTATATATATACTATCGATGCTTCTCCAGCAAATGCACCAGAACTTTCAGACTCCAATCCTTCTGTACGCTCCAACATATCGTTTGTATACTGAAACAGTGTATTATCAAATGCTTCACAATTTTTATGTAACTTTTCATCACACAAATAATGATTCAAAGCATGGTAAAAAATTCCAATTCCACCTATACCATCGTACAGATACATTCCCAATGGACGAATCTGCCAATATGAATTTCCTTTTTCTCCAATTGGTTTTACTCCCATCCAATTAACATCTTCGTTATCATCGCCATAAATTGCATCTCTTTGTAATATATTGAACAGTTTTAAAACAGCATTGATTTTTATGCTATATTCATCCTCAGAATCTTTGTTCTTTGAAACAAACGAAATATCTTTTTTTATTTTTTCTACTTTTAAATCATTTAGATCTGTTAAAATTATTTTGATATATCGTGTTTGTCTCTCTAAATCTGCTTGATTTAATGCCTTAACCTTATTACAAAGATGCTGAAAAGAAGGCTCTGCAAAATATCCTTTTATGCATTCTCCTTCTGAACCATATAAATTTGTATCAGATGTATTACTATAGAAATACGGAACATCCATATTAAGCATGTCTTTAATTTCTAGTTTAGCCACTTCGAGATTGCCTTGAACCTCTTTCGCATTTTTTAAAATAGTACATAAAAACAACTGTCTGCTACTACCATCTTGTAAAAAATCCGGATTATAAGAAGTATGTAATAGCATAGAGTACCTCTGAGTATCTTGTACAAGATGTCTTACTTTAAGATTTCTAAAAATATTTATATAACGTAATAATTTTCCTTTATTTTCCAGAGCTTCCTTGTATGCATCTTCAAAACCCTCAATAATAAAATTAACATACCAACCAGGTTCCATTATGTTTCCATTTAATGATACACAATTTCCACCCTTTTTCCTGATTGGATACTGATATTCATAATGCATTGTCGATAATCCCACTTCTTGCAATATAGGAACTAAAATGGGATATACATCTCCCTCTTTGCCATTAATGGCACTCATATCAATTCCTTTTCCATTTTGTGCATATTTATAAAGTGGTAATATTCCTGAGTTTAACACTGACTCATTTATTTGATCATAAACTTTTTCTATTGCTCTTTTTTTATCCTTTCCTCTTTTATTTCCCATAACAGTTTCTGAATCAATAATAACAGGATATTCTCCTGCTGCAATAAGATTTTCTGTATGAATATCATTGACATTCAAAAGATAAGTACAGAAAATAAGCATACCCACTCTATAATAATACCTTTTAATTTCATTTTCTGACTTGCAGGATTGATATTCTATAAATTCTTCCCATCCATATGTTCCTCTATTTAAAATCAGAAACTCTTTAGACTTTAATTTACAATGAAACGTTAAATATTCTTGTAATTTTTGAAAGGCAACCTCTGTTTCTAAACTATGAGGTTTATAAACTATCTTTTTTCCAGTACTCCAGCCTATAATAAAGACACTTTTACCTTTTTTATGAGAATCAGAACCGCTTGATTCCACTTTTACTACTTGTCCCATTTCTTTTCCAGAATTGAATTTTTCAGCAAGCATATTATTATCTGCTATTAAGCGCATTAATAATAAACTATAGTTATTTGTAGCATTTTCAATAACTTCCATCAACATTCTTTCAAGACATGGATAGATTTCGAAAAGTTCTTTCACATATTTCCTATCTGATAAGTATCTTTTACAGTAATCTTCATATTCTTCTTTCGCATTATTACCGTGTAATTCCCCATTTTCTTTAAGAAGATACATTTCAAACATTAATGTACTTACCGATAATCTCACAATCTTCTCTGATAAATTTTTATGGAAGCACTCGTCAAGAGCTGGTATATTTCGATTGCCTATAGTTTTTTCAAAAAATACTTTTTCGCCAAATTTTATAAAGTGTTGTGCGAACTCATAAAATACAATATTATTTGTTTTAGAAACTATAGCATTTTCTTCGCATTTATCGTCCCAAAACTTAGTTATCAATTTTTCAAGAATTGCCGTATCAAGATACTCTTTTACATCATATTTTCGAAATAATATATCTTCCAACGACATACCATATGCTTCTTTAATAAGCTCTATAGTTTCCTTTCCTAATATCTTACTCCAATACTCTACTGCTTTAAGATTTATTTTCTGATTTTTTTCAGAATACGTTCTCTCCGAAAAGTAAAACTTTTTTCCCATTTTAATCCTCATTTCATTTCATTATTGTTGCAAACTCTATAAGATCATATTTGCAATCTTTTTACATTATAATAAGCTACCCAATTACTAAATATATCTGTTTTGCTGCAGATTGCCATCTAAAACAGCCACCTGTGCCACGTTCGGCTGCCAGTGCGAGCCATATTATCCGATCAGCCACTAACCATTATTCCATAATGCTCTTTGACATGAGCCTTCATCACATATGCTTGCTGTTCTGGGCAAAGTCGGCACACCATCACTACCGGTGGATTTGCCAAGGCAGAAAGCCTATCATATTCTACTCATGTAAAGAGTCCTTTGCGGCATAATGCTTAGTGGACTGGAATGTGTCCTTGGCCGACCGCCAAAGGTAGCCATCTGCATTTGCTATGGTTATATGAGTTTTTATCGCACTATCCATGCTCAATCCATTTTTCGTTCATATCTCCTACATACTACATATTTTTGATCTTACACCTGATATCTATGTAAACAGCTTAACTAATATTTATTTTATATTGGCATTCCTTATAGGGTAGGTATGTAATTAGCAGCCACAAAAGAACTGAAGGGTACCCATGTTACACTCATCAGTAATGGTGCAAACAACAGTACCATTACTTACTCTCGGTTCGCCAGCACCTGCTGAAAAGTTATTTAAATCAGCCTCTTTGATTTCTTTCATTACGTTGCCTGTTGGATTTTTAAAGCTTACCGGTCTGACCATTGGATTTCTGAATTTGTTCATAATAGTATTCTCCTCTCCGCTATTCACATAGATACCATGTGTAAAATCAAAAATATTCTTTTGGTTAGCTTTATGATTTATGTTGATTGTAGCAAAAAAAATAAAGAATTCTAACTTGATGTATTTTTTCCGCACACTGATGTAACTTTTTCTTTTTGTAGGTTTCCGACATAGCCACTTATTCTATTTAACATTTGGCAGAGTACCAATCTAATAAATGTAATGTAACAAAAAACCATATAAAAAGTGTCTTCGACACTTCAGCCCCCTAGCCCCCATTCATGGGGGAATTAGGGGTTCCTTTTTGTGTGGTTTTCCTGCATAATAGACTTATGAATATATTACAAACTATTTTTAAAGACCATTATGAAGAAATTATGTTTACTCTCCACCCCAGAAAAACTGAGGTCGAAAATATCGATAAGACGATCAACTGCGGGGATCCTTCCTTTGGCGGGGTCATGTACGGCTGTCCTTCCTGCGGGAAGCTCAAATTTGTCCCTTTCTGCTGCCACAGCCATTTCTGTCCTTTCTGTGGAATTAAATATGCCATGGACCGCACTACCTCCATGTCCTTTAAACTCATTGATGTCCCTCACCACCATTGCGTCTTTACCATCGATTCCCAGCTCCGCCATTTTTTCTTAAAGGACCGCTCTCTCCTTGACTGCCTCTTCCTTGCCGTCAACAGTGTTATTTCCCGTATATTTTTTAAACAGAATAAATCCTTGAATTTCACCCCTGGTTTTATCAGGGTCCTCCATACCTTTGGCAGAGACTTAAAGTGGAACCCTCACATCCACTGTCACCTCTCCGAAGGCGGTTGCAGCGATAACGGCTTCTGGCGCAAGATCTCTCATTTTAACTATACTTATCTGTGCAACGCTTTCCGTACCGCCCTGCTGAGTGAAATGGAATCCAGGATCGGGCCTTCTTTTAATAAGATCAAATCCTGCTGCTACAGGGAGCATAAAGATGGCTTCTATGTCTATGCCAAACCCAATGCCTGTGACCCTAAAACTGCTATCAAGTATATCGGGCGCTATCTTGGCCGGCAGGTGATCGCCGCTTCCCGCATTGACCGTTATGATGGCGATCTGGTCACTTTCCACTACAACCGGCATGAGGATAATAAATATGTGGAAGAGACCATCCCGGTCATGGAGTTTATTCAGCGTCTGATCTGGCATATCCCGGAAAAACATTTTAAGATGATCCGCTATGGCGATATTTATGCCAGACGCAGGGAGCTTGACAAAAAGCTCCGCAGGACCATCTCCCGGGAAAAGCATCCCGTCTACAGGAATTTTAACCAATGGCGTGCCTCTATCCTTTCTTCCTTTGGCTATGCCCCTCTGAAATGCGAATGCGGTACGACCATGCTGTTTTTAGAGCTCTACCATAGTCACAAACGTGTTTCTCTGAAAGAAATGTACGAGAATGCCATGTCCCGTTCTCGTGGAAAAAGGTCCTCTGCATGACTTCCGCAAGTCTTATTCCTGTGATATACTTCTTTCAAAGGAGGGCTGCCTATATGGATCCAAGCACAGAGAAACTGCGAAAAAATATATCGATAATCCGCCGGAAGGGATGACATCCGAGGATATTCGCCATATGAACGAGGATGAGCTTCTGGATATGGATTATTTCTTAAATGAAGATGATCCGTTTGACGATGGATTTGGGGAAGAGGGATTATCCAAACACCGTCTTATTGTCATGTCCAGACACACGTTTTTTCGAATATATGTTCGATAAACGTGTGTTCTTTTTTACTCCGCTAAAAATTGGAATTTCCTATAATTAAAAAAGACGGTTTTGTTATAAACAAAACCGCCGTAGACTGTAGACAAAGTTGATGCTGGAGCCTAGTTCCAGCACCATTCTTTTTGCCAAAATACAAATTCCCATATTTTTTTGTAAAGGATAAAAAAGAATCCTGGTTTATTGTCCTGCCTTCCCTTATATCCAAAATCTTTGCCAGCTTTTTCAGATTCATGCATGCAAAGGTGAGCCTGGCTTTCATATTCATCCGGGCGTTGCCAATATATTGTGTGTATCGAAATCGATGCTGTTCTTTTGCAGTTCCGAATAGCCTTTCAATGGTTTCTTTTCTCAGCATGTAAATTTCTTTATTTCCCAAAGTATGGCGGATATCCTCATTGATTTCGAGATCCTCTTCCCAAATGTGTCGGGTGATCATTTTTTCATGTTCTTTGCTTTCTGTACATTTGGATAGATAAGGACAGTTTTTACAGATACTTTTATAACTCTTATATTCCTTATAACCATCTTGGTTCGTTGTCTGATAAGTAAGACTCTGATCTGCTGGACAGATATAGCAGTCATAGTACTCATCATAGACATACTCATATTTCTTGAAGAATCCATCTTTTGTCATGGGCCTTTTATACGGGAACAACGGCTGTATCCCGTCTTTTATCAATTCTCTGGCAATTGCCGGAGTCTTGTATCCGGCATCCAATACCATCATCTCCATATCCAGACCTTTTACTTTGTCATACAAATGCTTCCATGTCCTGCTGTCATGTTCATTCCCCGGGTGAACAGTATAGCCTAAGATCCACCCGTGCTTGTCACATGCAGTCTCTATGCTGTATGCAAAAACATGCTTATGTTCGCCTTTTCGGAACCAGCCGCTTTCCGGATCTGAAGTACTGCATTTTTGTGTCTTGGCTCCTTCCGGGATTTCATCTGAAGAACCGCCTTCACCAGAAGTGCCGCCGCCCGCTGCGGGAGGGGGATTCGAATCATCCTTTTTTTCTTTTAAAGGTTTCTTTCCATGATTTTTACGGTCTTCATTGATTTCTTTTTTTAACTCTTCTTCATACCATAGAGCCTCTTGAGATGCGATCCTCTTTCTCATTTTTTTGCTGTTAGCACAGGCTTTTACATGGGTAGAATCTACAAACACAGTGGATGTATCTACCAGATGGGATTTCATGCATTGTTCAAGGATATAGGAAAAGATCTGCTCAAACAGATCCGTATCCTTAAAACGACGGGTATAGTTTTTTCCAAAAGTAGAAAAGTGAGGAACCGGATCCAACATATCCAGACCAAGAAACCAACGATAAGCTACATTCACTTCCATATCTTTTATTGTCTGTCGCATACTTTTAATCCCGTAGAGATACTGGATAAAAGGGATTTTGATCAGCATTACTGGATCCATGCTCGGTCTTCCGTTGTCTGCACAATACTTGTCTTCTACAAGATCGTAAATAAAGTTCCAGTCAATTGCCCGGTCAATCTTTCGGAGCATGTGATCCTTTGGCACCATGTCATCCATGCTGAACATCATCATTTGTTCTCTTTTTTTATCGGCATCTCTTGTCATCATAAGCGGAACCTCCCTATAAGATAATTATACCTTGTACGGAGAATTCGCTGCTTAACTTTTGAGTTGATAAAGGGAACTTTTTTCTTGATAAAACGGGGAAAGATAATTGAAATGTTGATAACTACAGAAAAAAAGCCCCGGCGTAAACCGGGGACTTTGTCTACAGTCTGAGGCGGTTTTGTTATAAACAAAACCGCCGAAAACATAACTGCGTCACTTTATTTTCCTCATTACCTAATAAAAACTATTCAACTTTCATTTCTAGGTAGCCTGTAAAATCCTCACATTCAATACCAATATAGTTACCTCCACTTGGTAATGTAATTGTTTCGTTATATGTTCCGTCTGCTTCAATTAAAATAACTGGTTCTTTACTACCAGAAGTCCAAAATACTTTAGCCGTTCCATTATCAATTTGTAAAGTGCAGGTAACAGATAAGTCATTTCCGCTTTCCCTTTCAATATTCGTACCTCCAAAAAGATATTCTGTCTTTGAAAAGTTATTGTATTCAGCGGAATAAGTCCCTACATAATTATCAATTCCTGTTATGCGCTCTCCTTGTAAAGACTTTTCAGAGGTCAGAACACTATTTCCGCCTATCTCATTGACTGTATCCATTACATCTAAAGCTGCATTTTTAGGAGCGTCCCCTACAGTATCAGAAGCCACTTCAAGTACCTTTTCTGTTCCATTTGACAGCGCTTTATAAATCCTGTTACAACCGGAGAGTGTTAAAATACACCCACATAGTAAAATAATATAAAAAGCTCTTTTCTTTTTCATTACGCAGTCCTTCTTTTCACTTTTTGTGCTTTAGTTCTATCATGTGCTAAAAGTAGCATAATTATAGTGATAGCACAAAGCAGCAATAATACGGTAAAACATAAAGGAATATTATATATCCCAGTATCATTTCCATTTTGATAATTGATAAAACCAAGCCCCATCGTAATCGGATAAAGAGATGTAAGGTCATGGCCGGACGCAAAAATTCCTATAAATCCATAGAAAAATGCAAAAGCCACACCCGGCATAAATGCACCTGCTCGTTGTCCTGTGAATATAATAATAGGGAGTACCGCAATAAACACGAAACAATTCATTCCTACCATCTGCAAAAGTGCTTTTATCATAATGAAAAACGTAATCTCGCCATAACCGAGAATAACAGAAGTAATTGCGGTAAACAAAAATTCAATTATTGCCAGAAATATTGCAATCATTCCACAAACAATGATCTTGCCGACAAGTAAACGTTTAAAAGACACTGGGATAGTTGCCAGATTTTTCAGGGTATCGTCGGTTCTTTCACGTTCAATGATATAGCCGGCAATCAGAACAATCGTTGCCGGAAAGATAAGCGAAAAATTGTTCCATATTACATTATCTGAAAAACTAGAGAACGTGGTTTCTCCTGGAGTTCCGATCTCCATAAAACAGGTTAGCAGCACAACAGACAGCATTGTAGCAATCCCAATCCATATAACAGAATAGCGTTTCAATTTCCAAATTTCAGATTGTATTAACCTTATCATTTTTCACACCTGCCCTTCCCGCTTCTGATAGATCCTTATAATTGCAAAATAAGATATGCCCCCAAGGATAAAAACCGTAAGTGCTACAATCCACAATTTCAAGAAATATGGCTGCCATACTTCAAAAGCGGTAGTTCCCTGTTCAATCATTCTTGAAGCTTGCCAACGATAAATAATAGGTGCTGGTAAAATACTGGTAAGCACTTTCATTATCTGAGTATCCGATGTGAATTGACCTGTAAATGCAAGTGAAAATCCAAACATTGTATAAAAAAATGTCAATATAATTGCAAAAATGTAGGAACGATCTAATTTCACAATGGCAATTACAATCGGCAGAGTTCCGGTTGTATATAAAACAGCGGTAACAGCAGCAACGGTTATTTTATTTCCTATGTTTCCTAATTCAGCTCCGACAATGAGCCCGCCTATCATGGAAGATAGCAATGTTATGGCGGCAAATAATAGTCCGATAAAATACAATACGATAATCTTAGAAGTGGCAATTTTCCATTTTTGTATAGGAATAACCATTAAATTTTTTAATGTTGAATTATCCCTTTCCATGTAAAAGAGCATGGCAGCTATAATACCAAGTATACAGGGAAGCATAATAGGTATAGCCATACAAAAAAGCATATCGTACAAACTGTCAAAAGCGTTTAAATCTCCAACATTGCCCCTTAGTATAAGCGCCGAGAAAGGAATCGGAAATAATAGTGCAGCAAATACTACGAATGAAACAAATTTCTTCCTCTTTAATTTCATAAATTCACATTTTATCAGCTTAAGCAATTCCCTCGCCTCCCGTCACACGCATGAAATAATCTTCAAGACTTTCCTCGCAGGTATGTGCTTCCGATACCACCAATCCATTTTCCACAAAGGCGGTAACAATCTCTCCAACAGACAAATCCAGATTTTGTATACGCAGATTATGGTCATCCTGTATCGTAAAATGACTATCATGGAAATTGCGCTCTAAAATTCTTGCCGCCTGTGCCGCATCCGAAACAGCAAAGTGGATATGTCTGCTGCTTTTTGCTTCCAGTTCCACAAGGCTTTCTTCTTCCAGTAATGCGCCATGGTCGATAATTCCTATGTCATCAGCCAGCAAAGAAATTTCCGAGAGAATGTGACTGGAAATTAAAATCGTTTTTCCTCTTTCGTCGCAAAGCTGCCGGATAAACGAACGCACTTCTGCAATCCCGATAGGATCAAGCCCGTTGATCGGTTCGTCCAGTATTAAAAGCTCCGGGTCGTGCATGATTGCAAGAGCAATCGCTAACCGCTGCTTCATACCAAGCGAATATTGTGAAAACAACTTCTTATCCTTGTAGGGAAGCCCGACTAAATCCAGAGCATCCTTGATTGCGTGGCTATTCGGCACTCCACGCAAGGTAGCAAAAATACGCAGATTTTCCGTTGCAGTCAAATTTGGGTAAAAACCGGGGGATTCAATCAAGCTGCCGATACGAGGAAGCAATTTCTTTTCGTTCCCCTGTAAAGGCTTTCCCCATATTTTTATTTCGCCGGACGTAGGCTGTGTCAACCCAAGAAGCATTTTCATAGTAGTGGTTTTTCCGGCTCCGTTTCTTCCAAGCAGACCATAAATTTTTCCTTTCTCCACATGGATATTGAGGTCGGCAACGCTTTTTTGTGTACCATATTGCTTTGTTAGATTGTTTGTTTCAATGATATATTTGTTCATATTCTAACCTCCTCGTTTTGTAAGGTATTTTATCACACCAATCTTGCATTAACCTTGCCAGAACCTTGCATTAACCTTGCAATTTGGAACCGCCATTTTAGTTTTAATCCCAAGAAACGCCATTAAGGCCCCCGCCATAAAGGGCCGGAGAACCTTAATCTGCAAGAGGAAAAATCAGCGTAAAAGCGGTTCCTTTCCCCGGTACGCTTTCTGCCGTTATGGTTCCATTCATTTTTTCTACAAGCTGATGTACGATAGACAGTCCCAAGCCGCTGCCTTTTTCAGACCGCCCTTTATCGCATTTATAAAGTCGTTCAAAGATATGCTTCAAATCATCCTTTTCAATTCCTATGCCATTATCAATCAAAAGGATTTTCATATTTCCGCTTTGTTTCAACAAAGTCATTTCTATTTTATCTGCATGACTATGAGCAATGATATTTTGTATAAGGTTGTTCAATATCCGCACATAGCCGTCCGTATCAAGTTTTACTTGGAATGGCTGTTCTGGAATATCAATATAATAGTCTATCTGCTGATCTTCAAATATTGGTATCCAGTCAATCAGTATATCCCGTGTCAGTTCGCCGACTTCCATAGTCTGTAATTCCATTGCGAATTCATCAGAATTTAACTTGAACCAATCAAAAAGAACGTCGATATATTCTTTCAGGTCGTGCGCTTTCCGGTGAGCGATTTCTATATAATCGTCGCGGTCTTTCCCTGTAACAATTCCTTTGTACGTAGCATCAAGATACCCAATCAAGGTAGTAAGAGGCGTTCTTACGTCATGCGAAAGGCTTGTCATAAGTTGCCGGTTTGTCTCGTCTGTCTGGCGAAACATGGAAAGCCTATTTTCATAAGATACGACAATATCATTGATTTCATAGGCAAGCGGTGCGATAAGCTCATTTGCAGCGGATAAAATACGCCTGTTTCCGTTTCCGTTCTTAACATCAGCCAATGCGTCAGTCATTTCGGAAATTTGTTTCTTTACACGTTTTACAATATGGCAGGAAGTGAGTACAGAAATTATGGCAATGATAACTGATACAATAGCAACTAATTCCATGGGAATCATACCTCCTTGTTGAAACGGTAGCCGATACCTTTGATTGTTTGAATGTATTTCGGGCTTCCGGGATTTACTTCTATTTTTTTCCGCAAGCGGCTGATAATCGCCATAATGTTACTGTCGTCATAAAAATATTCTTCTCCCCAGACCTCTTCATAAATCCGCTGTTTTGTAAGAATTTTTCCTTGATTTTTCGCACAGAATAAAAGTATGTCAAATTCCTTTGGCGGCAGCTCAAAAGTTCCATTGATTGTAGTAATGGAACGGCTTTCAAGGTCAATTTCCAGGCCGTCAAAATGAAGCGATGGCGGCGTTCCGTCCGGTTGATTAAAACGGGTATAGCGTCGTATAAGTGAAACAATACGAGCTATCAGTTCATCCATATTAAAAGGTTTTGTCAAATAATCATCTGCTCCTGCCCGTAGCCCCCGCACTTTGGAAGCACTATCATTTTTAGCTGTAAACATCAAAATCGGCAGGCTGTATTCTGCTCTGATTTGTTCCAGTGTTTCAAACCCGTCCATACCCGGCATCATTACGTCTAATATCACAAGCTGATATTGCTTTTCTTTTAATTGGGTTAAGCCAGCTTTTCCAGTATTGCAAAAATCAGCTTCTATGTTTTCCGATAATATACTTCGTTTTACTAAAATGCAAAGTTCCTTATCGTCGTCTATAATCAAAACTCTGTAATTCATACTTCCTGTCCTTTCTTTCTTATCCGGCTTTCATTTGGCTGATCAGCGTCTTTTGGAAGCAACCACACTCCAGCCATTTTTACTGCACCATTAATTCTTCCCGCTTTACAATAGTATTGTACCATTCGTTCCGTCAATTCCCATTTTTCTGCTGCTTCTTTTATAGTCATAAAATCCATCTTCATCCCTCCTGATAGATATTATTATATTTCGTCAAAACGAAACAAGCAAGTCAGATAACCTTAATATTCCATAAATTCTCTAAAATCAAAAAGCAAGCAAGGATTGCTACCAGCATGGAACAACTAATCTCTGGAACTTGTCCGTCTGCCATTCCTTTGGCAATTATGATTTCATTTATATATTGTTTTTCCACCAATTGTACTATTTTTCTCCTTGCTAAATTTCCACAGGGTATATTACTGCTGGTTACATCTAATACAACCAATACCTGATATT
>ERZ1090861.976-NODE-976-length-15908-cov-6.888412_pt1 | contig 15908 bp, 16 predicted proteins | sample MGYA00478482_ERZ1090861 | MGnify/ENA primary metagenome ERZ1090861 (study PRJEB33644, sample SAMEA5815744) | chicken gut metagenome | biome: Chicken; feature: Gastrointestinal Tract; material: Caecum | place: Ireland | collected 2019-01-01 | study: A study of the... | reverse complement strand
CTCAAAATCCAGTGGTAGCGATACCGTGTCGGTTCGAGTCCGACCAGCGGCACCAAAAAAGTCCCTGCATTTTACTGCGGGGACTTTTCCGTCAGACAAGTTCGGATTCAGAAGCTGCGGACGAGGCCGACCACTTTGCCGAGGATGGCAACTTCGTCCACGATGATGTCTGCCAGCTCTTCGTTTTCGGGATGAAGCACGTAATGCCCGTCGCGCCTGAAAAAGCGTTTGACAGTGGCGCTGTCGTCGATCAGCGCCACGACGATGTCTCCGTTTTCGGCCGTTTGCTGCCTGCGCACGACGATCTTGTCGCCGTTGAAGATCCCGGCGTCGATCATGCTGTTGCCCTGTACGTGCAGCATGAACAGTTCGCTGCCGCGGAAACAATCGGCGGGAAACGAATAATAGTCTTCGTAGTTTTCATAGGCGAAGATCGGCTGGCCGGCGGTGACCGTACCGATCAGGGGAATGTTGACCGAAGACGTCTTTTTGAAGCTGACCGCCCGGTTTTTGTTGGGGGATTTGGAAAGATACCCTTCGTCGGTCAGTTTTTCAATGTAATAGTAAGCGGAGGCCGTCGATTTGATATCCAACCTGTCGCAGATCTCGCGCACGGTCGGGGAGTAGCCGTGGGCTGCGTTGTATTCGTTGATGAATTCGAGCACGGCCTGCTTCTTTCTTTTGCTCTTTTCAGACATGAACGTTTCCTCCTGCATTCAGTATACCATATAATTTTCAAAAACGCAAACAAATGTTTATAAAAATATTTGATTATTTTCGCCCGGCGTGTTAAAATACGGTCATAGGAGTTTGGAAGCTATGGAAACGCAGAAGTGTGTGCTGTACGACCGCGATTGCATCGGGTGTCTGGAATGCGAGATCTGCGATCTCGACGAAAACAAAGTGTGCGACAACTGCGGCAAATGCCTGGAGATCCGCGATTATGCGACCGTCCGCATCGACGGGATCTGCAAAAATCCGGAAGAGGCGAGGAAATAATATTTTTTTCTTTACATTTTCCGTTTCGCATGGTATAATAGGAACAGGCATTCAGAGATGCGAATAGAGCGAAGGAGATTTTGGCAATGGCAGAGCTGAAATACGAGATCACAGAAAAGCTCGGTGAACTGGGCGAAACGGGCAACGGTTGGAAAAAAGAGCTGAACATGGTCAGCTGGAACGAGCGTGAACCCGTTTTCGATATCCGTACCTGGAACGAAGGGCATGACCGGATGGGGAAAGGCATCACGTTTACCCGCGATGAGATCAAGACCCTGAAAGACCTGCTCAACGAACTGGATGTTTGAGACCGGAGAAGGGGCGACGTTGGTTGCTCCTTTTTTATTGCCGCCCGGGGACCGGGCGCGCGCACGGATTGAAAGAATCTGAACGGAGAAAATCATGCACGATACAAGCGTTTACGAAAATCCGCTGCTCAGCCGCTATGCGAGCCGCGAAATGGCTGAAAACTTTTCGGACGACAAAAAATTCCGCCTCTGGCGCAGGCTGTGGATCGCCCTGGCAGAATCCGAAAAGGAAATGGGGCGGAACATCACCGACGAGCAGATCACCGAAATGAAGCGCTATGCCGACGATATCAATTACGAGGACGCAGACGCGTTCGAGCGCGACGTGCGGCACGACGTCATGGCGCATGTCAAGGCGTTCGGCAAGCAGGCAAAAAAAGCGGCGGGCATCATCCATCTCGGGGCAACTTCCTGCTATGTGACCGACAACGCGGAGATCATCGTCATCGACGACGCGCTGGCCATCGTCCTGAAAAAGCTCGTCAACGTGATGGACAAGCTGAAAAAATTCGCCCTGCGCTATAAATCGCTGCCGACGCTGGGGTTCACGCACCTGCAGCCGGCGCAGCTGACGACGGTCGGCAAACGCGCGACCCTCTGGCTTTCCGATTTGGAGATGGACTATTTCAATCTCGTCCATCTGCGGAACTCGGTCAAATTGCGCGGCGTCAAGGGAACGACGGGCACGCAGGCGAGCTTTCTCGACCTTTTCGACGGCGACGGCGCCAAGGTCAAAGAGCTGGAACAGAAAGTGGTCGCCAGGCTCGGCTATTCGGCCGTATACGGCGTGACGGGGCAGACCTATCCGCGCAAGTTTGACTACAACGTGCTCTGCGTCCTGTCGCAGATCGCGCAGAGCGCCTATCGTTTTTCCAACGATATCCGCCTCTTGCAGCATATGAAGGAGATCGAGGAGCCTTTCGAAAAGAACCAGATCGGCTCTTCGGCCATGGCATACAAGCGCAACCCGATGCGCAGCGAGCGCATGGGCTCTTTGGCGCGCTACATGCTCAGCCTTCCCGTCAACGCTGCCGTCACGGCCTCCACGCAGTGGTTCGAGCGCACGCTCGACGACAGCGCCAACAAGCGCATCGTCATCGCGCAGGCGTTTCTGACGGTCGACGCCGTCCTGAATCTGTATCTCAACATCGCCGAAAACCTCGTCGTGTACGAGAAAGTGATCGCCAAGCACATCGCGGCGGAACTGCCGTTCATGGCGACGGAAAACATCATGATGGAATGCGTCAAGGCGGGAGGCAACCGGCAGGAGCTGCACGAGCGCATCCGCGTTCTTTCCATGCAGGCGGCCAGGAACGTCAAAGAAGAGGGGAAGGACAACAACCTCGTCGAACTGATCGCCAAAGACCCGATGTTTGCGGCCGTGCACGGGAAGCTGGACGGCATTCTGGACGCGAAGAACTTCATCGGGCGCAGCCCCGAACAGGTCGAAGAATTCATCGCGGCGGAGATTGCCCCGATCTTGCGGGAACACGCTTCCGAGCTCGGCGCACGCGGCGACGTGCGCGTCTGAGCGGCGCGGCGGAAACGCGTTCGGAGCGGATTAAACACGGTTTACAGCGTCGGCGGGGCGGCCGTTTTGTTTGACAGCGCCCCGCCGATTGTTTTATAATCACCGCGAAATGCAAGCAGAGGAAAACATATGCTGGAACTGAAAAACATTTCTTACGCCGTCAAAGACGAACAGACAGGCAAGAAGCAGACTATTTTGAAAGACGTTTCGCTGACCTTCCCGGACGGCGCGATCAGCGTCATTACCGGGCCGAACGGGAGCGGCAAGTCGACGCTGATCAAAATTCTGATGGGGTTTGTAAGACCGACCTCCGGGTCGGTCCTCTTCAACGGCGAAGACGTAACCGCGCTTTCGGTCACGGAACGCGCCGGAAAGGGCTTTACGATCGCCTTTCAGCAGCCCGTGCGTTTCAAGGGGATCACGGTGAAAGATCTTCTGGAACTGGCCTGCGGCCGACAGCTGAACACCGAAGGCATGTGCGAATGCCTGTCGTCCGTCGGGCTGTGCGCGCGCAATTACATCGACCGCGCCGTCGACGGGACCCTTTCGGGCGGAGAGCTCAAACGCATCGAACTGGCCATGGCGATCGCCAAAGGCGGCGAAGTGTTTTTGCTGGACGAACCGGAAGCGGGGATCGATCTTTGGAGCTTTGAAGACCTCGTGAAAGTGTTCCAGAAGCTGCACGACAAGACGGTCATCATTGTGAGCCACCAGCAGCGGATCCTGGAAACGGCCGATCAGATCGTGCTGTTCGATCACGACAAGGTGATCACTGCGGGGCGGAAAGAAGAGATGTTCGCCGCGTTGACGAGTTCGGCGCCGCTGTGCTGGCGCAGTGTCAAGGAGGGCTGAAATGGACAGGACGGATGAAAAACTTCTGGAAGAGATCGCCGACCTGCACGGCATTCCGGAAGGCAGCTTCAATATCCGCAAAAACGGAAAACTGCTGGCGCGCAACAGCGATACCGACATCGAGATCGTTTCCAAAACCGATAAAGACGGCATTGACATCATCGTAAAGCCGGGCGTCAAAAACAAATCGGTGCACATTCCCGTTTTGCTGACCGTCGGCGATTTCCGCGACACGGTCTACAACGATTTTTTCATCGGCGACGGGGCTGAAGTGACCATCATCGCCGGCTGCGGCATCCATAACGCCACGTGCAGCGACGCCGAGCACGACGGCGTGCATACCTTTTATGTGGGCAAAAACGCCAAAGTGCGTTATGTGGAAAAGCACGTCGGCACGGGAGACGGGACGGGCAAGAAAAAATTTGACCCCGTAACAAAAATTTATCTGAAGGAAAACGCCTGCTTTACGCTCGAATCCACGCAGCTCGGCGGGGTGACGGATACCGACCGCAAAACGTTTGCGACCGTGGGAAAGAACGCGCAGCTGATCGTCAAAGAAAAGATTTTGACCGATCGCACGGACCGCGCCGTGACCGATTTCAAAGTCAGACTCAGCGGCCGCGGAAGCCGGGCCGACATTGTGAGCCGCAGCGTGGCGCGCGGCGATTCGCTCCAGCATTTCCGTTCGGATATGATCGGGAAAAACGAATGCTTCGGGCACGTCGAATGCGACGGGATCGTTCTGGACCGCGGCCGCATCGTTTCGACGCCGAAAATCGACGCCGTCAGCCCCGAGGCCAGCCTGGTGCACGAGGCGGCCGTCGGCAAGATCGCGGGGGAACAGCTTCTGAAACTGATGAGCCTCGGCCTGACCGAGACGGAAGCGGAAGCCGCCGTGATCCGCGGTTTCCTGAATTGAGCGCGTCGCAGTAAAACAGAGAATCAGGCCGGACAGGCGCCCGCCTCTCAGAACGAGAGGTGGGCGCTTTTTGTAACGGCGGGCAGGCGGGGCGAATACGATATAAGGAGGGTATTTTACGGAGGAAAAACCGTTGGATGGCTTGATCGGCTTGCCTGTTTGGCTGCTGGCGTTTTTGGCAACGCTCTTTACGTATTGCATGACGGCGTGCGGCGCCGCGTTCGTTTTTCTGTCCAAAAAATTCGGGGCGCGCACCCTGTGCGCCATGCAAGGGGCAGCCGCCGGCATCATGATCGCGGCAAGTTTTTTCTCGCTGCTGCTTCCCGCCAAAGAAAGCCTGGAAGAGGCGGGCGGGCCGGCGGCGCTCGTGCTTACGCTCGGCTTCTTTTCGGGTGGGGCGTTCATCGTCCTGTCGGATATCGTTCTGCGCAGGATGCGGTCCTTCCGCGAGGCGCAGGCGCGGGGCGGCGCTCTGACTTTTTTTGCCATGACGCTGCACAACATCCCCGAAGGGTTTGCCGTCGGCGTCGCCTTCGGGACCATGACGGGCGACGTGGCGGCGTTCCTTGCGGCGGCGATGCTGGCCGTCGGCATCGGCATCCAGAATTTCCCCGAAGGGCTCTGCGTTTCGATGGCGATGCGCGCGCAGGGCATGACGGCGCGGCGCGCCTTCTTTTACGGACAGTTTTCGGGGATCGTCGAAATCGCGGCCGGCGTGCTCGGCGCGCTCGCCGTCGGGCTGATCCACACGCTGCTGCCCTGGGCGCTGGCGTTCTCGGCCGGGGCGATGATCGCCGTTTCCTGCAGCGAGCTGATCCCTTCCTGCGTGGCGGAAGGCAAGACGTTCGCCGTCTGGGGCGTTACGGCCGGGTTTGCCGTCATGATGCTGCTCGATGTCCTGCTCGGCTGATTTTTTCTTTCCGGAAGTATAAAGCGGCAAAAGACGGCAATAATGAAGGCATGGAAAATTCGGAAAAGAATCAAAAATCGGCGGGCGGCAGCGCCGTTGCCGGGGTCGCGGCGACGGATCGCGCGCGGCTTGAAAAGCTCAAAAAGACGGTGATCGTCGTCGGGGGATCTTCCGGGATCGGCTATGAAACGGCGCTGCGCCTGATCGGACGCAATTTTTCGGTCGTCAACATTTCGCGGACGCCGTGTTCATTGGACCGCGTCAAAAATTACGCGGCCGACGTGACGGTCGGGGATACGCTGGAAAAGGCGATCCGCGAGATCGCGGCCGCGACGGAAAACATGTACGGCCTGGTCTACTGCGCCGGGTATTCGATGGCGGCGCCCATCGAATATGCCAACGAAAAGGACTACCGCTATCTGTTCGATGTCAACTATTTCGGGGCGATCCGCGCCATCCGCTGCGTGGCGCCGTATCTGAAGCGCCGCGGGGGCAGGATCGTGCTGGTCAGCTCGATGGGCGGGACCTTTCCGGTCGCCTTCGACAGCTTTTACAGCAGTTCGAAAGCGGCCGTCGACATGCTTGCCAAGGGTGCGGCGATCGAACTGGAACCGTACCGGATCCGCGTGTGTTCCGTGCAGCCGGGCGGAACGTCGACGGGGTTTACCTTCAAACGCAAGGTCTATGCGGACGAAGAAAACCGGGACTATGCGGCCAAGGTCAAGCGGGCGACGGCGGCTCTTGCCGATATGGAGCAAAGCGGGATGAGCGCGGGCGAGGTGGCGCGGCAGGTCGTCGACGTGATCTGCGAAAAAAATCCGCCGCTTTCGTTGCAGTGCGGAAAGAGAAACAAATTTTTTGCGATGGCAAAGCGGCTTCTGCCCGACAGGACCACGCAGTATATTAACAAAAAGATGTATAAACTCTGAAAAAGCGGCAAAAAGGCCCGGCATAAAGCCGGGCCTTTTCTTGTCAAAAAACTGTGCATCCTCCGTTGAATAAACGCGCCGAAGCGTGAAAACCGCAGGTAACTCCCGCAAAGCTACCTTATGGCACACGAACAAATCCGCTTAGTGCTGCTATATCCCTATCCTGACACGGTTCACGGCAATTCGTTGCATAAGACCTTGCGATCAACATCCCTTACGGAGTGCGGCCTTCCACGTGCTTACCCGAAGGAGGCATTCGGCTCTGCTGTAGCGGATTGCAGATACAGGGCACCGCTGACTCCCCACCTAGCACAGCAGATCTATTGTATACCAAATCCGAAAATATTGCAACCGATTTTGCGTGAAAAAACGGCGGGTCTTTTTTCCGCAAAACAACGGGCGGTAAGCCTGTACAGAAAAAGAGTCTCGGCAAAACGAAAACGCGCTCGATAAGCGCGGCATGGAAAGAATGTGCCGCCGCCAGAATAAGCCGAAAAATAACGGGTAACATCCGTTACCCGTTAAACGCGAAAAGACTTAAAATTGTCCGGCCGGAACACCCCGACGTCGCATTATCATTCTAGGATGATCGGCGGCAAAAGTCAAACGATTTTGGCGGAGAAGGGAAAATAAAAAAGCGAAGTGCTTTTGCGCGGCGACGCGAATTTTTCCGCTTGCGAAGCCTGCGTGAAAAAAATTAAAAAAAGATGAAATTTTTTTGCCCAAACGGTTGACAAAAAAAGGAATTGCTTTATAATAGTGCCCGCGAAAGAAAAGTTCTCAAAGCGGCGGGCTCTATGAATATTTTTTCTTACGGCATGCGGTATTGGAAAAAGCATGTCCCTTGCGCGGTATTTTGCCAGCTGATCGGGTTCATCGGTCTGACCATCGACGTGATCCTGCCCCTGCTCGGGGCCATGTTCGTCGACTATGTTCTGAACTTTACCGGCCTGACGGACGACCCCGGACTCTTTTCCTTTTTGTTTGATTACGGGGAGCCGGGAGGCTGGGATCTGTTTTTTGCGATCGCGGTCGCGTTCGGGCTTTTGGAGCTGCTGCGCGAAGGGCTGATCTATGTCCGGAATATCCTGTTTCAGTACAACGGCCTGCTGTTTGAAAACGAACTGCGGGATGTTACATACAAAAAACTGGTGGAGCTGGACAGCGCCACCGTTTCGCAGTACAATACGGGCGAACTTTTAACGACGCTTTCGTCGGACATCATCACATTCAAAGAGATGTACAGCCGCGTGTTGCTGGTGCTGGCGGATGGCTTCTTTATTCTGATCATCACCTGCGTGATGCTGGCGTTCAACAGCCTCTATATGCTGATCCTGCCGGCGGTCGTCGCGCCCATCATGCTGGTGGCCCTGGTCAAATACACGCGCGCCGCGCGCCGCGTTTCGATGAATATCCGCGACCAGAACGCCGTGATGAATCTGTGCGTGCAGGAAAACATCGACGCCGTGCGCCTGGTTCGATCGTTTGCGAACGAGGATTACGAAGAGAACAAGTTCGACCGCGTGAACCGCGATCTGTGCAACGCTTACTGCGAGCAGGTCGACGTATCGGCCAAATACGGCATGATCTTCAATGTGATCCGGCAGATCGCCTATATCGCGACGATCGTGATCGGGACGCTGATGGTCTTTACGGGGCAGTTTCAGGTCGGCATCATGACGGCCTGCGTCACCTATGTGCTGCGGATCATGGACTACGTGACCCAGATCAGCAACGGCATCTACCAGCTGCAGTACGGCCTCGTTTCGGGTGGCAGGATCATGCAGTTTCTGGAAAAGAAGACCAAGATCCCGCAGGCGGAGACGAGCGAACGGATCGGGTCGGTCCCGAATATCGAGGTCAAAGACGTATCCGTCACCGAAGACGGCAAGGCGCTTCTCAAACACATCTCGCTGAGCATCCCTTACGGGAAAAAAGTGGGGATCATGGGCGGCACGGGTTCGGGCAAAAGCGTTCTCCTGAAATCGCTCGTGCGGATGTACGACGCGACGCAGGGCTGTATCGAGATCAACGGCAAGGATATCCGACGTTACGATCTGGACGACCTGCGCAACGAGTTCGCTTACGTGTTTCAGGACGTATTCCTCTTTTCCAATACCATCGACGCCAACATCGCCTTCTACGCGCCGGAGATCGACCGCGAAACGGTCATGCGTGTGGCGGAGCAGGCGCAGGCAGGCAGCTTTATCCGCCGCCTTCCGCAGGGCTTTGAAACGATCGTGGGGGAAAAGGGGCTGGGCCTTTCCGGCGGGCAGAAACAGCGCATATCCATTGCCCGCGCGCTTTTGAAAAATGCGCCGGTGCTCGTCCTGGACGACGCGTCCAGCGCCTTAGACGCGGACACCGAACGCAAGCTGATGAAGAGCATCAAAGAGAATTACCCGGAGCACTCCATTCTGATCGCGGCGCACCGCGTTTCCAGCATCGAAGACTGCGACGAGATCCTGTATATGCGCGACGGAGAGATCGTGGAGCGAGGGACGTTTGACGAACTGATCCGCAAAGACGGCGTTTTTGCGCAGATCTGGCGGATGCAGGTTGCGGAGCAGGCGGATGCGGAAGCAGCGGCGGACGCCGCGGAGGCGGGCTGAGTATGGCGCAAAGAAATACGTATTTTCAGGACGAAGTCGTCGAGCGCGACAAAATCGATATCAAAAATCTGAAGAGGCTTCTGCGCTATGCGACGCCGCACAAAAAACTGTTTGTCTTTGTGCTGGTCGTCATGCTGATCGCCGTGGTTTCCTCGATGATCACCCCGCTGCTGCTGCAGTACATCGTCGATACGGTCATCCCCGAGCACAGCCGTTACGGAGGGTACAGGCAGTTCTTTCTGGCGGTGGGGGGATTTGTGATCTGCGGTCTGGCGGAGATCTTCATTACCTATTTTCAGCAGAAGAGCATGGGCCGCGCGGGGAACGGGATCATTGCGGACATCCGCCGCGATATTTTCTACAAATTGCAGGCGCTGCCTTTCGATTATTTTGACAACCGACCTTCCGGGAAGATCAGCGTACGCGTGACGACGTACATCACCGAACTTTCCGACTTCTTTACCAACTATCTGATGAACTTTATCGTGAACATCGTCAAGATCCTGGTGGTGACGGTGTTCATGCTGGTGCTCAGCCCCATTTTGACGCTGGTCGTATACTCGGCGATCGTGCCGCTGACCGTCGGCGTCTTTCTGATCCGGCGTTCCATCCGCAAGCTGTTCCGCTATCACCGCGCCAAGGTGTCGAACCGCACGGCCTTTATCGTCGAATCGATCATGGGCGAAAAGGTGATCCAGAACTATAACCGCACGACCTACAACGAAAAGATCTATCATGATTTGCAGCAGGACAGCGCCGATATGTGGATGCGCATCGTGCGGCGGAACGAACTGAATTCGCCGGTCGTCGGCCTGTTCTGGAATTATGGGACGATCATGCTTTATGCCATCGCGTTTTTGCTGATGGAGCGGCAGGTCATGGGCGTCACAACCGGCACGGTGATCGCGTTTTTGAGTTACATGAGCCTGTTTTCCGCCCCGCTGACGCAGCTTTCCGCCATCATTCAGAACCTTGCGCAGGTATCGGCGAACCTGGAGCGCGTGTTTGAGACGATCGATGCGCCGGAAACCATCGCAGATGCGGAGGACAGCGTCGAACTGGGGGAAGTCGAAGGAAACATCGATTACAACGACGTCACCTTTTCCTATGAAGACGGCATCAACGTGCTGGAACACTTCAACCTGCATGTCCGTAAGGGCGAGCAGATCGCCCTGGTTGGCCCGACCGGGGCGGGCAAAACGACGGTCGTCAACCTTTTGACGCGGTTTTACGATGTCAAAGAAGGGTCGGTAACGATCGACGGGATCGACGTCCGGCACATCAAGCTGAAATCTTTGCGCAACAAAGTCGGCGTGCTGATGCAGGATCCGTTTATTTTCAAAGGAACGGTGATGGAAAATATCCGCTACGGGCGTCCCGACGCGACGGACGAAGAGTGCATCGCGGCGGCTAAGGCGATCTTCGCCGACAGCTGTATCGAGCGTCTGCCGCACGGCTACCAGGAAGAACTTGCCGAGCGGGGAGAGGGGCTTTCCGCCGGGGAAAAGCAGCTGATCAGCTTTGCCCGTATTATCGTAAAAAATCCGTCCGTGATCATTCTCGACGAGGCGACCAGCTCCATTTCGTCGGATATGGAAAAGCTGATCAAGGACGCTCTGGATGTCCTGCTGCGCGGAAAAACGGCGTTTATCGTCGCGCACAGATTGTCGACCATTCGCAACGCGGATCGCATTTTATACATAGCCAACAAGGGAATCGCGGAAGAAGGGACGCACGAACAGTTGCTAAAACGGCATGGGTTGTATTATAATCTATACCAGAGTTTCAAAGACTGATTGTTGTAAGGAGGATGCAAAGTATGCCGCATATTTCTGTAAAAATGCTGCAGGGCAGGACCGAAGAGCAAAAGAAAAAGCTCGCCGCGGCCCTCGTAAAGACGCTGACGCAGGAGCTGCATTGTTCCGATCATTACGTTACGTGCGTGATCGAGGATTTCGACGCGCATGAATGGCAGGAGGTCTTCCGCGAAGAGGTCGCCGAAAAACCGTCGTCGGCCGTGTACAAGAAAGCGGAGTACGACCCGAAAGATCTTCTCTGAAGAAGGCATGAAAGAACAGGAGGTTTCGGAAGATGGCGGAAGAATGTTCGCATGACTGCGGGAGCTGCGGGCAAGACTGCGCGCAGCGCGATCTGCATAAAAAGCCGCATGAACTGAGCAGGATCAAAAAGGTGATCGGCGTCGTCAGCGGCAAAGGCGGCGTCGGCAAATCGCTGACGACGGCGATGCTCGCGGTGACGGCACGCCGCAAGGGGTTGAAGACGGCGGTGATGGACGCCGACATTACGGGGCCGTCCATCCCGAAAATGTTCGGGATCAGGGAGAAGGCGACCGGTTCGGAGATGGGGATCTTTCCCGCCCTCAGCGGGACGGGCATCGAGATCATGTCGATGAACCTTTTGCTGGAAAATGAAGGGGATCCCGTGATTTGGCGCGGCCCGGTCATTGCCGGCGCGGTGCTGCAATTCTGGACGGACGTGATCTGGGACGAGGTCGACTACATGTTTGTCGATATGCCTCCCGGAACGGGCGACGTGCCGCTGAGCATTTACCAGTCCGTTCCGTTGGACGGGATCGTTCTCGTAACGACGCCCCAGGATCTCGTTTCCATGATCGTCCGGAAGGCGGCCGTCATGGCGGAAAAGATGAACATTCCCATCCTGGGGATCGTCGAAAACATGAGCTATGTCGTCTGCCCCGACTGCGGCAAGAAAATTGCGATCTTTGGCGAGAGCCGCGTGGACGAACTGGCGAAGGAATTCGGCGTTCAGACCGTTGTCCGCGTTCCCTTCGACCCGGCGCTCACGAAGTGTGCCGACGCGGGGCAGGTCGAGTCTTTTGAAGGCGACTATCTGCAAAAACTTTTTGACGGGCTCCAATAACGGTTCCGGCTTTTCACCGGCCGAATAAAAGCGGAGATCCGGAAGGGCGGCAGGCTGATTTCAGGCTGCCGCCTTTTGCTTTGCCGCCTGCCGCCGCCCGTATTTTGACAAAAAAACGGCACAGAGAAGTTCTTTTACTGTTCTGTACCATTGTAAAACTTTACGCGGGCGGAAAAGGGTCGGGCAAGTCGTGCAAAAGGCTTGCTTTTCTTTTTCCTCTCTGCTACAATTGGTATGATATCATACCGTATGGGCGCATACGACGGAGGACACGGGGATGGCCGGCAGGGAGATCAATGAACTTCTGAACGAATATTGCAGACTGCGTGACAGGCAGTATGCCGTCTATGCCCGCTGTGCGAAACGGCATGGTCTGACCGTCAATGAATTGTTTGTTCTGGATATCCTTTGGTTTTCGCCCGCGGGATGCACGCAGAAAGAGATCTGCGAGCGTCTTTCGGCAAACAAGCAGACGATCGCCGCGATCACCGGGAGATTTCTGAAAAAGGGTTACATTCTGCTTGAAGAGATCGCCGAAGACAGGCGCAACAAGCGGATCCGTTTTACGCGGCAGGGGGCGGAATATGTGCGGGGGATCATCCCTTCCGCCGCCGCGGCGGAAAACCGGGCTATGGCTCGGCTGGGGCAGGAAGACGTTCGGCTCCTCGTGCGGCTGACGAAAGAATTTACCGAAAACATGGAAAAGCAGTTTGCTGCCTTGTCTGATTGAAAAACAGGGGAACCGAAAATGTACTCGCTTTTACTCGCGCTGATCTATGTCGCATTTATCAGCCTCGGTCTGCCGGATTCGCTGCTCGGTTCCGGATGGCCGACGATCCATGCAGACCTGCATGTCCCGGTGTCCTACATGGGCATCGTATCCATGGTGATTTCCGGAGGAACGATCGTTTCCAGCCTCTTGTCCGACAAACTGACGCGGAAACTCGGCACAAGGATCGTAACGGTCGTCAGCGTCCTTCTCACGGCGATTGCGCTGTTCGGCTTCTCGTTTGCAACGAAGTTCTGGATGCTCATCGTCTTCGCCGTTCCGTACGGACTCGGCGCGGGTGCGGTCGACGCCGCCTTGAACAACTATGTGGCGCTCCATTACAAAGCGAAGCATATGAGCTGGCTGCACTGCTTTTGGGGCGTGGGCACCATCGTAAGCCCGTTCGTGATGAGTTTCGCGCTGACGAATTCGACCTGGCACGACGGGTACAGGATCGTCGGCTATATCCAGCTCGGCATAACGCTTTTGCTGTTCGGGACTCTGCCGGTGTGGAAAGTCAATCAGAAGACAGACGCGGCGCCGCAAAAGCAGGTCGGGCTGTTCGGGGCATTCAAAATAAAAGGCGTTCCGTTTCTGCTGATCGGGTTTTTTGCGTACTGTGCCGCCGAGGCTACGGCGATGAATTGGGCAAGCACGTATTTCGCGGAAGTGAAAGGCGTATCGGCTGAGCAGGCGGCGCAGCTGGCCTCCCTTTTCTATATCGGGTTGACGGCAGGAAGATTTATAAGCGGGTTTGCCGCGGACAAAATCGGCGACAGAAAAATGATTCTGCTCGGGACCGCCATTCTGATCTGCGGCATCGTCGTTTTGATGATCCCGGCGTCCCCGGCTGTTGCCATTGCAGGCTTTATCGTGATCGGTTTCGGCTGTGCGCCCATATATCCTTGCGTGATCCATTCCACGCCTGCCAACTTCGGGGCGGAAAATTCCGGCTCGGTCATCGGCATACAAATGGCCGGCGCCTATGTCGGGTCTACCTTCATTCCGCCGCTGTTCGGGGTGCTCGGCCGATGGCTCGGGTTTGAGATCATGCCCGTTTATCTCGGCGTCTTTGCGGCTTTGATGGTGATCATGACGGAGCTGACGTTCAGGATGACGGCAAAAACAAAGGAGCGAAAGGGGGCAGACCAATGATACTCAACACCGGCGCAAGAACGGATACCGCGCAGTATTTTTCGGCGTGGCTGTTAAAACGGTTTGAAGAAGGCTTCGTCTACACGCGCAATCCGCTCTTTCCGAACAAGGTCACGAAATACATTCTCTCTCCGGACAAAATCGACTGCGTTTTGTTCTGTTCCAAAAATTACGCGCCCATTCTGCCGCGGCTGCGCGAGATCACGGACAAATACCGCACCTACTTTCATTACACGATCACCGCCTACGGCAAGGACGTCGAGCCGGGCGTGCCGTCCGTCGGAGAAAGCATGGCGACGCTTGTGGAACTTGAAAAGGTCGTCGGCAAAGAGAAAATATCCTGGCGGTACGACCCCGTGTTGCTGACCAAAGAGTATACGGTCGGGCGGATCCTCGATACGTTTGCCTGTATGGCGGAAAAACTTGCGCCGCATATCGACCGATGCATTTTCAGTTTCGTAGAGATGTACAAAAAACTGGAAATCAATATGCCGGAACTTATCCCGATGACGCAGGCGGAACAGGACCGCATCGCCGAAGGGTTGGGGAAAATTGCGGCGAAATACGGCATATGGCTGCAGACGTGCGGAACCAACGGCGATTGGTCGCGCTACGGCATTCATTCTTCCGGCTGTGCTACGCTGGAAATTTTGGGGAAGGCCAACGGCTGTGCGTTCCGCGATATCCGGCACAAGGGGCTGCGCGACGGCTGTCATTGCATCGAAAGCCGTGATGTCGGCGCGTACGACACCTGCCTGAACGGCTGCAAATATTGCTATGCCAACCAAAGCCCGAAAAAAGCGCGGGAGAATTTCCGCCTGCACGACCCGGATTCACCGCTCCTGCTCGGGCATCTTAAAGAGGACGATATCTTGATCGAGGGGAACCAGAAGAGTTTTTTGCGATCGACGGGCGTACAGCTTTCGCTGTTCGACAACAACGGATCATAGACCGGCAAAGCGCTGAGGAATCATGCGGGGAGACCCGTCCGGGAAATGGAAGCGAACGAGGTGAATGTATGCCTGAACTGCCCGAAGTGGAAACGGTGCGGCGCGTTCTTGAACCGCACTTGCTGAAAAGAACGATCGCAGGGCTGCGGATCTGCAATCCGCAGATCATTGCCGCGCCTTCGTCCGATCGGTTTGCCGCCGGCGTGACGGGGCAAAAGATCGCGGCGTTTGTGCGTCGGGGGAAATTTTTACGGCTGCTGTTTGACGGCGGCGATTTTCTTACCGTTCATCTGCGCATGACGGGGAGCCTGATCGTCCAGCCGCAGGGCGCGCCGGCCGAAAAGCATACGCACCTTGCGTTCGCTCTTGACGACGGCAACGAGCTGCGGTATGAAGACGTGCGGCACCTGGGGAAGTTTTGGTTTGCGGAATGCGGAGAGAAGGATCCGAGCGGCGTGGAAAAGTTGGGCGTTGAACCGTCTGACGCCGCGCTGACTGCGGCATATCTGTGCGGCAAATGCCGGAAGTGCAGAAAACCCGTCAAGTCGATGCTGCTTGACCAGAGCATCGTTGCGGGGATCGGCAATATTTATTCGGACGAGATCCTTTTTGCTGCGGGGATCCGCCCGGACCGACCGTGCTGCGCGCTTTCCGACGGCGACTTTGAACGCCTTTCGGCAGTCATCCCGGAACGGTTGGCGTTCTTCACGGAAAAGAATGCGGTTTCCTTCGAAGAATATATTTCCGGCCGAGGGAAAGACTATCGCAATACGCCGTATTTGCAGGTCTATGGGAAGGGCGGCGGGGCTTGCCCCGTCTGCGCGGCAACGCTGCAGCGCATCGTCCTCGGCGGCAGAAGCTCTGTTTTCTGCCCGCATTGTCAAAAGTAAAGGAAACGTGCGGCGCTGAAAATTTGGGGGGGGCTGCCGCGGAGCGGACAATAAGAAAAGCCGCCTGATTCTGTCGGCGATCACAGGCGGTTTTTGGTACTCCCGGCGGGAATCGAACCCACAACGGCCCCTTAGGAGCAATAAGAATTAAGCGTTATAGTGTGCATTATAGCCTTTTTAAGA